>Ga0098042_1000507_pt1 | contig 15125 bp, 5 predicted proteins | sample 9_EtaG_FD_75066 | JGI IMG/M metagenome (GOLD analysis project Ga0098042, IMG submission 75066) | Marine viral communities from the Subarctic Pacific Ocean - 9_ETSP_OMZ_AT15188 metaG | ecosystem: Environmental > Aquatic > Marine > Oceanic | place: Pacific Ocean | collected 2015-01-10
ATAATTGTTTATATCCGTGTGACAGCAGTTATGGGCGGTTTGTTGTTATCGGGGGGCGGTTGCGTTGCCGTTATAAAAAAAGCAAACTACCCTAACCTACAGAGGTGACAAAGCGAGAGAGATATACAAATATAAAAAAATTTTTGGTGGCCATAAAACCGCCCTATAGATTTTTAAATATATAAAAAAATTTGCGGTGAAAAATTGTGGAGCAAACTACTTATCACATCTATGCAAAGGAGAGAGTATTATATTGCAATCTAGATGAAGAAGAGTTTGAAGAGAAGTGGGAACTACTTCAAGTCATGATTGATTTACTAGAGACAAACTATACAGAGAGAGACTTATCATATATCAAACTTGCTCCAAAGTGCGGCGTTGGTGGGCCAGGAAAAATTATACAGAAAACCCCCATGTGGGAAGAGGACTCATATTAAACATTGACATATACATAATACCAGTGTAGAATGAATTGTAGCTACAAAGTATTATGGCCAAAGGATTTACTGTTAAGGCGAATGCTCCCAAACCCTCTAAAAAAGTAGAGTGGGACATACCTGCCATCAAAGAAAGATTTAAAGGAAAGAAGATAGTATTTTGTTTACCAGGTAGAGGAGTATCATACACATACTTGAAGAACTTTGTACAGTTGTGTTTTGATATTGTACAGAATGGAATGAGTATTCAGATATCTCAGGATTACTCATCAATGGTAAACTTCGCAAGATGTAAGGTATTAGGAGCAAATGTATTAAGAGGGCCTAAGCAAATACCTTGGGATGGTAAATTAGAATATGATTATCAGATATGGATTGATTCGGATATTGTCTTTAATACACAGCAGTTCTGGCAGTTATTAGATCTTGCAGATAACGGAGAAGGTGAAGAGAAAGAAATCGTTGCAGGATGGTATGCTACCGAAGATGGGCAAACTACCTCTGTTGCACACTGGTTAGAAGAAGATGATTTCCGTAAGAATGGTGGAGTTATGAACCACGAGACTGTGGAATCGATCAGCAAGCGTAAGAAACCATTCACTGTAGATTACACAGGCTTTGGTTGGGTTGCAATTAAGAAAGGAGTCTTTGAGAATCTACCATATCCTTGGTTTGCTCCAAAGATGCAAGTCTTTGAGTCAGGTGCAGTTCAGGATATGTGTGGAGAGGATGTAAGTTTCTGTTTAGATGCTCTTGAGAAAGGTTATGAAATCTGGTGCGATCCTCGGATAAGAGTTGGCCACGAAAAAACTCGTATCATCTAATATGAATACAGAAGAACAGTTATCAATGGGTCGATCCGTAAAATGGGTTGATCTCCATATGCCTTCTAAAACAACAGAAGAACTATGGTTTCTTTGCTCGAATATTCTTACAGAACTATCAGAGCGTGACTCGGTTCAGTATCGTATTAGAGCAACTGAATCATCTGTAGCGGCGAAACTCGATTTAATTGATGAAGACACACACGACTCGGAGGGTTGTTAAATGGCAAAAACAATAAACGGTGAGATTCAAGTTGAATCAAAGCCAAAGAAAACTCGTCAAGGAAGAGGAAAGCATACCAAATATGCAGCGTCCTCTCGTAATCATGCTAAAAAGAGAACTAGAGGTCAAGGTTAACTATGCCAGCACTAATTTGTAACTTACCTGCATATGAAGTGTGGGTAAGAAAAGAATATCTTTTAGATCATAAAGGTGGACATGGTGAATTTGTAAAAGGCGTTTGGGTTGCTGCTAAAAGCATACCTGGACGTGCTTTTTACTTTGAGACATATCTACCTGATTATGCGGCAATGTTTGATAAGTTACCGATATCAGCATTTCTAAGTGAGCCAGAGATTCCTGATCCTGATATGGAGTTACATAACCTTCAATTCTGGAACTGTATGGACTATGGTGTAACAGCAGTACAGAAGCAGTTTGTAGGTTCAATGCACTTTGAACTCTATACAAGAGACTATGGCAATCAAACAGGTACATATATTTGTACATTAGATAACTATCATCAAGATGTTGATGCGGTTGACTATTCTACAAGTGAAAATCCTGCTGAACATAAGTCACATAATCTAATTGAACTTGATAATGGTCAATTTGCACTCTATCCAAACAATAGAATGCGTATCTATGATAATAGTTTAACACCTGAACCACCTAAGATGCCTGATTTTAAGGTTTCAACGGTTTACTATCAAGTAGAGAACGGTCATGATCGTGATGGCTTAGGAAGTGATGAGAATTATTTCTGGAAAACAGCAAAAGAAAAGCAAGAAAAAGAAGAAGTAGCAGAATATACTAAAGAACAATCAGATGAAGACAGAAAATACATGACTGAATGGGAAATAAGAGAGGAAAGTTAGTACCAAAATAACAATGATAAATAAAATATAATATAATAATCGTATATTAATGCCATTAGAGAGGGTAAGCCAAGGTTTTAAGGACATAAGTATGTCATTTCAGACTAATCCCCTGAATTCAGACCTTATTGCCCTCAAAAATGAGACTGCAATTAGCAGATCTTTGCGAAATATTGTATTAACACTACCTGGTGAGAAGTTTTTTGACGAAAACTTTGGTTCAAGAGTTTCAAATTCACTATTTGAAAACGTTGATGCTTTATCTGCAAGAACAATTGAAGATGAAATAAGATTATCGATTAACAATTATGAGCCAAGAGTGAAATTACTTAATGTAAGATCTATTGCTAACCCAGATAGTAATGCTTTTGATGTAACAATTGAATATCAGGTAATAGGAGCAGATGTTTTGCCCCAATCATTACAATTTGTTTTGCAACCAACTAGGTAAAAATGCCATTAGTTAATTTTTCAAACCTTGATTTTGATCAAGTCAAGACAACACTCAAGAATTATTTAAAGTCAAACTCCAATTTTACGGATTATGACTTTGAAGGATCAAACTTATCAACAGTTTTAGACGTTCTAGCCTATAATACATACCTCACTTCATACAATGCCAACATGGTAGCGAATGAAGTGTTCATTGATAGTGCAACATTAAGAGAAAACGTTGTTTCACTTGCAAGAAATATAGGATATTTACCCCGATCCCGTAAATCGGCAACATCTTTTATCAATTTTTTCGTAGATACAGCAGAAATATCACCTAGACCATCTACAATCACTCTAAAAAAAGGCCCAGTTTGTTCAAGTTCGGGTAATTTTGGTGGATCTTCGTTTGTTTTCTCAATTGTAGAAGATATTACAGTTCCTGTAGTCAATGGTATAGCAGAATTTAACGAAATTCAAGTAAATGAAGGGTCTTTATTGACAAGTAATTTTACTTTTAGCAGTCGAAATCCAAATCAGCAGTTTATTTTACCAAATATTGGAATTGATACTGACTTAATCGCAATATCTGTTAAAAATGACAACTCAGAATTCTCTCCTTCAGTAAAATATAACCGACAAGACAGTCTTTTTGATATAGATAAGAATTCTGCAGTATTTTATCTCCAAGAATCTGAAGATGAGCAGTATGAAATCTTTTTTGGTGACAATATTTTTGGAAAAGCACTTGAAGATGGTAATTTTATCACTGCAAATTATATTGTATCAAATGGAGACGCTGCAAACGGAGTAAATTCTTTCCAATTTGCTGGTAGAATCGTTTATACGCAAGGAACTACTGAATATACTGTTACATCAGGTATTTCTTTGTTAACAACTGCTACAGGGGCATCTGGAGGGGACTCAATAGAGTCTGTGGAGTCGGTTAAAAGGTATGCTCCACGCATTTATGCTTCTCAAAATAGAGCTTTAACTGCAAATGATTATGAAACACTAATTCCTTCAAAAATTTATCCTGAAACAGAGTCAATTTCTGTTTTTGGAGGCGAAGAATTGGTTCCTCCACAGTACGGAAAGGTGTTTATTAGTATAAAACCAAGATTTGGTGATTTTTTACCAAACTTGATCAAACAAAACATCAAAAATAAACTTAAAAAGTATGCTGTAGCAGGAATTGTTCCAGAAATACTTGATTTGAAGTATCTTTTTGTCGAAGCACACTCAAGTGTTTATTATAACAGCAATTTAGCACCTTCTGCAGCTGCAGTTGGGACTATTATATCTAACAATACTACAAAATATTCAAATTCAAGTGAATTAAACAAATATGGTGCTAGATTTAAGTATAGTAAGTTCTTGAATATTATTGATAACAGTAGTGATGCTGTTACATCTAACATTACAACAATAGATATTCGACGTGATCTAAGAATTGTCCCAAATTCAATAGCTGAGTATGCAATTGGGTTTGGTAATGCATTTCATATTTCTAGAACCTCTGGATACAATATAAAATCAAGTGCTTTTAAAATTAATGGTGTAGATCAAACTCTTTATCTAAGTGATCTTCCAGATAATAATTTAGAAACTGGTTCTTTATTCTTCTTTAGTCTACCATCTGAATTATCACAAACTCCAACAGTTATAAAGAGAAATGTAGGTAGAATTGATTATAAGACAGGAACAGTCATTATAAATCCAGTTAGCATTATTGATGGTAAGACTAAAGATGGTCAGTTGATTATTGAAATCTCTGCTACTCCTAGTTCTAATGATGTTATAGGACTTCAAGATCTATATTTGCAATTGGATATATCAAATAGCACATTTGATATGGTTATAGATGAAATTTCTTCAGGATTAGATCCTTCAGCATCAAATTACATAGTTTCTTCAAGTTACAATAGAGGAAATCTAGTTCGTTCAGGAGGCCCCTCTAGTGGTAGTATAGATACTAGCACGGGAACTACTACAACCACAATTACTAGTGGAACAACACCTACTTCATCTACATCAACCACATCAACGACTACAGCAACACCAGCTCCAAGTGCTCCATCATCAGGTGGTAGTAGTGGAGGTGGCGGTGGTGGATACGGCGGTTACTAATTAATAAAATAACAAATGTCAGAGAAAAGAGTACAAATTACTAATATTGTAGAAGGTCAATTTCCTTCTTATGTTAGATCTGATTATCCGTTAGTAACTGAATTCGTAAAACAGTATTATGAATCTCAGGAGAATCAAGGAGCTCCCATTGACCTGCTAACAAATATTGATAAGTACGTCAAATTAAACGAAACTACTAATACAAATTACTCTGTTGTTCTTGGATCTGATGTTGAATCATATGGTGATGTAATTTCAATTGATATGCGTCAGTCTCCTACTGGCACTAATGGATTTCCTGAAAAATATGGTCTTATAAAAATTAACGATGAAATTATAACTTATACTAGTAAAACAGATACAACCTTTAATGGTTGTGTAAGAGGTTTTTGTGGTATTTCATCATATAAAAATGAAACTAATCCAGATACACTAGTTTTCAATGATACTCAAGCTGCATCTCACTTAGGTAGTGTATATGCATCTGATAATTCTTTAACATCTATTGGATCTACTGTTCAAAACTTAAGTTCTTTATTTTTAAATGAGTTTTTAAAGAAAACAAAGAAACAAGTATTACCAGGATTAGAAGATAGACAATTAACTAGCGGATTAAACCAAAATACATTTATAAAACAATCAAAAGACTTTTATTCATCAAAAGGAACTGATCAGTCATTTGAAATTTTGTTTAAAGGTTTGTATGACACAGATGTACAAATAGTTAAACCTCAAGAATTCTTATTAACACCTTCAAATTCACAATATCTAGTTACAAAAGATCTAGTTGTTGAAGCTATAGAGGGAGATCCTAATGAGTTAGTAAATTCAACATTATTTCAACAAACTACAAGTGGAGAAAATCAAGGTTACTCTCCTATAGCTTCTGTTGAAGAAATAAATTCAGGAGTAGGAAAAACTTATTATAAATTAAGTCTAGATGCAGGATATAATAAAGATATTCGAGTTGATGGATCGATTTATGGTTCATTCACTGTTCAACCTAAAACAAAAGCAATTGGAAGCGTTGGAGTAGCAGATACTACCCTTACAGTGGACTCTACAATAGGATTCCCAGATTCAGGTAATCTATTTGTTTCCTATGGTGCAACATCAGGCATAGCTTCATACACATCTAAATCAGATAATCAATTCTATGGAGTTACAGGTATAGTAGGTATTGTAACAGATACTTTTGATATTGGAATATCAACTTATGCCTTTGGTGCTTCTTCATCAAACTCTACCGATAATATAAAAGTAAGAATTAATTCAGTATTATCTGATTTTGAATATGATAACACTTCTTTTGATTATACTGTAGGTGATATTGCCAAAATAAAAACATTAGGTGTTTCTGATAAAACTGATACTGCTAAAAATTGGTTTTACAACATTTCTCCAATTTATAATGTAACTAAATTAACTTTAATAGACTCTGCACAACCAAGAACCTATCAAGTTGATTTTGATGTGGATCATTATTTTAATATTGGTGATAGTGCATCGCTAATTGAGAAGGATGGAAATAATTTAGTATCAAGTGTCACTAAAATTAAAGATGCTAGATCAATAGTTATTCGTAGAGAAGGAATTATTGATACGGATGGTACATTTACCTTAAAGAAAAATATATTAAAGGTAGATGCTACTAATTTTACTAGTGCAAACAAATTTACATCAAATATTCAAAATTTATATAAAAAAGGAAATGATTTAATTGTTTCATCACCTTCAATACCTTCTTATGAATCTCAGTCATTAGAAGTTACTGATAAATCAGTGACATTTTCAGGAACCTTTAATGGAGATACTTTTGAAATTACTCCTGATGGAGATCATGGATTCTATACAGGTGACGCAGTTTATTACACTCCAGAAAAAGTAGTAACTACATCATATAATGTTATTACTGGTCAAAATGATGAACAAACAACTGTAAATTTATTTTTACCAAAAGAGGGTCTGTTTTTTGTAAAAAGAATAGATTCAAATAATGTAAAATTTGCAAATAGTAGATCTGACATTCATAATAATATTTTTGTTAATTTTCTTAGCCCAATAACTGTTAATAACCAAAGAATAGAACCCTATACATTTAAAAATAAAACACTAGAATCACAAAAACTCTATAGACAATTATCTCAACCATCAAACGATGGTATAAAAGCAAAAACTGAATCTGGATTTACTGGAATACTAATAAATGGTGTAGAAATTTTAAATTATAAATCAAATGATTTTTGTTACTATGGATCTTTAGAGGATGTTAAAGTTGTCACCTCTGGAAACGAATATGATGTTATCAATCCACCAAATCTATTAATCAACGATGCAGTTGGAACTGGTGCTACAGGAAAAGTATCTGTATCGGGTTCACTAAGAGAAATTAGATTAATTGATTCTGGATTTGATTATGTAGAAACACCAATCGTAACTATCACTGGTGGAAATGGAAATGGTGCTTTGGCTTCTGTAAGTTTAAAGTCAATTAATCATTCTGTTGAATTTAATTCAGAAAATCCAACAGATGTAGGAATTGGAACAACAATATCCACAATTCATTTTCCAGTTGCACATAAATTTAGAAATATTGAAAAAGTAACTTATAATCCAAACGCACAAAAAGCAATATCAGGATTATCTACCAATTCTGTATATTTTACATCTATCGTCGATTCCCAAACAGTAAAACTTCATAATACAGAGGCAGATGCTTTAGCAGGAATTGGAACTGTAGTTTTGTTAGATTTTGGAGTAGGATCTCAAAATTTAGTTTCATTTAATTCTAAAAATGTTATTGAATCTATCAATGTAATAAACGGTGGACAAAATTATCAAAATAAAGAGAAAATAGCTTCACCAACTGGTATAAGCACATTTTTAAACACAGTAAATATTAAAAATCATGATTATGAGTCTGGAGAAATTGTAAAATATGTTTCTATCGGATCTTCTGTCGGTGGTTTAACAAGTGGAAGTGAATACTATGTAACTAAAATCGATAGTGACAATTTTAAACTATCTGAAGTTGGTATTGGCACTGATAATAAAGATTTCTTCTATAATACTAAACAATATATTGATGTAACTTCAGTTGGTGTAGGAACTCACAAATTTAACTATCAGGATATATCTGTTACGGTATCTGGAAAATTAGGTATATCATCAGAAATTCATAAAGTTCAAACACAACCAATCTTCCGAGGTGGTATTACTTCAGTACAATTAACTTCTAATGGTATTGGATATGGGTCTTCAGAAGTTCTTAATTTTAACAGACAACCATTAATATCACTTTCAAAGGGAAGTGGAGCACAATTAAAAGCGATTGTTAGTCAGGGCAAAATAGTTGAAATTATAGTTTTAGCTCAAGGTAGTGGTTATCTTTCTTCTCCAAATATTAGTATAGGTGGAGTTGGTGTAGGTGCTATATTAACACCCATTTTAGATAACGGTAGAATTTCATCTATCAAAATTATTGAACCTGGATCAGGGTATGTGGAGGCAAGCACTACAATATCAGTTACTCCTGCAGGATCTGGTGTTATTTTTGATTCAAAAATACAAAATTGGAGAGTTAATTTATTCCATAAAAACGGTGGATCTGAAGGTATTTCAAATATTCCACTAGATGATGGATATATTACAACAGGAACAAAAACAAAATATGGTTTGCAATATGCCCACATTTATGCTCCTAGAAAATTAAGAGAGAGTGTATTTGCAATTGATCAGGTTGGGAGAAAATTGTATGGTGAAACTGATTTAAGGAAAGAAAATAATCAAGAAATTAAATCATCTAGTCATTCTCCTATAATTGGATGGGCTTATGATGGCAATCCAATTTATGGTCCATATGGTTACAGTTCAGCACAGGGTGGTGTAGTTGATCAAATGAAGTCAGGATATTCAATATCCTTGAAAGAAAATAGACCATCAACAGATGTATTTCCAAATGGATTCTTTATTGAAGATTATGTTTACACAAAATTAAATGATGAAACAGTATTAGATGAAAATAATGGTAGATTTTGTGTAACACCAGAGTATCCTAATGGAACTTATGCATACTTTACGACCATTGATCCTAATACGGTTGATTCTGCAGGAACTTTTGCGGGATTTAGAAGACCAATATTCCCCTATTTAATTGGAGATAGATTTAATTCTATTATCAATACATTTAATACTGATATTAACTCAAATCAAGATGCATATGATTTGGTAGAAAATGGATACTACAGGAATACTGCTCCTTATAACTTAATAGAGAAAAATTTAAATTATGAATATGTAACTATACCTAACGATCTAAATCAATCAGTTGAGATAAAAGCAACTTCACCTGGTGTTATACAAACTGTTGGTATAGAAACTGGTGGTAACTTATATCAAACTTTAGATACAATTATCTTAGATAATTCTCAAACTGACGGATATGGTGGAAATATTGCTATTTCAAAAGTTGGTGGTAAGGATATTAGTAATATTAGTGTAGCAACAACTAATATTGAAAATATAGAAATTTACAATTCAAATGTAAAAGGTCAATTTACAGTTGTTTCTTCAGTAGCTCATCCTTTTAAAAATAATGAAATTATTACTTTATCAGGATTGTCAACAAGTGCTCTAAAATTAGATGGATTTTATAGTGCTGGAATAACTACTGATACATTATCTTTGGTTGGATTAGGAACAACATCTGTTGGTATAGGATCAGATGGTGTAACTGGAATAGTTACTTTTGTAAATGTTGGTGGCAATTTAAAAAATATTACACCAAATGATATTTTATCAATAGGAACGGAAACTGTTAAAGTATTAAATGTAGATAGAGATCAATCTAGAATTAGAATTTTACGTTCTCTTAATAATGTTAGCACAGCACACACAGAATCTGCGATATTTAAAGAGGTTCCAAGAGAACTAATCATAAAATCTAATGAAAATCTAAACAAAATCTTAAAAAGAAATAAAGAATTATATTTCAATCCATCTGACTCAGTGGCTCTTGGTTCAACATCTGGTGTTGGTATTGGAACTACAATAACATTCTCAAATCCAGGCACAGGAGTTACTCAAATTTTTGTTCCTACAAAATCAATTTATATTGAAAATCATAATTTACAAACTGGAGATGTCCTAACATATTCTCCAAATAGTGGAACAGGACTTAAAGTTAATAATGGAACCACTACTTTTGATCTAGCAAATCAAGACAAATTATTTGCTGCTAGAATTAGTGATGATTTGATTGGTATATCTACTGTTCGTGTTGGATTAGGAACCACTGGATCTTTTGTCGGAATAGCTAGCACTCAAAGAGGACAATCTACTTTATTATTTGCTGGATTAGGAACTAGTACATATCATAGTTTTAAAACAAATTATGAATCTATAACTGGTAATGTATCAAGAAATTTAGTAACAGTATCAACTGCAGACACTCACGGATTAGTTTCTCAAGATGTAATTGATATAGATGTCAGTCCTTCTATTGGATCAACTTTTGTAATTAAGTATAATGATCTAAACAGAAGAATTATCGTAAATCCAAGAGATTTTGCTGATGCTGATATTGATATAAATGCTAATTCTATTGAAATATTGAATCATGGGTATATAACAGGTCAAAAAGTTATTCATACTGCAGCCACACCAGCAGGGGGATTGATTGAAGGGGGAATGTATTATGTTGTTAGAGTTGGTGATAATAGTATAAAATTAGCAACAACTGAATATAATGCTAACTTAGATAATCCTGTTGTTGTTAATATTACTAGCACAAGTGCAGGAACAATCTCTCCAATTAATCCACCTATAAAATTATATAAAGATTCTAAGGTAACTTTTGATGTATCTGATTCTTCTTTATCCTTTGTTAAACAATCTACTAGATATTCAGCATTTAGCTTAGACTTCTTTACTGATGAAAATTTTGTTGATAAATGGGATAAAAATGTTACTGTAAAAGAATTTTCCGTTAATAAGACTGGCCAAGTTGGTATTACAACTAATCCGATAGCCTCTGTCGTTTTAACTGTTGATAAAAATACTCCAGAAAAATTATTCTATAAATTGACTCCAGTATTTGAAAGCAGTCCTCCTCTTGAAAAAACACAAATTATTATTGATGATGAAGTCACATCTAATAGTGAACTAGAAATAACTGATAGTCTATACAATGGCCAATACAAAGTATCTGTTGCTACCACAAGTACTTTTACATATACTTTACCAGTAGTTCCTGAAAAACCTTCATACTCTTCTACTTCAAAATTATCATATAAAACATCATCACCAACAGCATTTGGCCCTATTTCAGAATTATTAATTAAAAATTCTGGTAGAAATTATTATTCTTTCCCAACTATTTCCTCAATAAGAAGTGTTAATGGATTTAATGCGATATTAAGTATTGGAAGTACAAATATAGGGCAAATTAAAAAAGGGAAAATACAAGATATTGGATTTGATTTCCCATCAGATAAAACATTACAACCAAGTGTTGGATTACCTCAAATAATTCAAATTGATGCGTTTTCTTCAATTAAATCAATTGGTATTACTTCAGTTGGTAGAGGTTATACATTATCTCCTATTCCTATTATTATTGATGGTAAAACAAATAAAGAGGTAAAAGAAGTTGAATTAAATTACAAACTTGGTGATACAAACGTAACTATCATAAAAAATACTTTTGGAATGAATAATGTTCCTCCAATTGTAATCCCAACTCGTAATAGTAATGGTGTTGCTATAAGCACTGTTGGATTTAATACTATCACTAAGGATGTAACTATTGGTTTAGGAACTGTATACAGTGATGCCGTAGATTTCCCATTTGTTGTTGGTGATAAGGTATTAATTGAAAATATTAGTGTTGGTATTGGATCCACTGGTATTGGTTATAATTCCTCAGATTATGACTACAAATTATTCAGCATAAAAACAGTAACACCTAATATTGGTGCATTTGGTAGTGTTTCATATAATATGAATGATGAGTTATCTAACATAGTAACTCCTGGTGCTTTTGATAAAGTAAACTCTGCTGGACAAATAATTGCAGAAAAAACATTCCCAAGGTATAAAGTAGAATTTGAAAGCAAAAACTTCTTTGCAGGAGAAACTGTTATTTCAGATTCTTCCGTTGGTGTTGTTGAAAGTTGGGATCAAAGAAACGGTATTTTAAGAGTTTCTTCTAGTGATGATTTTGCAGTTGGTATATCAATTCAGGGACAATCATCAAAAACATCTGGAACTCCAACAAGTGTAACTACTTACGATTCATTCTTAGGATATGATGCACTTTCTAAAGTTGAAAAAGGATCTCAAACAACTTCAGGATTCTTAAATGATAATCAACAAAGAATTCAGGATAGTTTTTACTATCAAAACTTCTCTTATTCATTAAGATCAAAGATTGATTTTGACACATGGAATGATTTAGTATCTAGCTTGAATCATACTTTAGGATTTAAAAAATTCTCTGATTATCAATTAGAATCTTCTATAGGTCTTGATAATCAAGAGTTGGTAGTTGGTATTACAACTGATTTAACTGCGTATGAAATTGTTTCGGATTTACAAAATGTAGTTGATCTTAATTGTAGATATGGATATGCATCAGTAAAAGAAAATTCTTTAAGTATTAGTAATCAATTAGCCTCTAATGAAATTATATTTGATAGAGGTGAATTAACTGATTATTTTGAATCATTTGGTAATAGAGTTCTCTCTATGGATGATTTAAGTTCTCAGTTTAATAGTGTTCCTAGATCTTCTAAGTTTGCGGTTGTTTCTAGTTTCCCAATAAATGAGTCAAGGACGTTTAAATTTATTACTTATGTAAGAGATAGAAGATATACTGGTGAAAGACAGTTAATGATGGTCGATATAGCTCATGATACAACGTTTGCATATGTTAATCAATACGGTAGAGTTGAAACCGTATATGATTTGGGAACTTTTGATTTTGTTATTTCAGGATCAGAGGGTCAATTACTATTCTATCCAACAAAGAGTGAATTAAATGATTTTGATATTGTTGCTTTAACTCATAGAATTGATGATAATTTAAAAGGTGTTGGTAATCAAAGTTTAGGGCCTGTTTTAGTTAATTCAAGCAGTCATAAAGTTTCTATTGGAGTTACAGAGACTGTTGTAGGGTTTGCAAGCACATACAGATCAGCCAAAGTTTTAGTAGGTGTTACTAAAGATGCTGGTGGAGATGGAACTACAGTAATTGGTAATGAATTTGAATTTGATGAACTCAATATAATCCATGATGGTACAGATGTAACTATTGTAGAATACCCACAAGTTTCTACAGATCAGAATCCATTTGAAACTCCAGGATTGGGAACCTATAGAGGGTATATTGATGGTGGTCAAGTAAAAATTGATTTTGCACCTGCTGTTGGTCTTGGAACTACATCAATTGTTAATACAATTCAAGTTCTTCTATCTGATGATAGTTCAACTGGAATAGCAACAGTTGATTTAAGACATGCACGTTTGCAAGGAGGAGTCACTAACATACCTGCTTCTGGTTCACCAACTGAAACTGTTATTGCAAGATATGAAACTCAATCATCATCAGTACAGGATGAATTTGATGCTGCATATTTTGTAGTGCAAGTAACTGATAAAACTAATAATGAGTATCAAGTTTCTGAAGTAATTGTCGTTGATGACCATAATGAAACTTTAGGATATGGTGAATGTTATGATACTGAATATGGTATTGTAAGAACTGCATCTGGATTAGGAACAATTGGATCAAGATTAAATGTTAATTCAGGATCTCTTTCATATACAGAACTTGTATTTACACCAAATGCAAATATTGAAGCTCATGTAAATGTATACATGAATTCTATTAAATTTGATAATGGAGAAAAGGATGAAATAGATTTAACTAATTCAACAATTCAATCTCAATTTGGAACATATAAAGGAACTCATAGTGATATAAAAAGAGAATTTGAAGTAACTCATGATAATAATCCAATATTTGAAAAGAAATTCCTTGGTAACGATGTAGGTATTGTTTCTATTACACAAGATACGATTAAAATTCCTAATCATTTCTTTGTTAGTGGAGAGCAAATAAAATATGCTCATTCTGGTGCTGGTTCAACTCAAGCTATAGGAATTACTTCCACAAACTTTGTGGGTATAGGAACCACTGATAAAATGCCTGGTGACCTATTTGTTATTAAGATTGATGATAACTTTATTAAATTAGCATCAAGTGCTGAAAATGCATTAAAACCATCTCCTCAAAATTTAGATATTACTCATGTTGGAATAGGAACTTCTCATAGATTTGCATCAACAAAACAAAATGCAAAAGTTCTTGTTGCTATTGATAATGCAATTCAATCCCCTGTTGTTGCTTCTGCAATTACATCTACAATTGCATCTCCTATTAACTTTGCTGATGATTTAATACCGTTTACAGGAATTACATCATTCTTTAGTGGAGATTTGATAAGGGTTGGTAGTGAAATAATGAAAATTGAAGGTGTTGGTATTGGAAGCACAAACTTCATCAGAGTTAAACGACCTTGGTTGGGAACACAAAGCGTTGGATATGATACAGGAGCATTAGTAACTAAGGTTAGTGGTGATTATAATATTGTTAATAATATAATCAATTTTGTAGAGGCTCCTCATGGAAATGTTCCTTTAAGTTCTACCACTAATAGGCCAGACGAAAGAGACTGGACAGGTGTTTCTACAAGTTCTTCTTTCCAAGGAAGATCTTTCATAAGATCTGGAGAGCTTGGTGGAGTAAATGAAACTTATTATAAAAATTATATCTTTGATGACGTATCATCTGAATTTAATTCTATAAACAAAGATTTTACTCTAAAATCTAAAGGTAATAATATAACTGGATTAAAAGATGAAAATGCAATTCTTTTAATCAATGATATATTCCAAACTCCTGGCGTAACTAATGATTACATTTTAGATGAACCTGGTAGTGTTGGAGTTACTACACTTTCATTTGTAGGAACTGCTAGAACTATTACTAATGATGTAGGCATATCTTCATTCCCTAAAGGTGGATTAATCGTATCAGTTGCGTCTACAGAAGGACTTGGATATCAACCACTAGTTGCTGCTGGTGGAACTGCAGTTGTATCTGCTGCAGGTACAATAAGTTCTATTTCGATAGGAAATACTG
>Ga0098042_1000520_pt1 | contig 14983 bp, 16 predicted proteins | sample 9_EtaG_FD_75066 | JGI IMG/M metagenome (GOLD analysis project Ga0098042, IMG submission 75066) | Marine viral communities from the Subarctic Pacific Ocean - 9_ETSP_OMZ_AT15188 metaG | ecosystem: Environmental > Aquatic > Marine > Oceanic | place: Pacific Ocean | collected 2015-01-10
GATAATTGGACTGATGGACAATCAGATACTCAAAGATATAAACAATGTGGTAATGCAATAACTGTAAATGTTGCAGAGGCTATATTTAGAAAGTTATATGAAATTCGCAGGTAAGGTAGAAAAAGGTAAATTAACACTTGATGATTTATTCGCTTTTAAGGACTATTTAAAAGAGATTGAAGGACATATTCATCTTGAAATTAAAAGTGTCGAAAAAGTACGTTCTCCACAACAAAATGCCTATTATAGAGTTATAATTAGGATATTATCTAAAGATTTAGGTTATGAAGAAGATGAAATGCATAAAGTTATCAAAGAAAAATACCAGATCAGCAGCACAAGACAATTATCTAAACCAGAGTTTACAGAACTTATTGAAGCCATAAAAAGATGGGCATCTATAGAAATGGGTATAGCACTACCTAATGCTAGGCAACCTCATCAATAGTAACTTTTAAAGTGTAAACATTAGAAGCAACCTGTTTAACACTTAAAGTATCACCTCTAAATGTACATATAGCAAATTGATCAGGGTTACTATTTGTATTATCTGGTTGAAACAAGAATGGCAAACTGCCACCTAATGTCATATTCCAAACAAAATTAAAACTATTATCTGTAAACATAGGGTTTACTCTAGCCTCATCCCAAGTAGCATCATATTCATCCATTCTGTGATCACCATCTGAAGGTATAGTACTGTTTGTTGTAGTGTTTGTTCCATTGTCTGACGATGTAAAAGGTGCTACACTAGAATTTTCATAAGCCATCCACATATCATCATCTGTGATATAACTAAATGATAAATCCCAAGTTCTTAAACCTTTTCTACCAAAACCACTTTTAGCTCTATGTTTATAATATGTTTCACCAACCTCCTCTAAGTTTCCATCACCAAAAATATCATCTACACCAGAAGGTGTTGCAGAACTTAATTCAAAAGGTGGATATTGATGTATATTGTTTTTCCAATTTGGGCTATAGTCCTTAATTCCATGCATAGTCCATTCTTGTGGTCCATCATAATAAATATTAGAAATAGTTTTGCCACCTACTGTGTTCTGTTTTTTAATTCCATCAAATCTTCTTCTCATGGTTAATTTAAGATCTGGACTATTTGGTGCATCCCAATATTTACCAACTACCATAGCACCTAAACCCATACCTGATACATCGTTATCAATAAAATGTCCACCTAAAGTATCAAGACCTATTTTGTTTGGAAAAGTAGAGTTTTCATTTCCTTGTGTTATACTTGTTGAAAAAGAGTTCCATATACCATAAGTTTCGTCAAAAGTAAATATGCTAGTTCCATTGTGGTTAGGTTTTAATCTAGTTGCAGTATAATATGCATCACCACTAACATCTCCTGAATTTAAAACATTAACATAGTTGTTAAATCTATTTGATTTATTAGCATTATCACTACCAGCATCATATCTTTTAGCATAAAAAAGAATATCTGAATCCATAGCTGGAGATTCTCCACATAGAACGCCATAGTTGTGATTAATTAAAGCACAAAAATTTATTCCATATACTGTTCTAGATTTTACTACTCTACCTATTGAATGTAGTGTATACCATTGGCTGTTCCATGAATCTGGATGAGGTAGTTGTCTTAACCATTGAGAGGATGGATTCATATATAATAATCGCTGACCACCTACATTATTATCAAAATATTTTGCATATCCCATAGCATGAATAAAGCTCGGTATGTCTACATAAAATCTTGGTGTTAAAACTTGTTTGCTCATTAATATCTTCCTCCACTTGAACTACGATATTCGCTTGATCTGTTTTTTCTTACATTCTTTTTTACTTTTTTTGATATTTTTTTCATGTTTACTTTAGGTAAATCATAATCAGGAAGGTTAAATTTAGTTTTATTTACTTTTCCTACATTTGTTTTTTGTGTAAAATCATCCCAATTTTTAGTTTCTAAATTTATATCACTTTGCACATTACTCCATACAGGAACTTCCATACTTGGTTTAGATATAACCATTTTTCCTTGTGGGTTTGCTGCTAAGGTTGTAGTAATTTTTAATTCACCTTTATATTCAAATAATTGCTGATTTTTTAAGGTTAAATTTTGTAAGCTAAAAATTAATATTTTATGATTGTTACCTTGCATAATCCAACCATCTGGAAGAGTAGGTGTTATTTCTACCTTTCCCTGAAAATTAATTTCTAAACCTGATATTTCTGTTGTAGAATCTATATAACATTTTCCATCATCATATAGTATACCAACATAACCTTCTACAGGTCTATTTTTGTTGTAATCATATACTTCTTTTAATTTTTTAGCTTCTATCATTCGATTATATTATCTCCTACATCATCATCATAATTTGTTTCTCCAAGACCTGTATCTTCTGATTGTGGTATTTTGGAATCTAAATCTTCTTCCTCTTCATTGCCATCATCATCACCACTAGTTACACCCAAAATAATATTAACCAATATAATGAGATCTTGTATATTAACACCACCATCACCATTTAAATCTATTGCTGCATATTGAGCCGAAGTAAGACCTTCAAATTCATTTACGATAGCAACTGCCACACCAACAACATCTAATACATTTATTATTCCATCTCCATTTAAATCTCCTGGTATATACGTTGGGCTTATTCCTACTTGATTAAATCTTAAAACTGTTTCCAAGTTAGCTGCTGGTAATTTCATAACTAAAACAAAATTCAAATATATTGGATATTCCCATTCATATTTTTTTTCTATAGTGATTTGTCCACCATAACCACTATCAACATCAATAAGTGCACTATTTACAAAACCTTTTGCATCTATGTTATCTCCACCATCACCATAAGTATAATCTCCCTGATTTATTGTAGTTCCTAGTATATTAATATCACCACTAGCTTTTGTTAAATATATTTCATATTCTATATCTTCAGTTGTGTCTGTGCTAATGTATGAAGTTATACTCCTTCTGCTTATATCAGGATTTACTTCATCTACATCCCATCTTGCTCTTATATAATCACTTGTATAATCTGTTTCTGGTCCATAAGATGGTAACATATAAGGATTAGGAATAATTAAATCAGATATAGAATCACCTGAATTATGGTCACCAATATTTCCATGATGCAATTGTGTTAGTTCAACATTAACTTTATCTAAAGACTTATTAATTTTGTTAACTAAAAAAACAGGGTATACTAATTGTCCATTTTTTATAAATTCTTTTGTATAATCATAACCAAAAGCCAATTTATTACCTATCAGTTTATCAAACCTAACAACATCTCCAGCTTCTAAATGTAAATAATTTAATGATAAATCTAATTTAATCATAAGGTGTTGATTAGCATACCACATCAATAATCTTCTTTGTAGTTTTTGTGCTGTTAAATCATCTCTAATATATTCAGTAACAACCTCAAGTTTAGAATCTTCATCATCTACTTTATAATAATTAATGCCGTATTGCTGATCAGGTGTAACTTGTTGTGTTAATATGTCTAAAGTTTCATAAACTGCACCTGAATTACTTTTTATACTAAAGTCTGTTTGTTTTGTAGTTTCGTTAGAACCATAATCTATTTTGTATCTTACATTAACTTGATTTTTTACATCTTCTAGTTTTGTTAATTCATATGCATAATATAAAATATGCTCAGTATTTATTGTTTCATAACTTTCGTAATCTGTAATATTTTGGTCTAAATAAATAAATTTAAATTCACCTTTACTGTTAAAAGAAGGAATGTATAATGAAGATTGAAAAAGTTCATTAAATAAAGTTTTTGCTTCAATTTGTTGGTTTGAAATAGTAAAAGCATGAAGCCAATCATCATCTAAATCTTCATCTGGTAAATCAATAAATTTACTATAATCTAATTCATTATTTAATATGTGTTTTAACATATATTGTGGTTTTGTAATTGGAGCAACATTTACTCCAATTTGATCTGCTCTTCCTTTATGATTGTAATAATATTCTCTTGTACTTATATCAGTTATTAATGCATCTTGTATTAAATAAAAATTGTATAAATTTGCATTAACATGAAGTGTATTTAAATAACCATCACTATATACTTGTCCTGCTCCCCAACATATTGAGTTTTGTTGATTTGTAGTATTAAAATCTAATAATATATTATTAAAACCATTTTCACCATTCCATTCTGTTCCTCCACCTTGACTATAATAGCTTCTTTGGTTTTTTCCTGATGTACTAGAAACAAATCTATGTTCATGATTAGGTTGTTCACAAAGAGTAAGCCATGAATCAGTATTGTAATTCCATTCCCAATCTCCACCACCAGACTCATTTACCCAATCAGTATAATAACGTGATGGACTTGGTCTTGTGTTTGCATCTAATCCTTCAGCTACCCAAAATCTTGTCATTTGTTGACATAGATGCATATTATTGTAACTTCCCCACACATCAGCAAGTTGAGTACCCCAAACATCGTTTTCAGAAGCCCAATTTCTTGTCATATAAAATACTTTAGTAACACAAGGAAAGTCGCCAACATTTTCTTTTAAAATCAATCTAACAAAAGCTCCATTTGGTGTTGGGAAATTTCCAGGAGCATAGCCTCTATAGGTGCAATGTAAATTTATTCCACTATTAAGAGAATCATTTTGTAATCTTTGTACTGGATACTCTCCTGTGTCATGACCTGTTTCAAGCCAATATTGATCAATATCACCCCATGTTCCTACAGCATCTCCAGATTGATTTGCTAGACCACTTTCTAAATTAACTTTTGTCGGCTCCCACCATGAAATTGCACTACCATCAGCATCTGTTACTGCATCTTTATAAGTTTGATAATAAAGTTGATCATCATTATCAAAAGGTCCTGTGCCATGAGTTTGTACATTTATATTACTAACACCTCCATCATGAGCAGGAAGATTACCATAAAATCCAACAAATTGTGCAGTAGTAGCTGGAAACCATATACCTGATACAGAAGAAGATGGATACACTAAAGAAAAACAACTTATTCTCTCTAAAGGTCTATAAACTCTTGCAGGTAATCCTTTTTGTCCTGTTCCAACTATATTCCCAGACTCATCTAATTGATAGCTTTCATATAAAAACATTTGTTCGTTTAAATTAAGTTGTGGTGATGTTGTGTCAGTTGCATTTTGAAATTCATATAATTTATCAGCATCATTCCATCCTTGATCTCTTGATCCAAACTTGTAAGGCTGCTCAGCAGGTACTGGCATATATCCATCACTATATACACTTAATGCTGTCTTAGTGCTTAACCAACCATTTGCTAACAAAAAATGATTTTCATCTATTGCAGGGTTATCGTATTCTATAGCACCTGGTGCATCCCAAGTGCCAACAAGCTCTTGATTTGGTTTATCTAATATTATATTGTTTTCTAAATCTGTTTTACAAGCTGCATTATCTACATAACCATAAGTCATAGGAAAAGGCTTTCCAATACTTTCAGAAGGATATAAAGATCTATTTTCCATTGTTGTAACAGGTAATTTAGTTTTCAATTTTTGTTCTGTTAAATCTTCTAAATCTAACTTTATAGATTCTTGAGATTGGCTATAACGTCTAATTGTTCCTGTGTATACAAGTAAACAATCTGTTATTTTATTTAAACCATTTGCACTATAATATACTTCTACAACTGCATTAAGTAATTCTTGAATTTTGTCGCTAAAATATTCGTTTTCGTATAAAGCATTAGAGATTTCTAAATCAACATTAGATATTGTGTATTTATTGTTAATAACATCTGCTGAACTTCTTATATTAGGAATATTTAACAAAAGAGGTTTATAATTTTTGCCACTTATAGTTGTATTTTTAATTGATAATCTTATAATTTCTGAAGCATCTTCTAGTTTATCATTTAAAGTAACACCTTTATATATTCTCACAATAGGATATAAAGATGTTCGTGTGCCATTTATTATTGATGATTTAAATTTAGAAGGTAAAGTTAACATTAACTCATACCAAAGTCGCTACCTCTTCGGACAGCTTCTTTTATTGATTCTGCAAGTTCACCTTCTACATAATCTCTTGTAAGTATATTGCCTGAAACATTAACTACTACATTTCCTGTTGATCCTGTTTGATTCATTTGATTTAAAGTTTCTAAACCAATAGAATCTACAGCATTTCTATTCATTACAAATTCACCTTTTTCAGCCTCTATTAATGTACCACCTGCTGAATGTCTACGACCACCTACATAACCACCTTGTTCAAAAGAGCCATAAATAGAAGGTTCATCTGCACTACTTTGACTTGCTCCTAATTTATTAGCTTCTGCTATTATAACTCCAGCAGCAACTAAACCTGCTGCTAAATTTGCTCCAGCTAAAACTTTAGTTGCAATTGGGTTAGTTTTCATCATTTCAGAATTTAAAGTTTTTAAATATGCCCCATAAGCATCAATAACAGCCATAGTTGCTTCTATATAAGCCATTTCTTTTGCATTTGCACCAAATGCTTCCATAGCTTTTCCTGTGAAGTTTACTACTGCTTTTGCAGCTTTTAGTTTTTGCAAATCAGCATCAAGTTCTATTTTACTTAATTTTTTTGTAACAGCTATTTTATCTTGTGACAATTTGATTGCTTTTTTATCTGACTTTAGTTTTTCTTGTTGTGATTCATTTTGTTTTCCTAAAACATTAGTTAAATCTTCTTCTATAGTAGCTAATTTTGCTCTTAATAGAGCTTCTTCATCTAATTCTGGTTTTGATGTTTTAAATGCATCTGCATTTTCTATTATTTTTTTGTTATTTTCATCAACAGTTCCACTTAAAAAATTCATAGCTTTTTCATATCCTAAAGTAGCAGATATAATTTCTGCTAAAGTGTTAATATGAGTTTTGTATCTTTTTATAATAGTTTCATTAACTTCTATGTTTTTTTCTAATTTTTCAATTTGTCCTTCTACAAAAGTGTTTCCAGGATCAGCTTTAAGTTCGTTTTTAAAATTCCTTAGTTTTATTTGATCTTGAGCTATTGTGTTTCCTACAACTAACATTTCTTCTACAATAACTTTACTACCTGCTATTAATTTATCTGATTCTAAATTTTGTATATCATCAAAAAATGCTATAATTCCAGTTTCTTGTTGATTTATAAACAAGTCTTGCCCCATTTTATCAAATGCTTCTACAAAAGTATTAAATTGGCTCATATCAGATTGACTGCCCAGAGCTGACATTCCTTTTGAAAGTGTCATAGATAATGCATTTAAACCACTATCAGTTTTTTCAGTTAAATCTTCAAATTTGTCAATGTTATCATCTAATGAATCTAATGCTTTATCCATACTAATAGCATCAGTAATACCTGATAAAGCTTTTGCTGATACTCCTACTTCAGCTAAATCTTCTGCTAACAATTCTAAATCCGATAACATCATTTCATTGATAAAATCACTTATTTGTTCTGCAAAATTTCCTAATGCTGGAGCTATACCTGTACCTATTTCAAGACCAAGATTTCTCATTGTAGCACCAAATTTATTAAATTGGTCAGAAGCTTTTTTTGTTGTTGGAGGTAATTTTTTTACTTTATCTTCAGCAGCAGCTAAAGTAGCATTTAAAAATGCTTGTTTTTTTTCTGTGTCAGTAAGTTCCCCTGCTGTTTTATTTAATTCTTTTGCATAATCTCTATATGCATCATCTGCTTTAACTACAATACCAATGTTATCAAGCATCATACGAGATTGACGACCAATACCAGTTATTAAAGATTCTACAGAACTTGCAGTATCTCTACCTAAAGCATCACCAAGTCTTTTAGCCATATCAAACATATGTGACATTTCATTTGTATTTTTAGTCACACCAAGAATCATAGCATTGTTTGCTTGTTGTAATAAATCAAAATCTGAAACTGTACCTCTAGTTGCTGATCTTAATTTAGCAATACCAGCAGCAGAGCTCTCAGAAGCACCAGTTAAACTATCAAATGCTGTTTCCATATTTTTTAGTTTAGTGGCTTCTTTAGCCATTTTAATAATTTGTTGGACACCAAGCCCCATCATAAAATTAAAAAGCAATAATTTTGATCTCATAGTAGCAAAAGAACCTGCTAACAATCTATTATTTCTTAATAAACCACCAGCAACTTTTTTGTTTTTTTGCATTGCTATTCGAAGTTTTTCCATAGCTAATCTACTGCCTTTAGCAGCACCACGATATGTATGGACAGAAACACCTAAATCCTTCCAAGTTTTACCTTGTGCCATAATTTTAGCAGTCATACTTTTTAGGGCATTAGAAGTTTTACTGGAGCTATTACTAACTCCAGATTGTGCAGCTTTTATTTGGTTCATAGCATCTATTATTTCGCCATGACCACTCGCTTTAAACTCTATAATTATTTCAGACATTACTTATTTTCCTTATTGGCTTTTTCAGCAATCTTCTTTGCTTTCTTTGCCATTGCATTTTTAATAATAAAAAAATATTGCAACCACCTTACAGGCTGATCACCATATGATCCTGGATATGCAGGAACTCCTGTTTCTGTGCAATAAATGTATTGATTTATTAAATTTGTGTAACTGTTTTCAGTAACATTATTAACACAAGCAAAAAAAGGTAATTGGGCTACAACATTTTGGTTTACATCGTAACCCTTTTTTTCTGTTTCATTTAAATGTTTAGTTTCATCTATTATAAGATCAATTACATTCCAAACATCTTTACTTGAACGAAATTCCCTTAATTCAAAACCATTTTTTGTTTTTACAGGTAGTTTTGCTTTATAAGGAAACTCACAATAAGAACAGCCTCCACAGCCATCCGACAATATAGCCAGTTCTACTTGGAGGCTTTCTCTTCCCCCACTAAAAGATATTCCTGCACTTTTAAAAATATTTCAGTTCTATCTTCTAATGAAAGTGTTTTTAGAAACTTATCAGATGTATCACCATCAACACCAATACGAATCCATTTAGTAACTGTAGTATTCATCATTTTCATACCTTTAGGGTTACCTTTTTTATCATACTGATAGTCTACTGAATCAAAAAGTTCATCTCTTTCATCTATAGATACATCTTTTAACTTAATCTTCTTTCCAGATTTAAGTTGTATTTCCATTGTTTATTCCTTTATTTTTTTAACTTTTTTAGCTTCTTTTTTCAAAGATTTACCATTTTTGTCTACTTCAATCCAATCAGAAGGAACATCTTTAACTTTACTATCTTCTACTTCTTGAATTTTATTAAACCTATCACATTTAAAGTATTTCATATATTCTCCTATGCTGTTGCACCTGTTGCTAACCACATTACTTTATTATATGTTACACTTGCATCATCAACTACTTTAGCTTCAAAATCCATAGTAGCTACATCACCACTTCCAACAGAAGCACTAATTAATTTAGCTTTTGGTATAATAAAACCAAATAATTGACTGGCATGATTTTCTATATCTATAGATGCACTAAATGGTTGACCTTCGCCATTTGTTAAAGCTCTGTTATTTACAGATAGCTGTATATAGGATGTACCAGCAGAATCACGATGAGCTTCTAACATTTTATCAGTAGTTGTATCATATTTCATAGAACCAGCTATTGTAATGTTTAGCTCAGGAACTGATCTGGCAAACACCTGTGGTAAACCACTTGTGTCTTGACCAATAAATTGTGTTGGTGCATCAAATGTTAAACTTAAATTGTTAAACAATGGCTCAATGCTAGTTTCATCAGTAGAGCCATCATATTCCATAATATTTAAGTCTTTAACACCTTGATCTACTAAAAATACATTTTTTTGACCTAAAGCAGTTGAAAGCTCTTTTGCACTACTAAAACTATCAGAACCTTTAGTAGGTGTGTGCATACTTTGAAATGTGGCAGAATAATTATATCTTCCACTTGCAGTTCCCATATCAGCACTAACTTGGAAATTTGTTACAACACAACCTGGTATATGATAAGAATCTCCTGCTGTTGGAGCAACAAAAGAAACTGTTAATGTTTTATTCCAAACTGTTGCACCTGTTGAATCTCCACTTTTAAAGTTACCAGGCGAATATCCTGAAGCTATTTCAAAAAGATTTCCTGTTTCTGTACCTGCTTGAGCTAATACATTTTCTATAAAAATAGGAAAATCTTGTAAAGTTAACCTACCTGATAATGTAAACTCTGTTACTACTGCTTTTGAGCTTGAAAACATAGCACCAAATTCAGCAACCCTACCAGTACCTGTTCTCATCTCGAACTCTTGGTTTGGGCTAAATGTTGGTAGGGTAATGCCTTCAATATCTAGTCTATACATATGCTCTCCATTTGTTGAATCATTTACTGTTCCAACACCTGGATCGTAATCTGCATCACCATCTGCACCTACATAGACTTTAAATTCTCTACCTGAAAAGGTAGTGCTATTTATTGCCATTTATACCTCCTTGACATAATAATTTATGCCATTAATTTAGTTATTATTTGTTAATTATCCAATATTTCCTATATGCTCACATTGCCAATCTAAATCAACCGAATAAATTCCATCTTCCACATCTGTATTTAATTTTGTGTTTTGGATTCTACAATTATATGCTTTACTACTATTAGATAAAGTTATTATTATATTATCATGAACCAACGATTCAATTCTAGAAGTGTATCTCAATATATGATCAACAGCTTTAGTATTTAACATTTTTCCATCAAAATAATATATTAATTTTATACTATACCTTCTTTCTTCTGAATTAGTTGTATAACTAATCAAATTAGAAGATTCAGGTAAAATTCTTAAATATTGATTGCCATGCATTTTTTCATAGCCCACACAAGTAGGTAATGCACCTTTAAATTCTGATTCTATTAAACTTTCTAGTGCATCTAAAATATTTTTAAATGTATTTTCAGGTGTTATTGCCATTAATATAACCTACTATTTTTTCTAATTCTTGTCATTTTAACTGCTTTACCATTAGAATTGTCTACATCTTCATATTTACCAAATACTTCTATTTCCCATTCATCTGCTGTTCCAGAAACATTTGCAGTAGAGCCTGAATCAGGATTCATATCATCACCAGCAAATCTTATTTGTAAGCCACCTGCTAATTGCTGATAATCGCCATTTATAACTTCATCTGTAACTACCTGATTGTTTTTAAGTTTATCAGAATCTTTTATATAAACACTATATGTTGCAGTACCTATTCTTCCACCTGTAGTTATGATAACTTTAATTAAATCATAAGTTCCTGACCACTCACCTCTTGTGTCTACAGGTCTAATAGAACCATTAGTATAAGATACATCTCTTATAACACCTTGCGATGAATCTCTTGTAACTTGAAAACTTAAAGCAGCTTTACCTTCATTTATATTTTGAATGTTCATCATCGCTTCTTCCATTAAAGCATTAGCAAGTTCACTATTTGGATCATGTGCTTTTATCATAAAGTTAGCAGCTATTAAAGCAGTTGTTCTTATAATCAGGTAATCAAAGTTACCACTTTTATCTTTAAATGCTTCTCTTGGCATATTAGGGTCAAGCATACTATCTAAATATCTACTTGCATCAGTTCTATATTGAGTAACCATAGCAGTAAATTCTTCTCCTGCCTCCATTAATTTATCAGCAGGATTACTTGCAGAATAATAATAAAGTACATCTTCAGCAGAATTATAAAACCATTCGCCTTCAACATTTAAGTCAGTATGTGCTGATTGAGCAGGTCCTAAATCTTCGCCATCTGCAAATAATTGAGTTACTAATCCACTATTATGTGCTGCATATTTATTAGTTGCAACCTCTGTCCAACCATAAATAGATTTTTTATTATCAAAACTATCAAGTTGTGGAAATACTCTCTTTAATTCTTTATGTGTACAATATATTGCTGCTGTTGCCATCTATTCTCCTACCATTTCTTACAAGACCAATATCTTGCTTTTGTTTTAGGTCCTGGTGTATCACATTTATGTCTTGCTCTAAACGATTTACGTCTAGCAGGACTTGATTTTTTAATTCTCATATTAGGATCACCAAATGAAACTCTCTTTACTTTGCTTCCATCTTTAACAAAGACTTCAAATTTTTTTCTACCATAACCAGGTCTACCTTTGGTAATTCTTCTTGGCTTATTTAAACGAACTGTTCTACCTCTATATTTAGCCATTTCACTTCTTTCTTTTCATCTTACCTTTTTTAGATGGTCTACCTCTTTTTTTACCATATGTACCTTTACCTTTTGGCATATTATCTCCTTTTTTTATTTTTTTATTTTTTTAATTTTACCATTAGATGTTCTAGCAAATTTATGAGTTTTAGTTTCTCTAATAAATGTACCATAGTATCTTTTTTTACCATATGTCCAACTTATTCTTTTTGGCATTATACAAATCCTAATATTTCTACTTCAGATTCTAATTTTTGATTACATGATCTGGCAGATATGTTTGTTAATACATTTTGCTGATCAGCTGTTTCGTTAATACCACCACTATGAGCAGAATTATAATTAGCAGATGCTTTAAACTCTGCATTTACAGGTCCAATAAAATCTATAGCACCTGTTTGGTAATTGATAGTACCTGTTGCAGCACCCATAATATTACCCTTACCATCATCATAAGCAAATACACTTGTGTTAGTGTTTGCTGTATAATTTATTTTATCTCTTAATGTGTCATCAGGTAGTTTAGCTGCTACTGCTGTTTTAACTACTGCTGGGAATCTTGCTATTTGATTACTCCCATCAAACAATTCATCTGTATTGGCAGTACCACTTGTTCCTGCTGTTAATGCTATAGCACTTGCTCTTGTTTTGTTCTGTGAAGTAAATCTTATATCTCCATTTACTATTGAACAAGTAACACCTTTTTCAAATAAGTTTCCTTCTGTATAAAACTGAGTATCAAGTATTGTTTGTATTTTACTTACAACACCATTTGTGCCTCCAAATTTAGTATTTGAAGCATCTGTTGTAAATGCTACCTCATAAGCACTTCCACCATCTACTGCTATTTTAAAATAATAAGTAGTAGAAGCAGTTAGTCCAGTTTCTGTATTTGATGTTATTCCAGAAAGTCCAACTTCTTGATAACCAGACTCATAAAACTTCATAGCAAAAGAACCTTTAACTATACCTGTAGGATAAGATGTTGATCTTCCTACACCTAATAAATTATGACATTTAAACTTACCACTTGAATCAGTTTGGGTATATGTATACTTATTATAATTATGATAAGCATTAAAAAATGGAAAACTTACTGCTGCATCATCTGCATGAGTAGCTGCTGTTGAGCCATGAACACCTCTTTTTACGTTTACAAAATTAGTTGCTAGTGCAGCTTTAGAGCCAACAGATTCAATTTCCATTATCTCATTATCTATACGAATTAAATCTCCTTCAACAAACAAATTTGCAGTACAATCTGCAGAACTAGTATAAGGCTCTAAAAATACTCTTGTTGTTGTTGAGTCTGAAGCGATTGTAGCACTTGTAGCAGTATCAACATCTGCTGTGCTATCACTTAATAGTGAACTACTAAGATCATAACCTGTACTATCTAAAGCATTAGAATTAGCAGCACTTGCATCTTCTGCATAACCTGCCCACCATTGACTAGGCAAAACTAAATATTCATGAGCTGCTAGTATAGTAGAACATTGTCTTATAGTTGTTGCTGATCCAGGACCTAAGTCAACACTATTTGTTTGGTCTACAGTATCACTTTTCCACTCTCTGTATTTAAATTGAATTTCAGCAGGTATATCACTACAATTTTTAACAACAATAAGTTTTGCACCTTTCATCTTTTGACCAACTGCTGATCCTAAACCAGAAATACTACTTCCTACTGTAATTAAAGTTGTAAATCCATCAGTATTATCTACAACTTGTTTTGTTCTTACTATTTCTGAATATTGATCAGTCATAACCATTTCATAGGAATCGCCTAATCCTGTTGTAATTTGTAAATTTGTATCTAATTTTGCCATTTCTTCTCCTATGCTATATGATACTTGACTTGTACCTGAATATTAATATCGTCTGTGTTTGTTACATTTTCTACAAAACAAGCAATTACTTTACCACTTGTTACACTTGAACTTTGTATTGTTAAATCTATTGATTTCAAAACATTTCTGTCTACTGAAGTTGCTTGTCCATCTGCTAATACAGTACCATTACTTAAATTACCATCATTAGTTGTTCCATCTGCTACCATATCATAACTCATAACGTGATAATTGAGAGTGCAATCTGTGTCTTGGTCTGTTGATGCGAATACTTTAACTGCATCTATTGTCATATTAAATGGAACATTAAATAACATATTAACAGTATCATCAGTAGTTGATGTTTTATCAATTGTTGTATCAGGGTCTGTTCCTGAACCACCTGTTATTTCGTGTGCTTGATTTGTACCAAACTCAGCCATTCCGTGAACAGGAACAAAATAATGACTTCCTGCTGTAGGCACTATTCTAAAAGCACTAAATGTCAATAACTGTGTAGTAGCACTTACTTGTGACGTTCCTACTTTAACTACACTATTAGATGAATCTACTGTTAATAGATTACTACCACTTGCATTTTCTACTTCAAATGTAGTAGTTGTATTATCGCTTTGTGGTTTTACTTTAAAATTATCATCGCCAACAGATATACAAGTAGATGTACCTTCTCCATCTTCTATTTGGGAGGCAGTACCTGAAACACCATTTGTTTCATCTGCTACTTTTAATAAACTTTTATATGTATTTGCTGGACTTTTTCCTGCTAAACTTCCCATTATTTATCCTTTTTCTTCGGCTTTTCTTTCTCATTAATTAATGATTGTACCATTTCCATAGCACCTAATGTTTTTAATAAGGCAACTTCTAGTTGATCTTTTTGTTTAGTTAAATTATCTAGTTTTTCTTTAAGTTCCATCTATTATCCTTTACCTTAATGTACATACTGCTACAAAACATATCTCTAAATACGAATATGTCGA
>Ga0098042_1000521_pt1 | contig 14983 bp, 19 predicted proteins | sample 9_EtaG_FD_75066 | JGI IMG/M metagenome (GOLD analysis project Ga0098042, IMG submission 75066) | Marine viral communities from the Subarctic Pacific Ocean - 9_ETSP_OMZ_AT15188 metaG | ecosystem: Environmental > Aquatic > Marine > Oceanic | place: Pacific Ocean | collected 2015-01-10
ACTAGTAGAATGGGCTGGAATAAATATCAAAAAGCAGACAAATTAAAAGCAGCTCAACTAGTTGCATATAAAAAATATTTTTCAGATCAGTTTGGAATATCAATTGATAATATTGATATTGAATTTTTTATAGTTAAACGAAAACTATTAGAAGAATCAATGTTTCCACAAAAAAGGATACAACTACTAAATCCAGCATCTGGATCTGTTACCAGAAAAAAGATACAACGAAGTATTGACACGTTTATAGAATATTGTTTTGATAAAGATGGTAATAAACAAAAAAATAAAAACTATATAGCAATTGCAGGTCGTGGAGCTAAAAATTGTAAATGGTGTCCATTTAAAATGGATTATGAAAATTGTCCTAAAGAAAATAGGATTCGTGAATAAATTTTAATATAATATAAATAAAAAAAGGAAAATAATGAATGGATTAATATTAGATGCATTATATGCAAAATATCACGCAGATAAATCAGATGCTGTAGCAAAATTAGATGTATATTTAAATAATTCTGTTGGTATAGGAGAACATCCAGATATACTTAATGAAATGGATAAATTTATTGAAAAATTTGCAGAAGCACAAGGAAAATTAGATTCTTTAAAAATGATGCTATCTCATGTAGGTAATGGAAATCAAGATACCAAACAATTGTTAAATGATTAGAGTAGCTGTTATTGGAAACAAAGAATGGCAAAACAAAAGAAAAGTACAACAAATTTTAACTGATTTAAAACAAAAATTTCAAAAAGATTTAGTATTAATAGGTGCTGGAGGGTCAGAAGGAGCAAATTATATGATTCGAAAATTTTCGTTAGAGTTTGGAATTCAATATGAAGAATATAATGCATCATATACTGGACATAACTTGTATTCAGCTCTTCCAGAAGGATATTATGGAAAAAAATATCATTTTTCTCAACTATTGCATAGAATGAGATTGTTAGCAGAAAACTGTGATTATCTAATGATATTAAATAATGAAAATAATATGAATCCTCAACTACAAACAGCGTATAATAAAGTTAAAAAATTAAATAAACCGGTTGTTGTACTAGGTTGATATTTATATTAAATAAGTTATAAATAAGGACATAAATGGAGTTACCAAAATTAAAAAAACTAGACCCCAATAAACAAAAAAAGAAAAAAATTTTATTATTAGGAGATGATCTTCGACTTCCTTCTGGAATTGGGACAATATCCAAAGAAATAGTTTTAAATACTGTTTCTGATTATGATTGGATTCAATTAGGAGCAGCAATGGATCATCCAGATAAAGGTAAAGCATTTGACGTTTCACAAGATGTTGCAAAAGAATCTGGAGTAGAAGATGCAAATGTTAAAATAATTGCAAATAATGGATATGGTGATAAAAATATATTATTTACTATATTACATTCAGAAAAACCCGATGCAATATTACATTTTACTGATCCTAGATATTGGGAATGGTTGTATGAGTTAGAGCATGAAATAAAAACTTCATTTAATATTCCATTATTTTATCTTTCAATTTGGGACGACTTACCATATCCAATGTGGAATTCGCCATTTTACGGTAGCTGTGACTTAATTATGGGAATATCTAAACAATCAGATAATATACATAAAGAAGTGTTAGAACAGAACGGATATGGGGTATATGATTATGATTTAGAAGATAATACAGAAGATCCAGAATTAGAATGGAATGATGTAATAACTTCATATGTTCCACATGGATTAAATCATAATAGTTATAAACCACTTTCTGAAACAGATCAATTATATCAGAAATATTATAATGATATTAAAATAAAACATAATGTAGATTTTGTATTCTTTTGGAATAATAGAAATATAAGAAGAAAACAACCAGGTGATGTTATATTGTCATTTAAAACATTTAGAAATATGTTACCAAAAGATCAACAAGACAAAGTTGCATTAGTTATGCATACTCAACCAGTTGATGCTAATGGAACTGATTTAAGATCAGTTTGGAAAAATACATCGCCAGAATGTAAAGTAATTTTTTCTGAAAATAAAGTTTCAAAAGAAGAATTAAATGCTATGTATAATGTAGCAGATGTAGTAGTTAATATAGCTTCAAACGAAGGATGGGGACTTAGTAGCACAGAAGCATTGCTATCAGGAACTCCTATTATTAATAATGTAACCGGTGGATTACAAGATCAATGTAGATTTGAGACAGAAGATGGAGAATGGATATCATTTGATGGTAAATTTTCTACAAATCATAAAGGGAAATTTAAAAAGCATGGTAAATGGGTAAAACCAGTATTTCCTTCTAATAGATCATTACAAGGATCTCCAGTAACACCATATATATTTGACGATCGTGCACAATATGAAGATGTTGCAAATGCAATGATGTATTGGTGGAAAATGGATCATGATGAACGAGAAGATTGTGGTTGGGCTGGAAGAGAATTTTGTTTGACACATGGATTAACTTCAGAACAAATGGGTAAAAAAATGATAAAAATTATTAATTTCTTTTTTAAATATGGAAAACAAAAAAGACCAAAGTATGTTGTGAAAAAAATAGAAACAGTAAAATATAAAGAAATGGGTATCGTATGAAAACATGTATTATAGCTAGTCCAGTTGCAACTCAATCAGGATATGGACATCATGCAAGAGAAATTGTAACTAATATAATAGAACAAAAAGAAAAAGAATGGGATATTAAATTACTATCTATGCCATGGGGCAATACTCCATTATCATTTCCATTACCACAAAAAATTGTTAGTAAATTTATTCCATTGCCTATACAACAACAGCCAGATATTTGGATACAAGTATCTGTTCCAAACGAATTTCAGGCAGTAGGAAAATATAATATTGGATTTACTGCAGTTACAGAAGGAGATATATGTCCTAAAGAATGGATAGAATCTATAAATAAAATGCACTTAATTGTAGTTCCATCTGCATTTTCAAAAGACGTATTATTAAAAACTGCAGAACAACATAAAATACCAATTAATTGTACAATTGAAATTATATCTGAATATTTCGATCAATCAGTTTATTGTAAAACTAATGAAACAACTAATATGTTAGACAATATACACGAACAATATTGTTATTTATTTGTCGGTCATTGGCTATCAGGACAGTTAGGAGAAGATAGAAAAAATATAACTGGATTAATACATACTTTTCTAGAAACATTTCGAAATAAACAAAAAATGCCTGCTTTAATTTTAAAAACTAGTGGCGCTACATATTCCATTACTGATAGAATGCGATTAGAAAAACAAATTAATGAGTTACGTGATTTACATCCTAATAATAGCAAATTACCAAATATATATTTGATACACGGCGATTTGTCTGATCAAGAAATGAATCTACTATATAATCATTCAAAAGTAAAAGCAATGATTACATTTACAAAAGGCGAAGGATTTGGAAGGCCGTTATTAGAATTTGGAACAACTGGAAAACCTATTATAACACCATATTATTCTGGCCAGGTAGACTTTTTACAAAAAGATTCTATTATAGAAATTCCAGGTGGTTTAACAGAAATACATCCGAGTGCACGAAATCAATTTTTAATTGAAGGAGCAAAATGGTTTACTCCTGATTATGCATATGCAAAAAAAGTGTTAAGAGAAACATTTAAACATTATAATAAATTTGTAAATATTGGAAGAAAACAAAAACAATTTATAAATGAAAATTTTACAAAATCTGCTATAGAAAAACAATATACAAATTTGTTAAGTATTATAGACTCAAATACTTCTAATATACCATCTGCAGAAGAATTAAAATTACCTAAATTAAAATTACCTAAATTAAGTAAAGTATGAAAATAGGATATTTTATAACAGCTTGTAACGAATATGAAGAGTTAAAAAAACTATTAATATTATTACGAACTAACATAGATAAAAGTGATTGTATTGGAATTTTATTAGATGAAGAAAATGTAACATCTGAAGTTGATTCTTTATGTAATCAATTTTTAGTTCCAGATAGTGAATCATTTCGTGTAATATATAGTAATTTAGATAATAACTTTGCATCATTTAAAAATTTAGGATATCATTTATTTGATGATTGTGATTGGATTTTTAACATAGATGCTGATGAATTACCTTCTTCGATATTAATACAAAATATTAAACAAATTATAGAATTAAATCCAAAAACTGAATTGATATATGTTCCAAGAATAAATACAGTTGAAGGATTAACTAATGAACATATTCAAAAGTGGCGATGGCAGGTAAATGAAGAAGGATGGGTTAACTGGCCAGACTATCAAGGAAGAATATATAAAAGATCTCCTATGATAGAATGGAAAGGTAAAGTTCATGAAAAAATTGAAGGAATGAAACAATATTCACATCTTCCTCCAAAAGAAGAATTTGCATTCCATCATCCTAAAACTATAGAACGACAAGAAAAACAAAATGAATATTATGAAACAATCTAAAACATCAATGAATATAAATTTAAATTCTTCAGTTAATATACAAGGAGAATATGTCACACAAATAATACATTTTGTTGGTGGTACTAAAAGAACGTTTCATGATATATTATCTTCTAGTATAAAACAAGGACAATTTACAAAAATGAAATGTAAAAATGGAGATATGATTATGATTAATGATGAAAATGTACTTTGTATTGAAATAATTAAACAATGAATAAATTTATTATTATAATGCCTTGTTATAATGTTGCTAAATGGGTGGCGTTAAATATTCAATTAACAAAACAACAATCATTTAGTAATTTTGAGTGTCATATTATCAACGACGGATCTACAGACAATTCTGAAGATATAATATTAGATAATATAAAAGGAGATTCTAGATTTGTATATCATAAAAATAAAACTAATACTGGTAGCTCATTATATAGTTATTATACAACATTTCATAAAATTAATCCTAATGACCAAGATATTGTTATTTGGTTAGATGGAGATGACTGGTTTTCATCTGTTTTTGCTTTACAATATTTAGATCAATATTATGATATTACTAAATGCTGGATGACGTATGGTACATATCAAATATTTCCATCAGGGGATCATGGATCGCATCACTGTATAGATATTCCAAACGAAATTCATAAAAATCATGCATATAGACAATGGATGCATGTTTATTCTCATCTTAGAACACATAGAGCATTTTTATTTAAAAAATTAGAAAAGTCAGATTTAATTGATAATAGATCAGGAAAATTTTATACAGAAGCAACTGATTGTGCGTATTTATTTTCATTAGCAGAATTATGTGGATCAGCTGATAGGATTAAATGTATTAAAGATATATTACTAGTATTAAACAGAACAAATCCTAATCAAGCTGCAGGAAATTTACAAAAACAAAAAGCTACGGAACAGCATATTAGATCATTAAATCCAAAGGAAAAAATTATTTAATGAATTTTGATATAATTGCATATATTAAACCTAATCATGATTTTGATATATTCAAACAATCTTTATCTAATATACAAAAAAGTAAATATATTAATAAAATTTATATTTCATTTGTAGAAAAATTAAACAATACGTTTACTAATGAATTAAATCAATATGAAAATATTATATGGAAGGATGCTATTGATAATTTTTGGGCAAGTGAAATATTATTACTAATTAATAAAAGTAAATCTGAATGCATATATACATGGGAAGAAGATTCATATGTATATAATATAGATCAATTTGATAAAACATTTGAAAATTTTATAAATAAAAACGTTGATCATATGCTTACATTAGATAAAAAATGGATAGAGCGTAGTAAATTTATGTTAAGTAAAAATTTAGCAATACAAGAAAATGAATTTATTTATTTTAATTGGGGAACACGTTATGCAAAATATTGTAGAGAAAATTCTACGAATACATTAGTTAACGGCGCATATCCAGTTACCGTAGGTTCTATGTTTTCTAAAAAGCTATTATTGTATATGTTAAATTTTTTAATAGATTCTAATTATTGGAAAGATATTATTAAAGGCAATTTTAATCATTTTCATCAAAATCCAGCTTTACCACACAGTTTTGAAGTATTTCCTGGATTTTGGTGGCCTGGTAAAAATAACGGATATGGAGATATTACTTATAGCACAATAGTATCAACAATACAATATGGTAAAGAATTAGGGGGAAGATTAACTAATGATTGACACAATTAACATAGTAGGATATGATTCATGGTATTCAGAAAGTCCATGGCATAGATTAGGAACTAATCTTAAAAACTTTGATGTTACATATAATAATTCAAATTCCAATATTACATATTTTATAAAAGATGGTATTTTTGAAATAGAAAAAAAATATAATTGTAATATAAAAATTGCTTTACTAACTGAATGTAGAATAATGGATCCAAGAAGACATAAATACTTAGAAGAAAATGGTGACTTATTTGATTACATTGCAACATACGACGATCAATTAATAGAACAATTTCCAGACAAAGTTATTATTACTCCATATGGTGGTACCTGGATCCATCCATCAGTACAAAAAATATATTCTAAATCAAAAATATGTTCTTATATTACATCTAAAAAAACATATACTAAAGATCAACATGATCGTATTTCTTTATTGGATTATTTTTATGAAAATAAAGATATCAATATTGAACTATTTGGTCGAGGACATAATCCAATATCAGAAGATCATGAAAATAATACAGATGGTAAAATAGATGCACTTAAAGAATTTCAATATTCAATTGTTATAGAAAATCATCAACAGAATAATTATTTTTCTGAAAAATTATTAGATTGTTTTTTAACTGGTACTATACCAATATATCATGGTTGTAAAAAAATTCAAGAATATTTTAACATCGATGGAATGATTTTGTTAGATAATATACAAAGTGCAACCAAAATCATTCCAGAATTAAATTTTGTAACGTCCAAAACAATTATTGAAGCAGTTCATGAAAATTTTAATATAGCTAAACAATATATTGATTCATTAAGCTATTCATATAATATATTAAAAAAGGAGATACTATGATACTAAAAAAATTAAAAAATTATGAAGTTAAACAGTTAGAAAAAGACGAATATGAAGATTATGTACTTTGGCAAAGCAGAGAAAGTGGAGCAGATAAATGTGCTAATCTTGTATTTAGAGATTTAGAAACTTACAAAAACAGAACAGGTATAGAATTAAAATTAGACGCAAATATAATCGATGTTGGATGTAGAGGAAATGCAAAAGTTGTAAAAACTTTTATTGATAATGGATATACTAATGTATATGGAATTGATATAGGATATGATGCTGAAGAAAATTGGAAACAACTTCCAGAAAATATACAATCTATACTTAAAAGGAAAGACGCTCAAGAAGGATTACACTTTGAAATGGAGTACGATTTTATAACATGTTCACATGTATTAGAACATTGTCCAGATCCTAAAAAAGTTATGAAAATATTTTATGACTCTTTGAAAAATGATGGATATATTCATATACAAATACCATTATCCACATATGATGAATATATGGGACATTATCCTCATTTTGCCTATTGGAAAGATAAAAATGCATTTTGTGAATTTTTAGAAGATTGTAACTTTAATGTTGAATATTGGGAATATGGTACAGAACATAATAGACAACCATATGATGATTTAATGGTAATTATTAAAAAAAATATATAATGGAAAAAATTTATTCAAATATAAATCAAGACAAACTACTTCATATGGTAGTTAGAAAATCAGATTTAAAATCTGGCAGAACAGACGTTGTTCCAGAAGATAATTTTATACAATGTGCAATATTAAATATGGAAAATGGTAAAACGTTTCAACCACATAAACATATATGGAAAGAAAGAAATCAAAATGTCATAGCACAAGAAAGTTGGATAGTAATACAAGGAAGAGTTAAATGCATCTTTTATGATGTAGATGATCAAATAATTGCAACCCCAATATTGAATGCCGGCGATGCTTCTTTTACATTAGAAGGCGGTCATACATATGAAATATTAGAAGATGATACTTTAGTATATGAATATAAAACAGGTCCTTATGAAGGACAAAAATTAGATAAGGAATTTTTATGATTAAATTAAATATAGGTTGTGGATGGAGAAATTTTGGTAAAGATTGGATACATATAGACGGTGGTGATTATGATCATTTAGATTACAAAAATATCACTAAACTGGAATTTCAAGATAATTCTGTAGATTTAATATATGCAAGTCACGTTTTAGAATATTTTGATAGAGACGAAGCTGTTTTAGTTTTACAAGAATGGCATCGTGTTTTAAAAAAGAATGGAACATTAAGAATAGCAGTTCCAGATTTTTATGCAATGACACAACTATATCTTTTAAATCAATACCCATTAAAAACATTTTTAGGTCCATTATTTGGTAAGATGAAAATGGGAAACGATACAATATATCATAAAACAACATATGATTGGAATTCTTTATGTGATGTTTTAACTGAGAATGGATACCAAAATTTTCAAAAATATAATTGGCAAGATTATGATGTTCATGTAGAAAATGATGATCATTCACAAGCATATATTCCACACATGGATAAAGAAAATGGTAAATTAATTAGTTTAAATATTGAATGTAACAAACTTTGATAGTTGTAAAAAAATTATTATAATAATAATATGAGGAATCCTAAAATATCTTTAATTACATGTACTCATTTTAGACCTGATCTATTAAGGAGAGCAATACAATCAACTCAGCGTCAAACATTTCAAGATTATGAGCATTTAATAATATCAGATCATTGTCCCTTTGCAGAACATGTATACAACGATTTTAAACAAGATACACGAATTAGATTTATAAAAAATCCAGAGCCTTACATGTATAATTTAGGAGCCAGATCATTTAATACAGGTATAGAAGCTGCTAACTCAAAATATATTAGTTATCTGTTAGACGATGATATACTATATCCAAATCATTTACAAGAACATTATAATCAATTATCAAATAACGATACAAAATGGGGGCATTCGCATCAAGATAATATATGGTTAGAAGATACTATATATGAATCAGTAAAACATATAGTTTCATATAAATTTAAAGAATTACAAGATCAATCATATGACAATCGAGATACCAATAATTCTAGAAGTAGATTAGATGTAGGAGCATTGTGTCATATAAAAGATATATCAGTCAAATGGCCGCTACAATCAGAATTAAAAGGCGGATGGGAAGATAGTATATTTATGAACCACCTAGGAGTAAATTCAAAATCTGGTGATTATACCATGGTAAAACTAAATTGGGGAGGCATACATAAAAAAGACACAAAAGGTACAGATTTAGAATATTATAAAATATTAATGAATAAACTTGCAATAGATAAAACTAGTTATGGCGGATATAAGTTAGTTGATCAACCATATGTATATCCAGAATTAAAAAATACATTATATGAAGAATAAAATATTATTATTAGGCGGGTCTGGTAAATTAGGTAAAGAGTTACAATTAGAATTAAATAAACAATCAATTGATTTTGTTGCACCAAGTCATAGTAAGTGTGACATTGAAAATTTTGATATGTTATTTAAAGTTTTTCAAAAAGAACATCCTAATATTATTATACATTCTGCAGGTTGTATTGATACAGAAAAGTGTGAAACAGACAAACAATATTGTTTAGATGTAAATGTAATTGGTACATATAATGTTATTAAATGTTGTAGATTATTAAATATTAGATTAGTATTTATTTCTAGCGAGTATGTGTTTTGGGGCGGAGAATATGCATATTTTAAAAATAGTGGTATAAATCCTAAAAATAGTTACGGAATATCTAAAGGATGTGGAGAATTAATGACTCAAACATTAGATGATTATCTAATAATTAGAGCTCCATTTATTCGATCAACTACGTTTCCGTATAAAAATGCATTTGCAGATCAATATACTAGTAGGCAATATGTGCATCAAATTACTGAAGATATAGTTAATACATCAATATCAAATGAAATTGGAATATGTCATATAGTTGGAGAATATCAAAGTGTTTATGAATTAGCTAAACAAACAAATAAAAATGTTAAACCAATTATTACGCCAAAGAAATTAAAAAATATTTTACCAATGAAATTAAATTTAGTATGAGCTTTAAAGTAGTAAATAAATTTGAAAAGAAGATTGCAAAGTTTTTTGGTTCTCCGTATGCAGTAGCAGTCGATTCATGCACCCATGGATTAGAATTGTGTATAAGATATCAGCAAATAGGAGTAATAAATATTCCAAATAGAACATATATATCTGTTCCATTTCTTGCAAATAAATTAAAAATTAAATTAGAATGGAGAAATGATAATTGGAGAAATTGTTATATGATTAATAATGATTTTAAACCTATATGGGACGCAGCAGTATTATGGAAAGCTGGTAGTTATAAGCCAGGATCATTGATGTGTATAAGTTTTCAATATCAAAAACATTTGTCATTAGGAAGAGGAGGTATCATATTATGTGATACAAAAGAAGATTATATTGCACTCAAAAAAATGTCATATGATGGAAGATTGCCTGATATTCCATGGAGAGAACAAAATATTGAATCGTATGGATATCATTATTATATGACTCCAGAGACAGCTCAATTAGGATTAGACAAATTAGACGAAGCAATAAAAACAGCCCCAAAGAAATGGGTTGTAACAGATTGGCCAGACTTAACACAAATGGATGTATTTCAAGAAGTTACAGAAATAGATCCATATTTACAAACAAGATAAGGAAGAAATGAAAAAAGCTTTTATAACAGGAATTGGCGGACAAGATGGTTCGTATTTAGCAGAATATCTTTTAGAATTAGGATATGATGTACATGGAATAGTACGAAGAAATTCTACTCCAGAACATCAAGATTCAAGATTAAGTCATTTAGAAGATAAAATACATACATATTATGGAGACTTGTTAGATCAAGGAGGATTAGAAAGATTATTAGATGATATACAACCAGATGAAATATATAATATTGCTGCACAAAGTCATGTTAGAATTAGTTTTGATGTGCCACAATTTACAGTACAAACAAATGCATTAGGAGTATTAAATATTTTAGAAGCATATAGAAGATCATGTCCGCAAGCTAAATTTTATCAAGCTTCTTCTTCTGAAATGTTTGGATTATCTGTAGACAAAGATAATGCACAACGTGAAACTACGCCAATGAATCCTGTATCACCATATGGTTGTTCAAAAGTATTTGGATATAATATTGTTAGAAACTATAGGAGAGCATATAAACTACATGCTGTAAATGGCATTTTATTTAATCATGAATCTCCAAGAAGAGGTTCAAACTTTGTAACCAATAAAGTTGTTAAAGCAGCAGTTAGAATTAAATTAGGATTACAAGACAAATTAGAATTAGGAAATATGGATTCTTATAGAGATTGGGGACATTCATATGATTATGTAAGAGCAATGCATATGATACTTAATCATGATACACCAGATGACTTTGTAGTAGCTACAGGAGTAACTCACTCAATACGTGAAATGTGTGAATATGTATTTGGCCAATTAGATTTAGATTACAAAGATTATGTAGTGCAGAATCCAAAATTTATGAGACCAGAAGAACTTCCTTATTTAAAAGGTGACTCTACAAAAATTAGAGAAACATTAGGATGGAAGCCTAAATATACATTTGAGATGTTAATGGATGAAATGACAGAACATTGGATGAAAATTTATAAAGATGAATTAATATTACAAGCAGTACAATGAAGATAGCATTTTTTACAGAAATGTCATTTACTGGTAAAATACCCAGAACTCATGAAAATATGAGGACTGAGTTTGCTTGGATGTGTGCTTTGGATGCGACTCATTATCCTATTGATTCAGCACATCAAATAAGTTATGAGACAAAAATTGATTTAGGTATTGTTATCATTCCTAAGAAAAATCCTAATTTCAATATTGAAAGTTTAAAATCTGTATGTAAAAAGGTAGCAGTAATGCAAGAAGGACCACATTGGTACTTCCAAGATTATTCATTAGACAAACAAATTTGGTATTTTAATATACTAATGGATTCAGATATAATTTTTACACATAACTATTCTGATAAAGTATATTACACCGGTTTGACAGGTCATAAGGATATACGTGTAATGAAATCATTAATGATCGAAGATGCTATAGGAGAAATAAAATCTGTTGAACGCAATGGAGTTATAATAGGAGGAAATTTTGTTAATTGGTATGGAGGATTTGATTCTTATATTGTAGCAAAAGAAATTTCTGAACAAGTATATGCTCCTAGTATGGGAAGAAAACAACCAGGAGAAGAATCATTAGTTACTCATTTACCGTATATGAATTGGAAGCAATGGATTCATAAATTAAATGAATTTAAAATTGGTATACATTTAATGAGAACTCATGCAGCTGGGACGTTTGCATTGAATTGTGCTTATTTAGGTATTCCATGTATAGGATATAAAGGATTAGATACTCAAGAAATATGCCATCCGTTAACAACTGTTAATATTGGTGATATAGAACACGCAAAAGAATTAGCTTATAAATTAAAAACCGTTCCAGACTTTTATAAATTATGTTCAGAAACATCTAAGAAACGTTATCAAAATAGTTATAAAGAAGAAAATTTTAAAATATGAAAAAAGTAATAGTAACTGGAGGAGCTGGATTTATTGGGTCAACTTTAGTAGATAAATTAATTAGCAAAGGAATTGAAGTAACAGTTATTGATGATTTATCAACGGGTAAGGTAGAAAATATACATCCAAAAGCTACGTGGGTAAAGATTTCATTACAAGACTTAGATACTAATATCGATCCAATTGGAATAGAAGGCATACAAATTGATATATTTAAAGATGTAGATGTAATATTTCATTTAGCAGCATTGGCTCGAGTACAACCTTCAATCGAAGATCCAATTACATTTAATAAAGTTAATGTAGAAGGAACATTAAAATTATTATTTGCTGCAGCAAAAGCCGGAGTTAAAAGAGTTGTTTATAGTGCCAGTAGTTCGTGTTACGGAGACACAAAAATATTTCCTACTCCAGAAAATTCTATAACAAATCCATTATCGCCATATGGTTTACAAAAATATATTGGAGAACAATATTGTAAAATGTTTTCAGAAGTATATGGATTAGATACATGTTCATTACGTTATTTTAATGTATATGGAGAAAAAATGAATTTAGATGGAGCATATAAATTAGTAATGGGTATATTTGCAAAACAATTGTTAAATGGAGAACCGTTAACAATAACTAATGACGGGAATCAAAAAAGAGATTTCACATACGTTGGAGATGTAGTTGAAGCTAATATATTAGCAGCTAAATATCCAGATAAACTATATGGCGAATCATTTAATATTGGTAATGGAAAGAATTATTCAGTTAATGAAGTTGCAGATATGTTAGGAGGAAAAAAAACTTATGGAGAAAAAAGGCTCGAACCATATGAAACATTAGCAGATAATACAAAAGCAAAAAAAATATTAGGATGGAATCCAATTGGAGATTTGCCTACATGGATTAAACAATATAAAAAAGATTTAGGATTATGATAAACACCTGGATGGATAAACGTGAAAAACAATTAATATTAGATTGTTTAACAGATAAAACTATTATGTTAGAATGGGGGTCTGGTGGATCTACGTTAGAATTTTCTTCGATAGTTAATAAATATTATTCGATTGAGCATAATGAAGATTGGTATAAAAACATTTCAAATAAATTAAAAAGTTATCCATTAAATAATGTTATATATAAATACGTCAAACAAAACAAAGAAAATACAGATGGTCGACAAAGTGAATATACAATGTATCGTGATTATATCGATGAAGTAGATAACTTTAATACAAAATTTGATGTTGTTTTAATTGATGGAAGAGCAAGAAGATTATGTGCAAAGAAAATAATACCATATTTAAAGGAAGAATCAATTATATTTATACACGACTATATTGAAAGAAAAGCAGTTTATGGATGTGTAGAAGATTATTATGAACTAATAGATAGTATATCAGATACTACACAAACAATAGGAAAATTTAAGTTACGTAAAACATTTAAACAGCCAGGCTATGAATTGTCATTATCTGGTTTTGATAGAATAGAAGAATAAGTTATGAAAATAAGTTTAATACAACCAGGCAGAAATAATTTAAAATATCTTAAATGGTCTTATGATTCAATAAGAAAAAATCAAGGTAATCATACAGTAGAAATATGTGTTGCAGATGATTTTTCAAATGATGGCACATGGGATTGGTGTCAAGAAATGATGAAGAAAGATTCTAATTTCAAAGCAATTAAAAATGAAGGCCCAACTAGATTAGGACATACAATATTATATGATAGATTAGTTAATGAAGTAGCTAGTCATGACATATGTATGATATATCATGCAGATATGTATTTATGTCCAAATGCTATAGATTCAATCGAAAAACATCTCGAAGATAAAACAATAGTATCGCTTACTAGAATTGAACCACCATTACATCCACCTGGTCCAGAAAAAATATTACAGGATTTTGGAATTGAACCTGAAGAATTTAATGAAGATGGATTATTTGGTTATCTTCAATCAACAGATAGCGAACGAGAAATAAAAACTACAGAAGGTATATTTGCACCTTGGGCATTTTATAAAAAAGACTTTCAAGAGATAGGCGGACATGATCCATTATTTGCTCCCCAATCAAAAGAAGACACAGACATATTTAATAGATTTCATTTAAATGGAATTAAATTTATTCAAACATGGGAAGGATGTGTTTACCATATGACCTGTAGAGGTAGTAGATTTGCTGATGGTGCTAAACGAAACCCAGATGGTCAAGTATTTATGAAAAATAGAGAAACAGATGAATGGTTAAAACAAAATTTAAGATCAACTAGAAATTTTGTTCGTAAATGGG
>Ga0098042_1000522_pt1 | contig 14950 bp, 11 predicted proteins | sample 9_EtaG_FD_75066 | JGI IMG/M metagenome (GOLD analysis project Ga0098042, IMG submission 75066) | Marine viral communities from the Subarctic Pacific Ocean - 9_ETSP_OMZ_AT15188 metaG | ecosystem: Environmental > Aquatic > Marine > Oceanic | place: Pacific Ocean | collected 2015-01-10
GCAAAAGCAGCAGAACGAGAACGGCAAAGAAAAGAAAAAGAAGACAACGAAGCAAAACGCACAGGCAAAGCAAGACAGCTTATTCCGGGGTTTATCTATCCTACAGACCCAAAAACTTTAGAGACTGGTAAGCCCTATGCTGAGAGCGATGTACAGTTTGCCCCTCGTGCTACTCCAGAACGCCAACAAGCAGATGTTGTAGAGGGAGAAGTTATTAGTCCTGAAGATGCAGATGTAGATGTGCAGGGAGAAGTGTTTCCCGTTATTCCAACTATGGATGTGCTTGATGGGTTTGACATGCCGAAGAGTGCAGGCCCATATCAACTTGCAAAGAATGAGTTATCCAAAAACTTGGAAGCAGGTGATAGAGAAGCCGTTTCTGAAACTATGGGTAAGATTTTTGACGGTTTAAAAAACTACGGTGCAGCTAAAGCCTCTGGTAAAGACCCCGTTGCCAATGCTGTAACACGAGCAAGAGTAGCAGAGTACGCAGCAAAAGCCTCTCCTAAAGAACTACCCGAAGCAGCAAGACAACGCCGTGCCGAAACTGCTATCGCTCGTAGTAGAATAAAAGATGACACAGCTCCCGCTGCTCGTCTACAAGACTCTGTGTCAGGAGAAGTGCAGGATATAAGAGCAGAAAATATAGCTAATAAAGCATCTAACATACAGAGGTCTGTGCAGAATAAAGAAGCAATAGCTAGAGCAAAAGAAAAAGCGCAAGCCGAGGATAAAGCAAGGGAAAGTAAAGCACGCGAAGCTACCGAAAAAGGTATGGAAGAAATTGGTGCTGATGATCTATCGCTAGCGATACAAAGAGCGCAAGATTTAGGAGTAACGTATAGTAACAAGTCAGAACAGGCCAAAAGAAAGAGAGATTTAGATAGGCAAGAGCAGCGGCGGCTTATTATAGATATAGGGTTTAAACGGTGGGTACTTGAGAATATTAAAGTGAATGACGCTAGAGTAGGTGGTAAGCGCTATGTTAGAGACGTAAACGAGATACCCCCTGAGCGGCTAAAACAAGCACTCGCGCAGTATATGGACACCGTAGCAGATAGCCTCGTAAACCAAATAACTACAGGTACAAGACTTAGTAAAAAAGAACAGTTTGATAAAGTTGGTTTTAAAAGATTTATAATGAGAGAGTTCGGCCCCGAAGGATCTAATAATTTAGATACACTGGAGCCAGATTATTTAGAAGAAACAGCTTTATTATTTGCTACTGACCCTAAAGCATTCACAAGCCCTTTTGCGCTACCTGCATCAGAAGTTGTGGATCTCGACAGGCCACTAAGCCCTACCATCATGCAGATGTTGGAAGATAACAACCTGCAGGATGCTCTGCAAGAGTACGCCAAAGACGCATCTAATCCTAACATCGCTCGCATGGCGAAGGCTCTATCTCGTCTTGTAGGTAACACTCGCATAACATTTGCAAGTTTAGGTAATCAACTTACAGGGGCATTTGATCCTCGTACCAATGTAATAGTGTTTAATCAGGACCTGCCGAGTACCGGACATACGTTGTTGCATGAAATGCTACACGCAGCTACAGCAGCCACGATACAAGATCGCCCCGGCTCAGGTCCAGTAAAAGAGTTAGAGTCTATATTTAGAGAGGTACAGGAGAATCTGCCTTCTTACTACGGATCTACTTCTCTCGTAGAGTTTGTAGCAGAGGCATTTAGTAACCCTGAGTTTCAACAACAATTAGGTAGGTTAGAGCTAAAGAATAAGTATGGCTCTCTTAAAGATCGCGTCGTTCGGGCTTTAGCTAGATTTGTAAAAGCTGTGCTAGGCATGAAAGCAGGTAAGCTAGTAGACAAACGTGTAGATAAGACTGCGTTTAACGAGTTAGAAAGTTTGATCGACTCACTGCTATCACCTGCGCCACAGTTTCGAGATGCAGATATAATGTTTAACATTGCTAATCGTCCTGAAGTAGCAAACGATGTCCTTAACCAAGCATTAATGAACGGGCCTACGTTCACAGATAAAAGCCCTAAAGTTGTGCGTGACTTTTTAAACAGCACCGCTGCTTCTACGCAGACGTTAGGTTCGACAGCACGTAACATCGTTCTCGGCGCTACGCCTTTACACTACCTTGTAAAGATAGCTCAAAAGTACTTTCCTGATAATAAAACAAACAACCTGCTAACAAGACTAAACGATGCGATGAACGCCGCTGCAGGACGCATGGCAGAAGACTATGATCGCATACAAGCGGTTAACGACAGGTTGATAAAATGGTCAAACAACAATCCTGAAAAGATGCAGTTGTTAAACGGTCTCATAACAGAGAGTACTTTGTACGAGGTAGACCCTGACATTGACGAGAGAACCGCACAAGAACGATACGCAAATGATGCTGTAAGCATGCAAATATATAATCGTATGCGTGATGAGTTTGTATCGCCTATGGGGGGTAGAGACAGCGAAGGCATGAAAATGTACAGGCTAGCTCGCAATATGTTTAGAGGCATAAAAAATGATCTAAAAGTCGCTCTGGATAAGAAGCTAGAAGCTGCAGGTGTGCCTGATACCGAACGGTTTAATCTATTAAAAGGTTTTTTCAAAAAGCTAGAGAAAGAGGGATCTATAGACCCTTACTTCCCTCTAAACAGGGGGGATGGCGAGTTTTGGATATCCTTTACTGCAGTAGATAAGACGGGTCGAATAGAATACTTTGCAGATAATTTTACTACAGATCAAGAACGGCAGCGCGTCTTGCGAGAAATCTATCCTGAGATAATAAACAATATGGTAGAAAGCACTGAAGGCAAAGCTCGCATCGCATCGAAGAGAACAGAGCTAGGATCAGATGCAGATAACATGTCCGATAGTGATGTAGCTCAACTGGTCGTAGGTTTAGAGCAGACTATAGGTGTACAGAACTTAAACTATCAAAAGATACCAAGCACCTCATTCCTTAATCAGGTAATGAGAACGCTGCAAGCACGTACCAGAAACCTCTCAGGGGCAGCTCTAGAGTTCGAACAAGCCAAGATACAAGAAGTAGGTGAACTAGTACTCAACGCTCTACCAGAAACTTCTTACCTACAGTCTTTTAGAGGACGTAAAGAGGGTGAGATTGCAAAAGGTGTAGTACCTGTAAGTTTTGATGCCATATCTACAATAGCAGATCGCTCTCGATCTATAACCCGACAGATGGTTCAAATGGAGTATGATGGTATTTTTGGCAATATAAGTAACGAACTGTCGGACTACTATATGCAGAACTCAGATAACTCACTTGCCATGAGAGATATGTACCTCAAGCTCAAACAATACGCTGATAAAGGCGCGTTTCCAGCCGTTAACTCATTGTCTAGATTTGGCACAGGTGTAGCATTTAACATGACACTTGGGTTCAACGTATCAGGTGCATTGGTAAACTTATCACAGATACCGCTGATCGCACTGCCATATCTTGGTGGTAAATATAGAAACGCAGCAGGACTTCCTGCTTATGGTAAGGCTATGGGGGCCATGAAAGAAGCTATGTCTCTTATGAAACAACAAGGTGTGGCTTACTCCGAACGTACGATAGATACCTTTACAGACAAATTAGACGAAGATGGTAATCCAATCATGGAGCCAAGAACTGTTCGCTCTTCCATGTCTATGATGAATATAGACTTTGATAATATGGACCCAAGTGACCCAAGATACATATATAAAGAGCTTGTAGAAGAGGGCATACGTAGCGGTCAGTTTAAGAGATCGGTTGACTACGAAATACTAGATATAGACCGTATGGATACGTTCTGGGCTAAAACTAACAGACTGTCTGGCTTCTTCTTGTTCCACGGCGAACGTATAAACCGTGAAGTGTCTATGGGGGCTGCGTATAAACTAGCCGTAGATAAGTTTCGTCAAGACAATAACAGAGAACCCACTTCAGAAGAGAAATCGGCGTTGGCAGTAGAGTCCATCAATGATACAGAAATGATGAACGGTGGGTTGTCTGCAGGGGCTGCTCCGCAACTAGCGCAAAGTGCGGTCGGCAGAGTAATATTTATGTACAAGCGTTACGGTGTATCCATGCTCTCACTGCTACATAACCTTGCGTTTGGCGAAAATGGTGCATTAAGGCGTCTGAATGAAAACTTACCACCAGAGCAAGCTAGAGAAATGCGTAGAATTGCACGGTATCAGCTAATGGGTATATACGGCTCTGCAGGTATCCTTTCGGGCGTAGCAGGTATGCCTTTATACGGAACTATAAAAATGTTGTTCAATACATTGTTCGATGATGACGATGATCCTATGGATGATCTTGATACGATTGTGCGTACTAATCTAACCGAAGGCCCATATAAAGGCCTCTTAAACTACGTAACTGGTCTCAATTTTGCAGGGCGAATTGGCCTTAGTGAGTTGTTATTCCGCGATACATTCGTACGACAAGACAATCCATTTCTCTATAGACAGCTAGAAGTAATTGGTGGCCCCCTTATTGGTATAATCTCACAAACAGAACGTGGGATAAAATTGTTTAAAGAAGGTGAGTTCCAACGTGGGTTTGAATCTATGGCTCCTGCCTCCATTAAAAACGGCATGAAAGCTTTTCGTTATTTTGATGAAGGTGTAAAAAATGTAAACGGGGACACAGTCATTGAAGACCTACATCCTGCACATGCGTTCTTACAAGCATTCGGCTTTGCACCTGCAGAATATTCTAGACAGTTAGAAGAGAACTCTGTTTTAAAAGGAGCAGACCGCGCTACGATGAAACGCCGAACCCTCCTGCTAACACAATATTACAGAGCGATGATTGATAGTGAGCCTGTAGATAAAATACTAGACAAGATGCAAAAGTATAACGAAGATCATCCAGAATATCCGATCACGCGGGACGTAATACAAAATTCTATGCGTACACGTCTGTCTAACAGGCAGAAAAGATATCATGGCGTAACTTTTACACCACGGTTAGACAATATGTACAGGCAGTATGGGAGCGAGTTCGATAAGAGTTCGTCACTATACATGTAAAAAAACCCCCACAATATGTGGGGGCAAGTTATCGGAGAACAACTAAGTAGTGTGTTGAGTTGTCATATCTTGTGTATCACACAGTTCTCCATACACGTAAACCTAATTTTTCATCTTCTACCCTAATTTTAATCTCAAGAGTAAAATCTTTCATTTTTGCAACAGATTTAAGCTGTTTTCGGGCTTTGTCAGTATTTATACACGGTAAAAAGAAAGAAGTGCCTACATCCATAGCCGCCCAATCTATGGTGACTTTTAAACCGTCAGGGTTTATGTCATCAATCTTCGCTATTTTCATTACGCTCTTCCAAGTGAAAAGTTAACTCGTATGTCCACACCGTTGGCATCTGTAACTTCGTACCTTTTGTAATACGCTGCTTGGTATACTTGGCCCCTAGCTGTTCTTTTAACTGGTTGGTAAAAGATTGATAGTTTATCTGCTGATCCGTACACCACTCTTTTAATGGCTTGGTAAGCAAAAACAGCTTCTTGGTATCAGGTTCATAACGCGCAACTAGCTTGCCTCTCGGCAGTGTCTCTGGACGTACTAGTTGATCCAACCCATCATTATTGCTACCACGCAAGTCCTCGGTGCTTTCTATCCACAGCATGTTGTTGTAGTTTTCATATATGTAGTTGGTAATTGTTTCTGAGACAGAAGCACCCACGTCATCCACAAAAGCCTTACGCTCTCGCAACGTAGCCACAAGCCACTTGAATACAGCTTTTATATCATAGTTTATATGACCTAATTTTTTAGCTATCATAAGCCCCGTCAACGTTGCGGCACACCCTGCTGACCAAAACCTGTTTGCCGATTCCAACCCTGCGTGTTGATCTAACCTGTCCTGCGTTTCCAATAGCAACTTATTGACTTCGTCTTTATTATTTATAACCCACTGCACGTACTCTACGGAGAGCCAACCATAATTTCGTTTAATTGACTTCAATAATTCATCAGAACCACGTTTAAGTTTGGGATCTGTGAGTTTCTTAGGTACTTTTAACTCTAACACCCGTTGCATCTCTGCTTTCGGTTCGGCTTTGTCCCTAAACAAAAGATCCCATGCACTGACGTTAGCTGAACTTAGTCCTATCAAATGCCACGGTTTACCTCGCACGCGTTCAGTATTACCGCTCTGGGCTAAACGGTTTTTCTGTTTCCCGCCTGACAAGGCGTAAGCGTATTCGGACATATCTCTAGAAGTTAAATTAGTTATCTCGTCAGCTACAAGTAGCAGATTATGGTACAGCTCACCCCTATTCATCTGAGCGTTCGTCGTAGTCCCTTGTTTGTTGCCGAGTAATATTAAAGAATTTGGATCACCCCATACAGCTAACGCTGCCATTGATGTGGTTGTCTTGCCAAAGCCTGTATCACTAACAAGATGAACACCCAGACTGTTTAAACCTGTAATTGGCATAAGTATAGTTCCGTAACCCATGCCGACTATGAATTGATGCAGCTCCCAGTCAGGTCTATCGTAAAAAGCTAGGTTTCGTATTGTAGTCTCACGATCACCTTTTTCTATGAAGGCATCAAAAAATGCTGCAGTTTTTGCGGAGGGGGGGTTATAGCGTATATCATTACCGACAATAAGTTTGTCACCTAAAACAAACCCCTCCATAGTATCGTCATCTACCCAACCAAACTGCCTATGCGCTTCATCTGCGGTAGCAGTAGCTTGTAACTCTTCTATCCATCTTTGTGTGTAGGACATTAGTGCCTCCAGTGGTTTTATCCCAAAAACTGCTACGCCATGTAGGGACATGTTTTTTCTAAATTCATCCCTAGAAGTTACAGACGTTAGCGGTACAGTAAATTCTCTTACCCCATCTTTAGGCAAATGCAGCCTAAATACAATCACTTCTCCTTGTTCAGCATCCCGTAAACGCCGCGTGACATACAGATCGTTTTGATAAACTAACTTCTCGTCTGCATCACCATCACTATTAGTCGTGCGTAGGTATATACCTCCGTTCTCTCCACGGAAGTATGGACGGGGGAATGCAGGTATACTAAAAGTCTTTTCAGTTTGACCTCCTGCTTCTACCTTTGCCCTCACCTCTACTTCACCACTAGATCTTTTAATGCGTTGTCCAATGACGATTGGTGACTTTACCTGATCTCGTAACGAGCAAGATCCACATACATCAGGGTTTAATTCGTCAAACTTGACACAGGTGTACGGGCCTTTTATCTCTTTGAGTTTGTGCTGAAGCTCTTGATAATCGTACCCTTCATGCCGTTCTGACATCTTTACTGAAGCCATATCCATATCAGCACAAAACTTAGTTATAGATAGCCCTGCCCTCCACAACGGCTCGCTGACCTCGTCCTGCTTAGACATGATGTACCCAAGCTGCGCACATCCCTTACCGTCCATAGTCTTTCGTATAATACTCCTGAAAGAGCTTTCTTTGTTGGACGCAAGCGTTTCGTATAAAGCGTCTGGGCCTAGGTCTACATCGCTAGGCGGTGCTTTTATATCTCCACCTAGCAAACTTGCGAACTCTTCCAACACCACAGGTTTTGGATCTACAATGCCGTACACCTGCACGGGTAGCGGTGGGTTATCTTTGTAGTTATGCGTGTTAGGTACTCTTAATATACGTGCGGCATCGGCAGTCACGGCAGGGTCAGCTAGTAACCCTTGCTCTGCACATACCTTTTTTAACCGCTCTGCAACTGTTAGCCACTTGGCTAATAACACAGGTCTGGACAACGTCCAGTATACATGTACCCCTCTACCAGAGTTTACCATTAAAGGCGTAGGTAGATTTAACGTAGAACAAAACTTACGTAAGTCTTGTATGGCTTCTATCTGAGAGGGATATTCTTTAGATGGCCCACAATCAAGATCGAGAAAAAACGACTGTAAGTGGGATACATTATCTTTCTTACGGCTACCTGCTTCTGTAAGCGTGCCGAGACCGAAGTAGACGTCATAGCCATCTTCGTCAAAGCTTTCTGCTGCATCTGCAACAGCGCCTACACTATCATAAAACTTTTGCACCCGTTTGTTAGTCTCTGCATTGGCGGCGAACATACAATAATGCCCATCACCGTCCCCTAATACAGAACGTAAAAAATCTATAGTTTTCATATTGCTGCTCTCCGAGGGTTATTACCGTGACGAGGAACAGGCGAACGCCCCCGTCACGGCTTATCTTAGTATTAGGCCGCGTCTTCGTCAGCCCAATCGTCTAAGATACCTTGAAGGTCTTGATCTGGAGCAGGAGCAGCCTCTGCTTTCTTTTTCTTAACCTTCTTAGGTTCAGCAACCTCTTCGGATACTTCGTCAGGTTCTATATCTGCTGATGCAGCTACATCTTCGAACCCTGTTGTTCCTGTGTCTTCGACAGAAAAGCCTCCGTCTTCAACATCGAAAGGCGAGTATGCTTTTCTTTCTGCAAGTTCTAAAACTTGTACCGCCTTTAGTCGTAGCGATACACCATGCTCACGCATAGAATACGGCACTAGGACAACGCTAAGGTTAACTCTGCTACCCGTAGTCAATTCAAAGTCTGGTGGTAGCTTTGTATTTTTTGAGTCAACCTGCATAGGTGGCTCTGTGAGTTGGTTGCCGTACTTACCTTTTAAACGTGCATCACCAATAAACATACCATCGTTAGCGTCTTTCTTAAAGATTTCAGCAGGTTTCGGAAGGGCTTGAGGCCAATCCGATTGTTTACTCGCCGCTTCTTTGTATGCGGCTTCCATGACAGCGTACAGGGCTTGCGCCTGTGGCTTTGTCATTTTGAAAGAGGTTTCGTATTTCGCACCCTCGTCTGACGCAGGACAAGGAACAGTTCTACCTCTCTCCCCTGCCTTACTGTCATACTTGTACGTCTGATTGATTTTCGGGTACAAGGCTTGCACATCTCTTATTATGTGCGTGGTTGGTTTATTCGCCATCTTAGCTTTCTCCTAATTATATACAAACCCGTCTACTTCTGTAAACGGTGAGGTTTTAGTAACACTATCATTAGACACTGTTACTTTTTGTAATGCTGCTTGGCTTGCAGCATCGCTACTTTTTAATTCTAAAGCGTCTTGTAACTCCTCTTCTGTAAGAGGTCTTAACGCTTTAAAATATAACTTAGGCACATAACTTTTTTCATCGAAATATACCTGTGTTATTACAGATAAGGAATTTGTTTTCCTGTTACTGAGGAACTTAGCATACGCTTGTAATCCCATATGTCCATCTTTTATATTACCAAAAATAGACGTTGCAGGTAGGTTTAAGTGATAGATAGTGTCCATCTGCCCCTCCAAGGCTATAGCGATACGTTGCGAGTACCTGCACGCACGACCGCCGTTTCCCCCCGAACCTCTTATGTTGTGTCTACAGTCCATACAGCGTCTAGCTTGCACCTGACCTTCTGGAACGTCTAAAGAAGGTAGCTGTGTATCTGACGACCAACACGTAGGGGCAGATGGATTATCAGGGTCATATGCCCCTGAATAAAAGGTTCTAGCTATTCTAGCGGCATTTAGAACCACCATGTTAACATAGCCATCTCCCTTTATCTCTGTTTGCTCCCCATTTACCACACTGCGAAACTGTCCTTCACGAATGCTTATGCGGTTAGGATGCGGAGCATTGCTATCTAGTGTGCTGTCCATACCTTTACTTCTTCGTTTTTAGGCGGTTTCGGCTTTGTTAATGCCTTCTCAATCGCCTCCTTATTGTAGCGGTATGTATCCCCTGCACGAATATAATGGTCTCGTGAAATTATACCTTCACGTACCCATTTACGAATGGTTGAAGTTGACACGCCAAAGTATTTAGCGAGACTTTCTACATTTACATATGCGTTCTCTGTCATGGTTTCCTCACAGATATTGTATACTCTGAATCTACGTTTAAACCTTTTGGTAGTAGATCAGGGTTTTCCTCAAGAAACTGCCGCATGTTTGTCTGGTTAAGACGCTTTTCCATAAGCTCTGGAGCTTCATGTTCTAAAACAAACTTGTACATTTGTTCCCAATCACTAGTCCAGTATCGTTGTTTTACGGTTCTGTAAAACTGCCCTTCTGTAGTCTTAGCACCTGTAACACCATGCTCATCGCAGTGTGCAAGCAACGCTTGCGATACTTTATTGAGTTGTCCAAGAAGCTTACTATCTTTCTCCTTGAATTCCTCTGACAACACTTTTCGCTTCTCACGTATCTTAATGTACGTTTTCGTAAGCTTTTCTATTGGAACTTGCATTTTTGTCTCCGAATGTAGTTATATTTGGTACATAGTGACTAAACATAGGTTAGTCAAGTACTTCTTTGTATAAATTTATTATAGCAGAATGAGCGTCTATCTTATCGTCTAAAAGAGAGTAAACTCGCTGCTCCACAAGTGACCCTGCAAGTTGTATCACAGTACACTTATGCTTCTGTCCAGAACGATGCACCCTTGCGTTAGCTTGTGCGTACGTTTCTAAACTCGAAGTCGGTCCCCACCATACAACAGTACTTGCGGCTGTAAGAGTTACGCCATGTGCTGCTGCTTGGGGTTGTATGATAAGCACCTTGGGGTCAGGTGTGTTTTGAAAACGATCAAATATTTCCGACCTTTTATGTGCTGATACGTCTCCTCGTATGATGTCAGACGTGATGCCGTCGCTGGTTAGCTTGTTGGCTAACATATCTATGGTGTGTCGAAACGGAACAAATACTAATACTTTCTGCGAACATTCGTCTATCACTTCTCGCAATACTTTATACCTGTTGGAGATGTCGAACTGTATACTGTCTCCGTCATCAGTATAGATAGCACCTGCTGATATCTGTAACAGTTTGTTTATATTCACTGCTGCATTCACAGCGGTTATATGCTCCCCTGCAACCTGCATGACCATACGCTTACGCAACATCTCATAATATTTCTTCTGTTGCGTTGTCAGTTCTACCTTACGTTTGGCGTACACCATATCAGGCAGGTCTAAACACTGTTCTTTTGTAAACCTAATGGCAGGTTGCAACGCTGCGAACACAGTGCTTTTTGCCGTATCTTTTGCAACCCACTTAAACTGCGTGACACGGTACATAACCTGCTCCCTAAAAGTACCGAAGAACCTAGGCACTTGTAACGGATTTATCATTTTAGCCAATCCGTATGCATCTAACGGGGATTGCGCGGCAGGTGTACCTGTCATCATCCACACCCACGTATCTTCACCTACAAGCTTATTAAGTGTTTTCCACCGTTTGGTCTGTACGTTTTTGTAGTGTGTAGCTTCGTCCACTATAACCAAATCAAACCCGCCGTTGGCTATTACATCCTTCACCACTTCTACACCATCGTAGTTGATTATAACGAAATCGGCCCCGTTGTTGATAATCTTGGCTCGTTTGTCCTTATTACCGTACGCCACGTCTACTGTTCTGTGCATGGCAAAAGAAAAGAGATCGTTGCGCCACGCCGAATCCATAATAGATAAAGGACATATTACTAGCACGCGGTTTATTATCTTTTTCTGCATGAGAAAATCTGCTGCCCATATAGCTGAAGCAGTCTTACCCGTGCCTTGTTCGTTAAAACAAAACGCCTTCTTATTCATGGTCAAGAAAGACGCTGTATCTTTCTGGTGTTGGTATGGGGTAAACTTACCTACCCACTCATACTGTTTCTCTATAGGTGACGGTACAGGTATATTTAAAGACTGTAACGTGTGAGCTTCATCCACTCCCCAATTCACGACAACTTTGTTCAATGACAACTCCTTACTTTTTGGGATTACCGTAGTAATCTGTTTTGGGTTTTGCAGGGTTAACAGAAGAGCTTTGTCTTCCACTATCTGCATGTTGTTCTCCGAAATATTATTTACGCTTTCCACGACTTAGTTTACCACCTGCTGCTCTGTTTTTCTTTGGGCTTTGTAGCTTTACGCCATCTTTGTTTGACCCACCCCTGCTCAATGCTTTTTTGTGTGCGATATCTTTACCTTTTCGGTCGATACCTTTCTTATCCATTTTTCTTCGCGCACGTTGTCGTTCCATGCGATCTTTATGCTCGCCCCTCGACTTCTGCTGTTTGTATTCTTTTTTGTAAGGGCGCGGTTTGTTTTTATAAGGCATCAGTTACTCCCGTTGTGAGGACATTCTGTTACTTGACAATGGCGTCTACACAAGCCAGATGGACGTGGGTTCCAAACGTCTGCTTCGAACGCTACCTCCATTCTAGCATAGTTTGTCATCCATTTCTTCCAAAGAGTTGCTTTATCTAAGATTTTGTAAGTTTCCTTTACCAAATCCTTTGCAACAACAAAAAATAACCCTGCTTTTACTTTTTCTATGTCGGGGTAATGCGCGAATACAGATAGCGCCATGAGTTCTAACTGCCCTTTATCTGCATACTTAGCAGACTTACCCGTCTTGTAATCTATTACCCATGCAACATTACCCACAACATCTATTATAAGCAAATCGGCAATGCCTCTAAACCATACACGTTTGTCGTAGAAGTCACACGGCTCTAGGTCTGCCGTTATACCTAACTTCTTTTCGCATAACTTTACCCCTCGCTTACCGTTCAAAGTATCTAGCGCGTTTTTTACATACATAAATTTTTTAGGTAGGGGTTCTTCGTCACCTATATAATTTTCACAGGCTTTGTGAAATTCGTTGCCGTATATAATAGCATCCGTCTGTACAAAAGGATATTCCTTCAATACTTTCTCATGGTAGAACTGTTTTGGGCATGTATCAAATGCCTTGAGTTTACTGAAAGACCACGGGGCTGCTCTAGTCACTCACATTCTCCGTACGATTTACCAATACCGCTTTCGCAATCTATAGGAAGATCACGCGCCCATTCGGGTGCTGTTCTCATACACGTCTCTATATATTCCTGCGCGGCCTCGGCTTCATTTTCTTTTACACAGCACACAATCGAGTCATGCACTGTTAACACAACTTTATACTTTTTTGCTATGTTTAGCAACTGTTCACCAATTATACATCGTGCAATAGCCTGACATACATTCTCTATTACCTTGCCACCATATATCTTATTTCGGCCTCGGCGAACCTTGTACGTAAGCTCGTCCCTACCTGTATCCTCGTTACGAGTATATTTCAAATCTTCATAAAAAATGCACAATCCTGATGGAAGGCGTATAGCATTGTCTTCACCCATCACTTGCAGTACGCCTTCTTTGCCAAGACGTACGGTAGAATTATAGCACATCTGTTCCAAAGCAAAGTTTGCATTGTCCCAGAGTTTCTGTATCTGAAAGTTTACATTACGATATATGTTTATGATACGCCTAGCCTCAGTCTCGGTGACTTCAGTGCCAAAGTTTTTTAGCTGATCCCTAAACTTTATATACCCCATGCCATAACCTGCACCAAGCACTGTAGTCTTACCTACGAAACGCTGTTCTTTAGCCACGTCTTTCTCTTTAACATCGTATATGCGAGAGGCCATTTTTATATACACATCCTCACCGTTAGCAAACTGGCTAACTAGGTCTGTCTGTTCGGCAAGCCATGCTAGTACGCGAGCTTCAATCTGCGCACTATCTGCATCTATCAATACGTGTCCCTCTGGGGCTATGATACTGCTCTTTAGCTTCTTGGCGTTTGGACCTCGGCTTGGTAAGTTTTGTAGGTTGATCTTATCCTGTCCACCCCATCTACCAGTATGCGCGGCGTAATACCTAATCGGCACAGGTAGTAACCCTCGCTTGGCTATAGATATAAACCTTTCTGTCCTTGTCTCCTCCAAAGTACTCTTCGTACCCATACGTGCATTCACAAGTGTCTGTACTCTATCATCCGGGTGTTCTGCTAGTGCCTTGAAATCTTCATCGCTCTTCGCAAACGCAAAAGTTTCTTTACCTGTGGTTGGACTAATCTTCATGGGTGGGGTCACATCTAGACCTTCTAATAACCCTGCGAACTTCTGGTTGGACATTAAATCTTTTTTGTCTGTAATGTTGGCATCGCGTAGTAACTTGTCTTTACGCTCACGAACTTCTTCTAAATGCTGTTCTAAGAGAAACAAATCTAAGTCTAGCGTAGGCTCTATAAACATACGTAGAGTGCGATCTATTAACCGTAATTCTTGTCGTGGGAACTGGTTTCGCGCCATAAGATTAAAAATCTTGTGTGTGAGGTCTACATCGTTGCGAGCATACCTTGCATAGTCAGCTATTTCTGTGTCGGTAAAATCAGTTAGCCGCTTGGCTAACGCTCGCACAACTTCATCCCCCTTCACCCCTACACCGTAACGTTCGGCTACGGCTTTCAAGCTAACACTTTTCTCAACTCCATGTAGGGCGCGAGCCATACACATAGTGTCTAACCAAAGTCTGGGGTTAATTCCGTACCGCCAGTTTAGTATTGCACCATCGAAGGCGGTGTTGTGACAGAGTATTGCGTACTGAGACAAGTCTATATGCGAGAGCAAACTCTCAACTCTTTCTTGGCCTTGTACCCATTTGGTAGGATTGTTTTCTTTTTTTATTGCTAAGCCTATTACCTCAAACCTGTCGTCCCGAATATATTCTTCAGTCGTCATCTTTGATAGGCTGTAATCCCTGTCGTAGTACGTCTCGAAATCCAACGTCACTATCTTCATCGCTGCTCTCCCAAGGTGCTTCTGGCAATGTTATTTTGCTAGGCAGGTAACGAGCGTTAATAACGCCCAAACCTACCTTCGCATTTTGTGATATTTTCGGCGGCTTTTTAGCCATCCTCGCCATCGTTTATTTCTCCTGCCAGTGCAGCATATCCACATATGTCTACAAATGTATCTCTAGACTTGCGCCCATCGCCATGAACTCTAGCGATTTTCATAAGTGCCATCATTATAGCCACATCACGAACAGTAATAAAGTCTATTAATCCAAGATGTCCATTCCAATATCTGGCGATCAAAGCAAAGTTATCTTTAGCTTCACCGTACTGTTTATGCCTGTCTCCGTCGATTAGGTTACCTGC
>Ga0098042_1000525_pt1 | contig 14850 bp, 15 predicted proteins | sample 9_EtaG_FD_75066 | JGI IMG/M metagenome (GOLD analysis project Ga0098042, IMG submission 75066) | Marine viral communities from the Subarctic Pacific Ocean - 9_ETSP_OMZ_AT15188 metaG | ecosystem: Environmental > Aquatic > Marine > Oceanic | place: Pacific Ocean | collected 2015-01-10
CGTATAAGGAGAAATAATAGATGTCAAATTACGAAGCAACAAGATACGATTTCGACGGAGCAAACCTTACAGGTATCGAAGGAATTCCTACAGCAACTATTGTGCCGTGGTCTTCTTCTTCAGTGCCAACAGGTTTCCTAGAATGTAATGGTGCAGCTGTTTCAAGATCAACTTACTCTGCATTATTTGCTATCATAGGTACAACTTATGGAGCTGGAGACGGTGCATCTACTTTTAATTTACCTGATCTACAAGACAATGTAGCAGTTGGAAAATCTGGAACTAAAGCTTTAGCATCAACGGGTGGAGCAAACACAGTTGCATCTACTGGAAACATAGCTGGTTCTACAGCAAACGCAACTTTATCAACAGCACAATTAGCTTCTCACTCACACGGTGGTGGATATGCAACTAGTGGTCCAGAATACAGACAACAACCTCCAGGTCCAACGTTTCAATCGTCAACTACTAGTAATGCTGGTTCAGGTGGTGGACACTCACACAATCTTAGTGCAACATTTTCTGGTGATTCAACTTCAGTGTTGCAACCTTTTTTAACAGTAATTTATATTATTAAAACGTAGGAGAAATTATGGCAACAAACGCAACATGGACAGTAGTATTCGACGATAAGATGATTATCAAACAATCTGGTGATGCTGCCGGTCCTTATGTTATTTCTGATGATGATTTTTGGGGATTAGCTAAGTGGAGTAATATTTGGGCTATTCAATATGGAACATTTGCACCAAGCGATACTGTAGAACACAGAGATCAAACACCACATTGTACTTGGGAAGATGCTAATCTTGGAGATTTTTCAGATTTCACTAATAGATGGGACGCAGCTCATTTAAGTAAATTACAATCTGATTGGGATAGTGATAATGAAGACGGTGAAACTGAAGCAGATAAAATAGCTAGATTAGGTGCAAGACCTACATCATATTCATCTTAACATCATCCAAGAAGTTAAAATATATTTTTCACCAGATAGTGGTGGATTTCCTCTATGAACATAAGGAAAAGCTGCAGGCCATATAACTATTCTACCAATTTTAGGTTTTACTCTTTTTGAAAAATGTAAAAATTCAGTTTCTCCACCCTCTTCTACATTATTTAAATATATAGAAAAAGCAAAAGCTCTAGCTTCATTGTGATATCCTTTATGATGTTCAATATGCCATGTATGATATCCCTCAGTAGGTAAAGTCTTTTGTATTTTTAAACTTGTAAAATTAAAAGGTCCTCCGTCATAAGCGTCAAGTGCTCCAGTGTTTTCTGAATAATGTTTAAAAGCTATCTGAAAATTAAAAATCATAGATTTTAAATCTTCCCACCAAACATCTACATTATTACCATTTGCAAAATATTGTTGATCTTGTTTTTGTAAGATAGATGTTTTTTCTGAAGCGATTCTATTTACAGTTTTATTAAATTTATCTTGATCTTCATATAATTTAATTGCTTTAGTACATTCCTCTGAGGTAATGTAGTTATCATATACACCAATAAAATTATTTATGTTTACTGTTTTTTCGTTCATTTATTTTTTTTATTTCTTTTTCTATCATAAATACACTTTGGTTTTTCTCAGGTAAATTGAAAGCTATACTACATCTTTCTTCATCGTTTAGTATTGGGTCAAAGCCATGCAGGATAACAGGGGGAAAAATATAGTAATCACCTGGAGAGGGTTTTATTTTAATATTTAATTCCGGTAAAATTAGTTCACATCCATGTGATAAAAATAATATACCACTTTCTGAATAGTGTACATGAGGGGTTAAACTATCACCTTTTTTATATAAATTTCCCCAAGCTCCATCAACAGTTCTTTTAGAATAAAAATGTTTAAAATAGTGAGGGTGAGTTGCCTGATGTTTATTTATTATAAAATTTATAAAATCTATAAAATCTTTATCTTCATTAAAATAGTGCCATGGTGTCATGTCTCCTTGTACGTTAGAATAATTTTTCATAGTAGGGTCAACACCTGATTTTACTTTTATCATTAAATTATGAATTTTTTCTGGAAAAGGATAATTTCCAAAAACTATACTAACTTCTCTGGGATAAGTAATATTTAAACTGCTAGAATGAGAACTAATTAGTTGATTTTGTGCAAAACTTATCATTTATTTTCGATCTTTCATTATTAAAAAAACTATTGTATAAGCTACTATATGCTACAAAAATTAAAATTCAAGTCAGGATTCAATAAACAGGACACAGAATCAGGAGCAGAAGGCCAATGGACCGATGGTGATTTTGTTAGATTTAGATACGGCTTACCTGAAAAAATAGGTGGTTGGTTACAACTTACATCTGCTCAAAAGACTCTACCTGGAGCCGCAAGAGCTCAAGTCGCATTTTCAAGTTTTGCAGGTGAGAAGTATGCTGCCATCGGAACATCTCAGGGTTTATTCCTTTATTATGGTAATGATTTTTTTGACATAACACCTTTAGATACAGCGATCACAGGAGGAACGTTAACAACTGTTAATAACTCTAATACTATAACTATCAATAAAGGTTCACATGGATTAGAGGTAGGACGATATGTGACTTTATCTAGTGTTACTGTCACAGGAGCATCTGGATATACAGCTGCGGATTTAGAAAAAGTTTATGAGATATTAACTGTACCTGATGTAGATAAATTCACGGTGCAAGCTTCATCAGTAGAAACAGGTTCTGGTATGACTGCTGCAGGGGCCGTTACTGTTAATCCATACGTTGAGGTTGGACCAACAACTCAAACAACTGGATTTGGTTGGAGCACATCAACCTGGGGTGCAAGCACTTGGAATACACCAAGAGCTACAAGTTCTGTAACTCTAGATCCAGGAAGCTGGAGTCTCGATAACTTTGGTCAGGTTTTAGTTGCAACTATATTTAATGGTAAAACTTTTACATGGAATGCAGGTGCATCAAATCCAAGAGGTCAACGAGCTTCGTTAACCACATCAGGTTTTGCAACCGGTAATAATCCTACAAAAACTAGATTTACATTGGTGTCAGATCGTGACAGACATTTATTTCACTTTGGAACCGAGACAACTATTGGTGATACCACAACACAAGATCCCATGTTTGTAAGATTTTCTAATCAAGAGGATCTAAACACATACACACCTACAGCCACTAATACTGCAGGTACGTTCAGACTAGATACCGGTAATGAGATCAGAGCAGCTTTACAAGGTAAAGACTATGTGTTTGTTATAACAGATCTTGCTGCATACGTTATTCAATTTGTTGGTCCACCATTTACATTTAGTGTTAGACAGGTTGGTACAAACTGTGGATGCATAGGTCAACATGCAGCTGCTTTTATTAATGGTGTTGTTTTCTGGATGGGTGCAGAAGGTGGTTTTTTTGCTTTCGACGGAACAGTGAAATCATTGCCATCACTCGTAGAGGATTTTGTATTTACAACTGATGGAGATAATCTCGGATTAAATTTTAATTCTAGAGATGTTGTCTTTGCGGGTGCAAATAATCTATATACAGAGGTAAATTGGTTTTATCCAAAAGCAGGATCAGAGCAGATAGATAGATGCGTAACCTATAATTATTCTGAGAATATATGGACCACATCATCTTTAGATAGAACAACATATCAGGATCAGGGTGTATTTGATGCGCCCTATGCTACAGATTATGAGGATACATCCACACCTGTATTTCCTGATATACTTGGAATTACAAATCTGTTTGGTGCAAGTATCTATTATGAACATGAGGAAGGAACCGACCAGGTTAATAGTTCAGGAACCACAGCAATACCTGCATTTATAAGATCAGGTGATTGGGATATCACATCAAGGCGTAGCGCCCTTGGTCAACAGACAGGTGTGGCAGATTACAGAGGAGACGGTGAATTTTTTATGGCTGTTAGACGATTCATACCTGATTTTAAATATCAGACGGGTAATGCCAAAGTAACATTATTTGTCAGTGCTTATCCTGACGATGTGGCTGTCAGCTCACCACTAGGACCCTTTACAGTTACATCAACAACTGATAAGGTAGATACTCGAGCCAGAGGAAGATTGGTTTCCATCAAGATAGAAAATGATGCTCTTGGTGAAAGCTGGAGATATGGCACACTAAGATTAGACGCACAACCGGACGGAAGAAGATAATGGCTGAATTAAACGCAAAAAATTTATACGATCAATTGACGCCTATGTCTCAGCTGTATTATGATCAGCAGTTTAAAAAAAATTATACACCCGGTAAAGAAAATATACTTTTAAGTTCTCAACCAGAGTATAATAAAATGAAAGCTGTTTATGAAGCGGAGCAACAAGTTCCTGAAAAAAGTTTTTTAGATTCTATAAATATTTTTGGTTCAGCTAGCGCGGCAGAGCCAGATAAAGTAAAAAGCACATCGGGTACACCTGGTTTTGAAACCATAGTAAATCCTGATGGCAGGATTTCAATTGTACCTGTAGATAAAAGTAGTAATTTACCTTTTAATGTAGGAGGCAGACTTTTTGATCAGTTTAATAATACTCAAAACCTAAATTTATCAGGAATTGAATCACAAATATTAAGTGCTCCAGATCGTACGTTGATACCTCAGATTCCTAATTATTTTGATTTTGGTATGCCTTCTGAAGGTATCACAAGTCAAGTACCCGATTTTAAAAGATTTGAAGGTATTACAGCAGAAACAGATATTGATGATGATACTCAAGATGAAGTAGAAAATAAAAAAAAATCTTCGGGCATAACGGATTTACTTGGTTTTCTTATACCAGGGTTTAATTTTTTAAAAAATATCGATGGTAAATCTTATGAACGATTTACTCCAGGATCTAATATTAAAGATGGAATATATTCTTTAGGTACTTTTAATCAACCGGTTGGTATGGTAAATGATTTTTACGACCCAATATCAGGAACAAATAGATTTGACAGAGCAGCAGCGAGATACAGAACGACAGGTAGTGCATTAGATTTATTTGGATCTAGTAGAACAGGTGCAGAATTTTTTAGAAAATTAAGAGAACGAAAAGCTGCAAAAGAAGCTGCACAAAAAGCAGCTGCTCAAATAACACAAGACGTACAAGATAGAGCGGATAGAGGTGAAAGTTTGTCAGACATAGGTACAGCTATGTTCACTGGACCAGGAATGGCTTTCGAAGCTAGAAACACAGGAACTGGTAGAGGACCTAAATAATGGCTAAAATAACAAACTACATACCTGAACCAAAAGAGGAATACGACGTAGAAAATCAAAGACAGATACTAGAGTCTTTAACTACACTGCAGAATCAATTAAACTTTTCGTTTCAACAAGACTTGAAAAATGAACAGGACACGTTTAATTACTTTTTATCATGAGTATAAATTATAAAAATGCTAGTGTCATATTGACTAATACAAATATGACTACAATTTTAAATATAGCAACCACTGCTGTGGCTATTGTAAAATCAGTATACATATCTAACAACAGCACAGGAGCTGTAACTGTAAACTGTGATCTTAGAGACAGTTCAGCCAGCACAGATATAGAATTTTTTAGAAAGGATATACCAGCAACCAGCACTATTAATGCAACAGAACAGGGCTTGAATTTAGAAGAAGGAGATGCTATAAAAGCTCAAGCAGAAACTGCAAACAAACTAGAAGTAGTTGTCAGTTATGCATTAATAGATAGACAGAATGAAAACGGATAATTTACCAAAGATAGATTGTACAACTATAGTAACATATAGAAATACAAAAACTGGCGAAACATATAAAGAGAAGAAAGATGGACCTGACATTGTACAAGACGTTACTGTGCAGGTAACTAATAAAGGTTTAGAAGTCTTCCAGAAAGTGATGAATGATACTAAGAAACCAAAACCCTAAAGGTGGCACAGAATTACAATTCGAGTATTTAGAAAAATACGTTGACAAAAATTTATTAGATCAAGTACAGATTTGTACTTCGGTCCCAGAAAAAATACCTTTGCATCCGACCAAACCAAATATACTTTGGCAAAAAAATTCTTACGATCAACCTAATCTAGCTCCCTGGTTTAAAAACCCTGCTAATCATAACAAGTACGACTGGTATGTTTTTAATTCACACTGGACGTATGAAAAGTATAGAGATCATTTTGATATACCAACTAATAGATGTGTAGTAATTAAAAATGGTATTGATAAGATAGAACAAGCTAAGCCATATCAAAAAGGTCAACCAATAAAGATAATACATCAAAACACACCTTGGCGTGGTTTGTCTGTATTGTTAGGTGCAATGCAATTAGTAAAAAATCCTTTGGTTACTTTAGATGTATATTCATCTACAGAAGTTTATGGTAAACAATTCTATGATCAAAACGATCATGAATATAAAGAACTTTACGAACAAGCACATAAACTACCTAATGTTAATTATCTTGGCTATAGACCTAATCAATACATAAAAGATAATTTAAAAAATTATCACATGTATGTTTACCCAAGCACCTTTGAAGAAACATTTTGTATATCTTTACTTGAGTGTATGGCTGCAGGTTTATATTGCATCGTCAATGACTTTGGTGCTCTCTATGAAACAGGAGCAGAGTTTCCAATGTATATACCTTACGATTCTAATCATAGAGCAATGGCACAGAAGTTTGGCTTTGGTATAGAGCAAGCATCATATACGTTAGATCAAAAACAAATACACGATCATTTAGATTCTCAATCTAGATATGCACACATATATTACAACTGGAATAAAATAGCCATGCAATGGACAACCTTTTTAAAAGGAGTGATTAGTGCAAAATCCCAATAAACCTATTTGGTTTGAAGAACAAAAGACGGTGGAAACAATAGACTTATCTGAACCCGCTGATAGATCACCTTGGAGAATAATGGTTTGTACACCTGTACATAGTGAGTGTTCTATTCATTACACACAAGCATTATTAAAATTTCAACAAGATTGTTTAATGAGAAAAATATTAGTTAGCTTTACTTTGATGAAATCATCTTTAGTTACACAGGGTAGAAACTTATGTGTAGCTGAAATGTTAAATCATGAGGATGGATACACACATTTATTATTTATAGATTCTGATATTGATTTTGATTTTGCAACTATTGAGACAATGTTGAAAGCGGACAAAGATGTTATAGCATGTCCTTATCCTATGAAATCGTTAGACTGGGACAAGATATTTCAAGAGAAGGATAAAGCTCAAAACAAAGATCAACTAAGAAGACCTGGATATACATTTCCTATTAAACTAGAAGATCAGAATGCTATACATTCTAATGGTGGTATTGTAGAGGCAACACATGCCCCAACAGGATGCATGTTAATTAAAAGAACTGTACTAGAAGGTATGATTAAACATTACCCAGAACTACAGATATTTCAACCTACCAATATTAATGGTAAAGAAGTCAAGAAACCTAACTTTTATAACTTATTTGACACGATACATGATCCAAGCACCAAGCGTTATTTTGGTGAAGACTTTGGTTTCTGTCAGAGATGGACCGATATGGGCGGTAAAGTATATCTATATATCATGGATTATATAACTCATGTGGGTGAGCATCAGTTCTGTGGTAGGTTCTTTGACAACTTAAAACAGGTTGACGATAGTAAAAAAATCAAATAAAGTGTGATATTTCAGGATAAGTACGCCTGCCCTATAAACTAAATTTAGACAAAATTATGGCAATAACAGATACCAAACAAGCAAAAGATTTTACAGCAGGGGCACCAAACATAACATTGAAAGGTGATCTAACACCTATGAAGATGGCCTCAGAACCAGATATAATGGATGAAAGAAACGAATTATCATTAAGATTATTTGGTAAAGAATTAAAGTTATTAACACCTGAAGAGATGGATATACTCGATCAAGAGGCAGAAAGACTTATGCAAAAGTTTATGGCTGATGGCGGTAGAGCACAATACGGTCTAGGTAGTCTTGTTAAGTCAGTTAAGAAAGGTGTTAAAGGTGTAGTCAAAGGTGCTAAAGATTTTGCAAAATCAGATGTTGGTAAAGCCCTTATAGCAACTTATTTTTTAGGTGGAGGTAATTTAGGAGGTATGCTTGGTAGTAGACCTGGATTTCAATTTTCTAATCTACCCGGAGCTAGTTTGTTTCAAGGAGATGGAATACTTTCCAAAGCTTTAAAATTAAAAGATGGTGCAGATTTTATGAACACTTTAAAAGTGGCTGGCGCAGGTTCTGTTATCACCGGTTTATTAGCTAGTAAAGAAAGACAAGCAGGTGAATCAGATATGGATTTTGCTCAAAGACAAGCACAAGTAAAAGATCAACTTAATGTACAATTTAGAAGATTATACCCTCAAGGTGGTAATGAATCTGATGAAGATTATGATGTAAGAATAAGTGCATTAGTCGAGGGAGCTGATGATCAGACAGTGCCTGTAGGAGAAATGGCTGATGGTGGTAGGGTTATGAGAGCTATGGGTGATTCAGCTAGTGATAATGCTGTGCAAGCAGCAGGCATCGAGGGTTTACCTCTTAGAGAGAATTCTAAAGGTGTCAAAGAAATAGATCTAAGAAAAACAGGTGGATTTATACCGCCAGTTGGTGTAAAAGAAAAAGCAGATGATATCCCGGCGATGTTATCAAACAACGAATTCGTATTCACTGCTGATGCAGTCCGAGCTGCAGGTGGTGGTAGTGTCAACAAAGGTGCTCAAAGAATGTATGATCTTATGAAGGGCCTAGAGAGCAAGGTAGTATAATGGCAGAAGTAGTACAACAGCAGGTTTTACCGGCACCATTTATCGAAGCTGCAGGTAAAACATATCTAGCAGATCTTCAGTCTGCTATCGGTGGCTTAAAAGGAGCCGACCTAACTAAAGTTATGGGTCCACAATTTGTGGCTCCAACATCTGCTATCACACAAGAAGCTCAAGCGTTAAGAGGTGGTCTTGGATCTTTTGCACCGTTCTTACAGACAGCAGCTACACAAGCTGGACAAGCAGGTCAGTTTGTAGGACCTCAAGCATATCAACAATTTTTATCTCCGTTTCAACAGGATGTAATTAAAACAACACTTGATGAATTTGACGTACAAGCTGCAAAAGGTATACCAGCAATAGCTGCACAAGCTATTGGTGCTGGTGCATTTGGTGGTGGTAGAGAGGGTGTTGCAAGAGCAGAGTTTCAAGCGACAAGCGACAGGAACCGAGCAGCATTACAAGCACAATTATTACAACAAGGTTTTGGTCAAGCTCAACAAGCAGCTAGTCAAGCATTTAATCAACAACAAGCGTTAGCCGCACAACAACAAGCTTTAGCTACACAAGCTCCACAATTATTTGGTCAACAGATATCTGCGCTAGGTGCGTTAGGTACACAACAGCAAGCACAGACTCAAGCCGACTTAGCTGCTAGACAACAATTAGCTTTTGCACAACAACAACAACCACTGAACTTAGCTCAAACACTTGGTCAAGGAGTTACGAGTTTAATAGCTGGATATCCAGCACAATTCCAAACTCAGGTTTCACCTACGCCTTCACCATTACAAACAGCACTAGGAGCTGGAGCTACATTAGCGGGAGTATACAGAGCGTTTAATTAATATGAGTAGAATATTTAAAAGACCTATGTTTAGAAAAGGTGGCACTACCGGTGGTGGTATCATGGACAACGTTGTCGAAAGAGGACAATACGCTGACAGTAATGCTAAAGATTTTAAAGGTTTATCTATCAGTGATAAAATAAATTTAGTAGAAAGTCTTGGAGGACCTGACACAGGTCTTGGAGATCCGTTAACACAATTCTTATTACAGGTTGGACCAAACATTGCCACTCAAACAGGTAAAGGTGGTATAATTCCAAACATACTAGAAGCTTCAAAAAAACCTGTATCAGATTTAATTACAGCTCAAAGAGCTAGAAAAAAAACAAGACAAGCAATTGGTTTAGAGTTTATTAAAGATTTATCTGACTCAGATAAAATAGCTTTGCAAGAAAAAATAGAATACTTGATGTCAGAAGAGGGTGGTGGATTTAGTAAAGAAGAAGCATTTAACAGAGTATTACCTGAGTTTAGAAAAGGTAGAAGTCCAGAAGATCAAGCTAGAATAGACACAGATGCAACTATCGAAAGTATTATAAAATCTACAGCAAACAGATTTGGTGTTCCTAAAATAGATCAAGTGCAAGGTGAAATTCTTTATGATAATTTACAAACTTTAAAAAGTTCTAATCCAGATGCTTATAAAACTTTTGTTGGAGCAAAGTCGAGCAGTAAATATATTTTTGGTAGTAGTGAATATAAACCAGATACCGGAGATATTGATAAGAATTCTATATTAATGACTATACCAGATGGCTCTGTTATATATGACATTGAAAAAGGCATTTTCCTTACAAAACAAGGTAATAAAGTTATCGGATTGGAGTAGACCATGGCTGAACCAAGCTGGTACGATTTCCTTATTCCCTCAGAAGAGACACGAGAAGCAATCTTAAAAGGTATTGAGGCAGGTAAAAGAGACGTTCGTATCTTAAAAGAAGAAGGACCTGAAGCTCTAGAACTAAGACGTAAAGAACAAGAGTTTATAGATTTAGGTCATGATGATGAAACTGCATCTATACTTGCCAAACAAGCAATAGAAAACGATCCTAGAATAAGAATAATTCCAAAAGACATTAATTTTATTGGCGATGCAAAAGCATCTACGGTAGAGACAGAGGAGATAGAAACCGAAGAGGTCAAAGATATTAAGACAACTGACAAAGTTGGATTAGGTGATAAGGATGATTACGAAGTAGGTTTAGGTCAATCACTAACTGGAGCTGCGGTCAGTGCAGCTATTAAGTTTCCTAAAGGTATAATTAATTTTGGAACATTAGTTTACGATGCAGCAACAGGTGATGGCCTGGATGTTGATCAAAGTGTAACGGAAAGATTTAACAGAGTTTTTGATAAAACTATTTTTGGTATAATAGAAAATCAAGCAGAAGAAGACGCAAGAGCTACAGCTGCTGGTCATTTAACAGAAGCATTCTTACAAATATTTAATGCAGCTAAAGTTGGTACCAAAGTATTAGGTCCAGGTATTGAATATGCAAGTAAAAAAGCAAGACAGCTAGCACCTGCATTAGTCAAAGCTGTTAAGACAAACAGATATGGTAAACTAGATGATACCGCAACATCAGTTGCAAGCGCTGCTAAAAAAGCAAAACAATTAAATACACCTAATCGTTTTGATAAATTTGCAGCTGTATCAATCGGTGGTGGTTTTGGTGGTGGTGCTATTGTCATGAAATCAGAAGACATAGGTACGTTTGGAGATATAAACGCATTAGAGTTTCTAGGAACAGGTTTAGATAGAGAACAAAAAGAATCAGCTAACGACGATGCATTTAGACAATTAAATAATAAATTTAAATTTAGTGCAGAGTTAGCTTTTCCTATTGTACCGTTTGTTTACGGTGTGGGTAAGACAGCTAAATTACTTGCAACAAAAGGTAAAGATCTTGCGTTTAGCAACTCACAGATAGAAAGATGGGTTGATAAATATGTAGGCAAACCGTTTAGATCTAGAAGTGATAAAGCTCAAGAATTATTTGATGGCATACAAAGACTAGAAGGTAAAAAGAGTGCAATTAAAATTACAGCAGACGATGCTGCTAAAAGTTTTGACGATGCCTTAAAAAAAATATCTAGAAACAGCACCAAAGCATCTGAAGCCATACAAAATCCTTTACAACTATCAGAGTTGTTTTCTAACTTCTTGTTAGCAACTGACGACGTAGTTAAGAAAGGTAAAATAGTATTTCAAGGTTTTTCTGACAAATCATTAAAAGCTTTTAGAAAATCTATGGATGAATTAGGAGTCAACAAACAAAACATAGATGAATTAATTAGTAATGGAGTTGATTTTAGAACAGTGGCTGCTACTCTTAAAAACACTATTGCACAAGGTAAAAATTATAACGTAGCTGTTGAAGAGTTAAATACAATATTAAACAACAGAGTTAAATATAACCTAGGAGCTGACTATAAAATCTTTGACATGAACATGGGATTGTTCGATGGTTTCAAACCCACACTAGGAGCTAAAGAAGACGTAGCTAAAATAATTCAAAGGTATCACATTAATAATGGTGAAAAAGGTTTTTCTATAGACGATGCTATGATTGTTGTTAATAATATTTTAAAACGTGTAACCAAAGATCCAGTGACCGGAACACCACAGTTTCCAATTGGTACGGCTAATATTTTAGATGACGCAGCCGTGCAAATAAAAAGCATGAGTGAAAACGTAACTGCAGGTGGTAAATTTAAAGCTGACAAAGTAGGTGGGTTAGTGCAAACTAAATCAGATCTTGCAGCATTTAATTCTTTGTTTGGTAAATATAAAAACGCAAAAAACACTATCTATAATGTTATGACTGATCTTGCAGATATAGTGTCAAGAGATAAATTTTATTCACAATTATTAGCAGATAGTGAAGCATTACTTGCAAAAGGTGAAAGACCTTTGTTTTATAAAACATACAACGAAGCTTTAAAAAATCTACCTTATCAAGAGATAGTGCGTAGACCTTTAAAACTTAGTACTAGATTATCTGATCAAGTGTACTCATCACCTCTGGATGGATTGTTTACAAGTAAAGCGTGGGCTGATTCTATAAAAACTGGAGATGAAATTATAGGTAGTGCATTAACAAGATCACTTCCATACAGAGCTATGTTATTAATACCAAAAGGTATATCACAAGCTGGTAAAACTATTCTTGGTCCTTTTACACACATGAGAAATTTTTTCTCTGCTGTGTTTACTACCGTACACAGTGGTAATATTTTAATACCACCACAAAAACTAGCAGAGTTTTTTACACAAGCTGTAAAGTCTGCACAACCACAGTTATTGTATCGGGCAACAGGAAACCCTAGATTTAGAAACACGCCTCAAGATCAAGGATTGTATCAGTTTTTATTAGAGGAAGGTGTAGTAAATCAAAACGTAGTGGCTAGAGATATCGAAGGTTTGTTTGGTGATATAACAAGAGCTGGTAAGAGTAATGAAACAGCTGAAGTATTTTTTAATAAATTAGTTAATTCAACAACATCAAAATTTAAAAAACTGTATGGTGTAGCTCAAGATTTATATACAGCTGAAGATGACGTATTTAGAATTACAAACTTTTTAGCAGAAGGACACAAATATAAAGAGGCTTACAAACAAGCTTTGAAAGATGGTATAATTAAAAGTATGCCTAGTGATTTAGAAATCATGAAACAGGCAGCAAAGATAGTTAGAGAAACAGTTCCTAACTATGCGTACGTATCTGATTTTGTAAAAGGTATTAGAAGATCACCATTAGGAAGTTTTGCATCATTCCCTTCAGAGATTTTTAGAACAGGTGGTAATACAACTATGCTTGCAGTAAAAGAAATGAAAGATCCTGTATTACAAGCTGTGGGTATGAAAAGATTAACAGGTCAAGCTTTGACTTATGCTTTCTTTCCTCTTGCAGCGATGAGCGCAGGCTCTGCGTTGTATGGTTTAGGAAAAGAGGCGGTAATAGCCATGAGAGAGATACTTCCAACATGGTCAGAGGATAATACTATCATTGGCGTATACGAAGATGGTAAATACAAATACATAGATTTTAGTCACGGCTTCTTTTATGACACTATGATTCAACCAGTAAATACTATTGTAGCTAACGTTGAAAAAGCGAAAGCCGCTAATGAAGATGATCCACTAATTATTGGTTTTGCAAATGGTTTATCAAGAGCTTTGGGTAAAGTATTAGAGCCATTTTTTTCAGAGTCTATCTGGGTTGGTGCGGTAGCAGATGTTATGATTAGAAATGGTATTAAAGATAATGGTAGCCCTGTTTGGAATCCAGAGGATGGTATAATAACTAAGTGGGAAAAATCTACTAAACACGTTGCGTACACCTTATCACCTGGATCACTGCCACAGTTACAAAGATTAATTAATGCTATACAGAAAAAATCTCAAAAAGGTGTAAACTATGAAATACCAGATGAATTATTAGGATTTATAGGCTTTAGAAAAGTGCCATTACAATTAGAACAAAATCTAAACTTTAAAATAGCAGATTTTCAAGAAGCAAAAAGAAACGAAGCTAAAAAAATATTTGAGGGTTTAAGAACAGGTGATCCTGTTACAGATCCTAACGCAGTCATCAGACAATACTTTGAAGCTAATAAATCTTTTTACGAAGACATGAGTAAGTTAAGAAGAGTATATGATGCAGTTAAAACTTTAGGTATGAGAGACGATAAAATTGAAGAGCTGTTTGGTAAAAGGGGTGAGTTACCTTTGTATAGTGATATAGAAAACAATGTCTTTTTTCCATTACTAATTTCAAAAGGTCAAGTTGCAGGTATAGAAGATTTAGCTAGAGATAAAAAAATACCTAATATATTAAATGAAAGGGTATTATCTATTATAGAAAGAATGGAAAACGATATGATAAGATTAAAATTAAATAAAGATTTTGATCTAGATATAAATAATTATTTGTTAGATACACAACAAACATCACAGTTACTAATAACACCAAATATACCTGTGCAAGTTTCAGAAGCAGCGCCTAATCCAAACGTTGTAAACAGTGGTCAGATGGCGCAACTAAATGAGGGATTGACGCTAACTGAGAATGCGTTACTTTCTGATGAAGAAAAAGCTATTAAGCTTAGACAAAGAGGAATAACAACGTAATGCCTAACGGAGATAAAATTAGACCCAAAACTACAAGAGAGCACCTGCTTTCTATTTATGGATATATAACTGGATTAAAGAAAGATGTTAAACATATGCATGATGGTATACACGATTTGGGCGGTAAGATA
>Ga0098042_1000526_pt1 | contig 14797 bp, 11 predicted proteins | sample 9_EtaG_FD_75066 | JGI IMG/M metagenome (GOLD analysis project Ga0098042, IMG submission 75066) | Marine viral communities from the Subarctic Pacific Ocean - 9_ETSP_OMZ_AT15188 metaG | ecosystem: Environmental > Aquatic > Marine > Oceanic | place: Pacific Ocean | collected 2015-01-10
GAATGAAGAGAGAACAGCAGTATGTTGTTTATCTTCTGTTAATTTACAATACTTTGACAAGTGGTCAAAGAACGAACAGTTTATAGATGATTTAATAACGATGCTCGATAATGTTATTCAACACTTTATTGATAACGCTATCGACACAACACAACTAGGAGAATATAATGCAAACTTTGAACGTTTTAAAAAGCATATTAAAGAAGGTAAAGAAGGCTTTACTAGAGCTGCCTACTCTGCTTACAGAGAAAGGTCGTTGGGTCTTGGAGCAATGGGGTTCCATGCGTACCTTCAGCAAAACAACATACCTTTTGAAGGTATCTTCGCTTCGGGCTTCAACCATAAGGTTTTTCAACACATTAAAGTACGAGCCACTGAAGCTTCTAGTCGACTCGCTGAAGAACGTGGTGAAGCTCCTGACATCAATGGTAGTGGGCTTCGTAATGCTAATCTTTTGGCTGTTGCTCCTAACGCTTCTTCTAGTATCATTTGTGGTGGCACATCTCCTTCTATTGAACCGTATCGTGCTAACGTTTATACGCACAAAACTCTCTCCGGAAGCTATCAAGTAAAAAACAAATACTTAGAAAAGCTTATCAAGTCTAAAGGTATTAAGGGTAAAGAACTTGAAAGTCTTTGGAAAGATATTGCAGGACATGATGGTTCGGTACAACACTTAGATATTCTTACTGATGATGAAAAAGAAATATTTAAAACAGCTAACGAAATAAATCAAATATGGATTGTTGAACATGCAGCTAAACGTCAAGAGTTTATATGTCAGTCACAATCTGTCAACTTGTTCTTTGTGCTTCCTAAAGCTACAGAATCTCAAGAGGTGCATGATGAGTACATGCAGTATGTTAATGATGTACATTGGTATGGTGCTACCAAACTAAAATCTCTGTATTACTTTAGGTCTAACGCTGCAAGAAACGCAGAGAATGTCAATGTAAAAATACCACGTATCAAACTTGATGATGTGGAATGTATTGCCTGTGAGGGCTAGGAAATAATTATGAGTTTATTAGGAACAAGAGAATATTACAAACCGTTTGATGATGCATGGATGTTTGAAAAATATGTTGAACAAAATCAAATGCATTGGATGCCGGAGTCTGTACCACTACATACAGATGTTAAAGATTGGCAAGATTTATCTGATACTGAAAAGAATCTACTAACACAAATTTTTAGATTATTTACTCAATCGGATGTTGACGTGGGTTCAGGTTACATAGATAGATACATGAGAATATTTAAAAAGCCTGAAGCTAGAATGATGATGGCTTCATTTGCTAACATGGAATCTATCCATCAACACGCTTACAGTTTACTGCTTGATACTGTTGGTATGCCTGAGATAGAGTACAAAGCTTTTTCTGAGTATGAACAGATGGCAGATAAACATGAATACATTAGTGATATCAAAACCACAATGAAGGATAAGAAAAGTATTGCAAAAACTTTAGCAGTTTATTCAGCTTTTACAGAAGGATTACAACTCTTCTCAAGCTTTGCAATCTTGTTAAACTTTCCACGCTTTGGTCGTATGAAAGGTATGGGTCAGATTGTTACTTATTCTATTCGTGATGAATCATTACATGTTGAAGCCATGACTAAACTATTTAGACAGTTTATCCAAGAAAACATTGAGATATGGACAGACGAGTTTAAAAAAGAAATCTACGAGATATGTAGAGAAATGGTAAAACTTGAAGATAAGTTTTTAGACTTAGTATTTGAGATGGGAGATATACAAGGATTAACCAAAAAAGATATGTATGCTTACAATAGATACATAGCTGATAGAAGATTATTACAGCTTGGTCTTAAAACAAACTATGACCAACGTGAGAATCCTCTTGGATGGCTTGACGAAGTAATGGGTGTTGAACATCAAAACTTCTTCGAAGGAAGAGCTACAACTTATATGAAAGCTGGTCTACGTGGTAGGCAAGATAAAGTAACCTTTACCTCATTGGAGAATGAAAATGTCTAAACCAAAAGAGGGGAATATTATTAGTTTTAAATTAGTTATTGACCAAAACAATAAATTAATTAGTGAGTTAAGTCAGTTTCCGGAAGATAGAATTAATGATATATTTGTAAATGGTGATAGAGAAACTATTAGGAATGCACTAAAGTTTGCTAAAGAAAAACTTGAACCTTTACATGCCCAAATACAAAGACACTTAAATGCATTGGGGTAGCATTACACTACCCCTCAAACCTATTTAGATATTTTAATCTTTTGAGGTTTCTTCTCGTCAGGAATAATTCTTTCCATTTCTATAGAAAGTAATCCATTTTTGAGTTGAGCCTTTTTGATTTCGATATCATCAGCTAGGTTAAAACTTCTCTTGAAAGAACGTTGAGCAAGTCCTTGATGAATAAGACCATCAACTTTCTCATCTGATTTCTCATAAGAGATTGTCAATGTTTTTTCCTCAAGTACAATATCAATGTCCTTGTCAGTAAGTCCTGCCATAGCCATTTCAATCGTATAATTATCGCCATCCTTAATTAGATTATAAGGGGGATAGGTTGGTGCTTGTTTAGCACGTGATTGTAGTTTTAACATCTCATCAAAAAGTCTGTCAAAACCTACATAGGTTGGGGTGAATAGACCATTAAGGTCTAATATATTTTTGCTTGTCATAATATACTCCTTTTATAAGCAAGTTAATATACCTAGAAAGCTATGTAAGCCTTTCTAAGCTCTTCTTTTTACTACTTGTCTTTGTTACTAGACCCGAAGTAAAAACTGATTACAGCAGTTGCTATACCTGTAAGTGAACCAATAATAAGCATGACAATATCATCGCTTGAGTCCGGCATAGGGAATGCTGTGATGTAAAATATGTAAGCAATAAAACCTGTCATTGACAAAGTTCCTAAGATAGTTGGAGTCCAGTCACCTGAGAATTTACTTCTCGCATCTTTTCTATCGTCCACTTCTAATGCATAGATATCTACATCTAATTCTTTCATCTGAACTTCAAAACCCTTTTCAGCTTTTTTAAGTTCAACCATCTGTTCGGCTGTGATATTATTCATAGCACTCTCAATGGATTTTGGATTGTTTGGAACACCTAACACCTGACTTAGTATTTGTCCAGCTTGTCCACCTAATGGACCACCGACAGCAGCACCAAGAGTCGGAGCAAGTGCACCTAATATACCTTTTAGTTTTTTCATTTGTCTTCCAATATTATAGTTGTTTCAAGTAAATCATTTATACTGTCTGCTACCCAATCAGGCACGTCTTCAACAAATAAATAATTTTCTTTTTTCATATACAATTCTATGATTCTTTCATAGATTGTTCTAAAATCTTCACGTTGTATCCAAGCACCACCGTTTTGAGTTCTAGCCTTACAGTCTATTCTATACGCTGTGTCTAATTGTTTCTCTGTATATAAGAGCATAATTAGTACGACCAAATACGGGGTCTTGAACGAGATTTATCCATATCCAAATGAATAAAACGAGTCCCAACAGGACCTTTTTGTGAGATTCCAATACCGATGATGTCATGTTTTAATGCTACTTCTACTAATATAAATGCTTGTTCCATACTTACAAGTATGTCGATAGCTTTACCTGAAGCATGTGAACCCGGCTTTGCTTTACCAGCTTCAATCGGATGAGTAGGATGTCGATATGCACTACTCACTCTAAAAGGGAAACCACACTCTTCACGTATCGCTTCTATCACTTTCATGAATGCAACATCCATGCCATTTTCGCCTGTATGTTTACAAGCTAGTTCTGAGTCTTTAAAGTATTTATATTTCACCGAATGCCTCCTCGAAAGTAAAGAACATATCCTTACCCCTTTCAAGAGGGATACCATTATTTAATTTTCTTGTTCTTTCTTCCATCTTTTTGTATATTAAGTCTTCTCTTTGTTCAGGTGTTTCTGCACTATTACGAATATCAAACCCTGCTGAATTATTTAATCTATCTATCTCAGAAGCTTCAGGGCTACCAAGAGCTTGAAGAAGTTCTTTTCCTTGTAGAGCAGCTCTTCTTATTGGACTGTCACCGACATCAAAACTTAAACGTGTATGATTAACTGCATTAAATGCATCTCCTACTTTATCAAAATTATATTTTCCTTCTTCGTCTTGAGGAATTCTTTCACCTTCACCGATAAGTCCTTTGTCAGCAGCTTTATTTACAATTCTAGCAGCTTCATTATAATTATTTGATATTTGTTGGTCTGTAATTCCTAATGCTTTAGCACCCATCTTAAATACATCACTTGTTCCAACATTTCCACCCATATATTTACTTTCTCTTTGTATATCTTCCATAGGCATAGCACCTCCTGAAAGCTGTGAAGCTCCTTCAACAGATTGCATACTAGCAAGTTCTTGAACTTGTCTAGCTAGTGGTGTGAATACGTCTAGTTCACCACCATAAGCTTTCTGTTCTCTAAGATAAGGTTCTCCAGTAAAAGGATTTTCTCTTTCTGACGGGTTTTCTTTTACATCGCTAACAGGAAACTCAGAATTAAGAACCTCTCCACCAAAGCGTTTACCCTGTCTTACTTTTCTAGCAACTGCATTGGCTTCTTTTGCTTTACGTGCACTAATTTTTAGTGTTTCATAAAGCTCATTTATCTTTTCTTCTGTCTCTTCTTTTTTTTCAGGTGTTTGATTTTCAAGATATTCTTGTTGTAGTTTATATACTCTTCTACGAACAGCATCATATCTGTTTCTAAACTCTGCACTTTCTATTCCAAGAAGCTTCTCAAAATCTATAGGTGTTAGTTTAAAACCAAATGAACTCATTACTGCTTCAAAAGGTGTGAAGTCAGCACCATATCTACTAGTTTTTCCTTCAAATGCTTCTCTAATTCTTTTTGAACTAAATGATTCAAACTTTTCAGGTAAAATATAAGGAGCAGGAACATTCGGTAAAAGTCTACTTAGTACATGATTAAATTTAACCATGCTATCATTACCTAGTCCTAGTTCTTTTAGTTTTTCATGTGTAAAAGGGTCTATACCAAATAGTAAAGGTGCTAAAACTTCACCAGCTATACCAAAATTAGGCTGTAATGCACCCGGAGCTGCTAAAGTTTTTGTATCTCCTGTAATTTGTTTTGAGAATGGAACAGGTATAGGTAAAGGAATGCCTTTTTCTCCCATTTGGAAAACATCACCACCCGGAATAAAACGAGTAGTATCAATGTATAAAGGAACGTCTTTATCTCTACCTGATGAGAATGGAGTTTTGATTGCAGTTCTAGGCATAAAAGGTACACCAAACATTCTTTCTCTGTATCTCTCAGGCATTAATTTTCTTTCAGCTTCTTCATCACCAGTACCATATGCTTTACCAACCTCATTTAGTGTATAGCCAAGAGCTGCCCACTTTGCAAATTTCCAAGGTCTTCTAGCTGCTGTTTCTGCTAATAAAGGAACAACTCTATATGAGTAACTGATAAATGGAGTTGCTGAATTTTTTAAATAATTAATTAATGGAGCATTTATATCATAATCAATAAACCATTTTTTTGCATCGGCTGCTGCATCGGCTCTTGAATATCCTTTAGATAGTCTATCCATGTATAAAGCCATACGGAATACTTGGTCTTCTGCCTGATACCAATCTTCCATTTTTCTAAACGTGCTATTGTAAAGTTTCCTAGAACCTGAAACTAATTTTTTACTATAGTTTATAGAGTTTGTTAATTCGTCTCTTCCTTCAGTACTTAAATCCTGTACAGCTTTTCCTAAAGCACCCATTGTTTCTTTATTTAGTTCTCTAGAAACAATGTCAGAATCTAAAACACCGTCTTCTCTTGCCATTCTAAAAAGAATAGCATCTTTTCTTTGGTCAACACCTTTTTTAAGTTCGTTGTACCCTTCACGTAAAAACTTGTACTGTCCGTCTGCGTGGTCAAACATCATTACGTTTGACATGGTATTATTAACATGTACTGTTGGGTTCCATGCTGTCTTAGATTTTTTCCAAAATCTCATAGCACCTAAATATTTTTGACCGATAAGCTGAGAAAATTCATCTTTCGTTGTAGGTATTAACTTTGAAATATCATTATAAATTTCTTTAGGAACATAATGATTATAAAGTTTTCCGTACTCGTGAACCTCATGTGATTTACCTTTAAATCTTAATGTATTAGGAACTTGTACAAAAGCATCTTCTATCAGTTCGCCATCATCTACTTTTCTTGCAAAAGTTACAGGGTCATACGCAAACTCACTTTTGCTAATATTTTCAAAAAGCTTGTAGGCAGATAAATCATTGGTCATTAATCGACCAGTTTCAGCAATAGCAAAAGAAGCATTCTCAATTTCGCCCATTGTTGTTCTTTCTTCTTTTGTAAAATCTCTTTTTAATCTTATCTTTTTTGTGTCTTCTGTAATAAGCTTACCATCTTCTTGAGTTCCTACTTTAACATATCTTTTCTTGTTAAGTTTTGAAAGCTTATCGTATTGTTTCTTTGTAAAAGATTTATAAACAATAGCTTCTTCGGGAAGATTATTGATATCAAAAGAATCAAAACCTTGTTGTGAATAGTCTTCTCTTTTCTTTAAATAATTTTTTCTATCAAGTAGTAAAGGTTTTGGACCTCTTGGTCTTAACTCATCACCAATTATTTTAAACTGTCTAGCTGCTCTTACAAAATTAGGACCTGCTGTTTTGTCAGCCATCTTACTATCATAACTTCTATGTAAATATGTTTCAGCGTTTTTTCTAAATACTTTTGGGTCTAATAAACCAACAGCAACTAATTGTTCTCCAGTATCTCTAATAAGTTTTCTAGTAGAGTCTTTTAAAGGTTTGAGTTCAGGAACATCATCCATAACTCCATGAAGCATAGCATAAAATACTTTTTGTTCTTCTTCTGTTAAACCAGCATCTGTAGCTTTTACAATATCTAAAAACTGAGAACGTAAACTGTTTACTTCAGATAGTGTTCCTTTTTTAAGTTTTACATAATCTTCTGACAATCCATAGTTATCTACAAGACCTCTTGATACAAGCTCCCCTAATGTACTATCTCCTGTTGGTATTCTTTTTAGACCTTTTACACCTAAAACTCCTCCGAGTCCTAAAGCAATAGCTGCTCCAAACTTTTCAAGTTCTGTTGCATCAGGGTCATCTAAGGCACTGTAGCCTCCTGAAGCTGCTGCAAGACCTGCAAGTGAAGAACCCCAATTTTGTACTAAGAAGTTCCAAGATTTTTCACCTATAATATCTTCGTAATTTTTTCTTAAGTTATATCCTGAGATAGATTTTGATAAAGGGCTTTCTGTTCTTTCTCGTAATACTTTTTGAATTTCTTCTTGTGCTTTTTTCGTATCGTTAGGGCTTAGTAATCTTCCTTCTTTAGCATCTTGAACTAAATCTCGTCCAGCCATTTCTTGTTTTTCTTTTGCACTTGGGAGCATTGGGTCTTTCTTTTTGTATTTATTGTAAATACTACCAACCTTTGAAGCTCCGTAAGCTAGTGTTCCACCAAAACCAGCACCAATCAAAAAGTTTTCTCCTCTTGATTCGTCTTCGCCAACATATCCTAATGTGCTGTATGCAGCACCAACTCCTGCACCTCTTCTTACAGCTTGTCCTCTAGACATTCCGTAACCTAATGCTTTATTCATGTTTTTTGCTTTCTTTGCCCAACCAAAAAACGGTACAAAACCTACAGGGTCAGCAACAAGACCACCCATGTATGCAGCCAAAGCTTTACCACCATAGTCTTGATTTTCAAGTATAGCATTTAACTTTTCATCTTTTTCTTTAAGGGCTTCAAGAAGCTCTTCATTATTTGTAATGTTTCCGTAGATTTGTTTTATACCACGAAAAGAATCATCAAAGCCTCTTTTAGCAGCATATGCTATAGCCTCTGATTCAGATATAAAGTTTGGGTTAAAAGAAGATTTAGGAGTGTCAATATTAGTAGACACGCTTGAAGTAGAATAGTCTACATATCCAGCATCATTTTTAGTTTTGATAGGCATTTAAGCTCCTATATGTAAGTTCCTTGTTGAACTTCTTGTATAATTTTATCTAGTTCTCTATCAGAAATATTTTCTTTAGTAGCTCCCTCCCAACGAGAACGTACTTTATTTCTTACTTCTGTTTGTGAAGCATTTTCTCCAGCAGCTCTAATTGTGTCAGTCATGTACCAAACAAAAAGTTTGTCTTGAACTTCCGGTGAAAACAATGTATCTCCTGTAATACCTATTTCTTCAAAGCCACCTCTGTCTTTAATGTCTCTTAATGTTGCACCAACGAATTGATACTTACCTACAGGTGTATGAATATTTTTTCCTTTGCTTTGAGTTTTTGACCAGTTAGCATATGAACCATCAAGCCTTACAAAATTTAAAACCTCATCCATTGTGGATTCAGTTGCTACAAAGTCTGCAAATCTTTTCCTATGTGATTGTTTCCATAGAGCATTAGGATTATTAGAGCTTTCTGCCATAGTCAATTTATTCATAGGACCATCACCATATTCAGTTGGTTCTACATCTCTAGCTAATAAAGAATCCATTTCTTTTTGATTTTTTACTATTTCAGATTCAACAAAATTTACTTCTCTTTCATACTCAATGTCATTCATTTCATACCTAGAAGTTTCAAATCTGTTTTTTCTAGCATTTAATTCTTCTAATCTATTTTGAATTTTTTCAAAACTTTTGTAACCTACAGGAGTACTTGTTTCAAGTAATGTTTGATTTTCTTCTTCTAATCTTTCAATACTTTTACTTATATTATCTATTTGTTGTCCACTTAATTGTATTTGATTCATTGGGTCATTTTCATTTCCTCTTGCTGTAAGAGGTCTAACTATATAACCTTGTTCAAGCTGTTGTTCTAAACGAGCTATAACTTTATTATTTTTTTCTATTTTACCGTAATCAATCACACCTTGTTCTTGTGCAAATTTTTGTCTAATAGTTCTGAAAGCAAAAGTTTCATCTTTAACATTCCAACCAAGTTCTATAGTTTCATTTATTTCGTTTCCAAGAACTGCTTGAGCTTCAACTACATCTAATATAACTGGATTATTTTTGTTGAACCAAATACCTGCCGGTGAAACTCTTGAGAAGTCTTTGTCTTTAAACTCTTCTGCCAAGTCTTCTGCAAGTTGAGAATTATCCAATCCTAAACTTTCTTCAGCATAAACAGGTAATGAAATAACCTCTCCTGTTTTAGCAGATGTAAGGTTTTCATTTTTACCTTGCATAGATAATTGAAACAATGGAGCTTTAAATGATGCTGGACTTAAATTGAAAGCCTCTGCATCACCGCTAGCATTTACAATAGGTTCAGAGTTTCCTGTAACAGGTGTAGCTCTTCCAGCTTTTCCTGATGCATTATTTGCTAATTCTAATCTGTATTCTTCAAAAGTTTGATAGCCTTTTTGAGTTTCAGCACCCTCAACAGGAACTACTAATAATTTTCTGCTGATAGGGTCAACTTCTGCTGTAGCAAAACCATTTTGAACTCTCCATGAATTATAAGCATCTTGCATTGTTTCAAAAGCTTGAGGTGACATATAAGCATTAAAGATGGCTTCTGCTGAAGAATCTTTAAAGTTATCAGGGTTATTAGCTATGTCTCTAACAATTTCGTGATATTTTTTACCTTCGCCTTGTAACTCTACATATCTTTTTTGACCTGCATCAGACAAAGATTGTATTATTGTTTTAACGTTTTCAAAGTCAGGAACTATTTCATCCTCAGATATTCTTTTTATAACAGCAGGTAAAATTACTATTTCACCATTTTTACTTTTATAAGTTGTAACAGCTTCTGCAACTCTTATTTTAATACCGTTTATTTCTTTATCAATAAAATTTGTTTGTGTCTTTACATTTGTACCTACAACAATATTATCTTTAATTTCAGTTTCAAACTGCTGGGCTAACCTAGGGTCAATTGTATATAATTCTTTAAATTGGTCTCCTAATTCTCCTAACTCTTTATTAGGTATGTCAGAATATACTCTTTTTAAAATATCATCTTTTGCTGTACCATAATCACTAGAAATATTTAATCCTTGACCCGTTATAACATTTGCAAGAAGTTTAAAACCGTTTTGTTTTTCTAGTGTTGGCAATCTATTTATTTCATTAGAAAACATTTTGTCAACATATGTAGCATCATATTCTTTTGGAAGATTAATCTTACCTGCTGTTGTAAAAACCTCATTTAATTTTTTTGCGTAGTTTTCTGTTCTTGCATTTAAAAAATCTTTTGATGTTGTTGCTGTATTATCTTGAACTATTTCTGCACCATCAACACCTCTTAGTCCAAACGATGCTGCTGCTTGTTTATTATAATCTTGTGTAACTTTGTTACGAGCATACGCATTTACATCACCACCATAGTTTTTATTGATATCATCTTGAATCTTTAAAATCTCATTATAGTTTTTTATTTGTAAGTTTAACTGTTGCTTTTCAGGAATAAAATCAGTTGCTAAATTTTTTATATTTTCATTTGCAATTTCATTTTCTTTTTGCACATAATTAGTATAAAGACTTACAAGTTTTTCAGACAAAGAAGGCTCATTTCTTTTCTGCATTGCCTTTACAGAAACATCAATATCTTGTGTATATGGACTACTCATCTTCTTTCTCCAATAATGATTTAGATTCTAAATTTTCTTGTGCAGCTTCAACTGATTCTTGAGGTATTGATTCTAATCCTCTTTGAACTTCTTGTGCTAAAGCTACTGATTTTTTATCGCCAACTTTACTTTTAATAGATTCTTTTAATGATGCTTCAAGTTCTTTCATTTTATTGAAGCCTTCTCTTTGTACATCAACATCTTCTTCATCGTGCTCTGTTTGGTCACCATCAAATAAAACATAATCAAGACCAACACGTTCTGCTAAAGCCATAACAATAATTGCAGTAGGCTCAATTAATAACATCATTAAATCAGCATCCCAAAGACCATTAGAATAACCATCAAACAAAAGTGTTCTTGTAATAATATCAATAGGTATTCCTTCTGAAACAGCTTCTGTAATATTCATAAACATTTCTTTTTCTGTTAGATGTCCTAACAAAAATAATTGTGCTTGAGTTACGTTATTATACTTTGGAGGGCTTTCCCAAGGATACGGTTGGTCAGGACTATTAGTCAAAGACTGTCCGGGTATTGGACCTCTAAAACCATTTACAGCTTGTAATTCTTGTGGGGATATTTGTTCCATGTTATACGCTTCCTAATTGTGGCATTGAAATTGTCATGCTTGGTTGAATAACTCTCTGAGAATAATTATTTAAAAAGTTCATTGGTGTATTACCATAACCACCAAACATTGTGTAGCCATCTAAACTTTTTGGTCCTCTGTATCCTAATGCTGCGTATGTGTTTGATACAGAGTCTGTATAATCTTTTACGTCAGTATCTGTAGGCAGTGGTGTAACGTTTACGCTACTTCCACCAGTTTCAGGAGCTTGTTCAGGAGCTAATATAGAACCAACAACTGCTGCTGGTTTTGCTATAGCTCCAACATCTTGTCTTAACATTTGACCTTGTAAGTCTTTTGGATTATCGACTAGTTTTGAAAAATCATCTGTAAAGTTTCCGTCTTTATCCATATAATTATCTTTAATAAATGATTCAGCTTTACCTACTCTGTTATTGTTAAAATCTGAATAGTATTTTACATCATCAACATTTATAGCATCTAATTGTTCAGGAGACAAGCTATCTTTAAAAACTGTTTTAGTTTTTAATTCATATGTTTTAAATTGATTATTTTTATATGCATCGGTTGTGTTAAATCTTTCTAACTCCATCGGTGTTTTTTCTGAATAACCAACTGGCACTTCAATTGTTTCTCTGTCAGGATACATTTCTTTAAAAGTTTTTGGTTCAACTTTAGGTGTTGCTTTTTGACTCAATAATGATTCTTGTTCAGCTTTTGCAAACAATTCATCATCAGATAATCTTGAAGGAGTCGTAGATGTTTCTGCACCAAACATTTCACTAGGCTTTACAATAGGCTCTGTAGGAGTTGGTGCAATTGAGTTTACATCATTAACACCTTGTAAAGATTTAGCATTATCATTTAAAGCAGTTTCAAATCCAGTTTGGTTCATTGAAGTTTCTAACCCAAACATTTCTCTTGTCTTGTCTAATTTACCACTAACCCAATTAGAAAACTCTCCAGATTTTCCTCCAGTAATAGTATTTACTGTATTTCCAACAAACTCACTAGCACTACTAAAAACTTTACCAACACCGTTTCCAACTTTAGCTACCCCTTGAATAACTTTTCCAAGAGGTCCAAAAACTGTTCCAGCAAAAGGAGCTGTTGCACCTGCACCTACACCTGCCCAAGCTCCAAATGACGTTAGTGCCGAGCCTATTCCGGGCAGCATTAAACTTAATGCAAGTGTACCAATAGGACCAAGTTTACCAAAAAACTTTCCGACTCCTTTTAAGCCTTTCTTAAGCTCTTTACCTATTGGAGATAAAACTTTTTTAAATTTCTTAAATACTTTTTTGAATAATTTTTTAATCACTATTAACCACCTGTGTCCATATTAATTATTTTTTTTAAATTGTTTAACCATGAATCTCTTTTATATGCAGCACCTTCGCCACCTTGCATACCAGCTACTGCAATATTTGTTTTTCTATTTTGTGCATTTTCTGATGCCTTAAATATAAAATCAAACTCATCTCTAAGCTCTTGCCAAAGTTGTGCTTGAGCAGCCTGTGACATAGCAAAATTGTTTTGAGCATTCTGCATGTTAATTTGATTTTGTATTGCTGTATCAGCTTTAGTTATTTCTCTTCTCCATTGAACATTAGACTGTTCGATAACTAAACTATTTTGTGCATTAAACTGTTGTCTTGCAAAATCTTGTTGTGCATTAAACTGAGAAGTTTGTGCTGCAAGTTGAGAATTAAATTTATCAATCTCAACCTGTGACTGAAACTCTTGAGCCAATGCTTGGTTTTGTTGTGTCGTATTAAACTGATTCATAGCATCCATACGTTGAGCATTATTTAGTTCTACATTGGTTGATAACTGTGCCATAAATTGATTGACTTGGTTTTCACTTGTAGCATTAAACTGTGTTGCAGCATTAGCTGCTGCTTGATTACTCAACATTCTTTGTTGTTCTTGTTGAGCTTTTAATACATAAGACTGTTGCTCATTACTTAAATTAGCCATATCCATTTGTAAAAAAGCTTGAGCATTAGCAATACCAAGTTTTGTATTTTGGTCAGCTTCTGCTAAGTTTCTTTGAGCCATCAGAGATGCTTCTTGTATTGTTGCTTGTTGTTCTAAGTTAGCTTCTGTTAGAGCTACAGTCTGTAAAAATTTACTGTTTGCTAAATTAGTTTGTTGGTCAGCACTAAACTGAGCCATGTCCATAGCAAAAACATTTTTAGCATTTTGTAATGCTGTTTGTTGTCTAAACTGTGCATCTGCTAATTCTGCTTGTGATTCAATAGTTTTTTGTTGTGTAACACTTTGCTGAATTGCTTGAGCATTTGACTGAGCCAAAGGAACAGCAGAAGTAATAATAGCATTAAATAAAGCATCTCTACCAACTGTTGAAGCTGACATACCTCTTTGTGCTAATACTTGTTCTACAGAAGCAACAGCAGGTCTAGCCCATGCAGGTATTTCACCATCTTCAATACCTTGTAATAAACTATTTAATTGGTTAGATACTAAAGCTTCTTCAGGTAATCCTTCAATAATACCTCGTTCTGCTTCAGTTAAATCCATTAACCTAGCTTCAAGAGCTTCAGGGTCATTACCTAATTCTGTAATTTGTTCTGATGTTAATCCTGCATTACTTAATTGTTTTTTAGCTCTAGTAACACGTGCTAGTGTTGTCCCTGCTACTTGAGCAGCTTGAGCCATAGACTCAGGACTAATTTTACCAACAACTCTTTCTGCTAAAGCACCTTCCGGTATTTCTACTTTTGCTGCTTCAATTGGTTGAACTTCTTGAATACCAGCAGCATCAGATAAAATTTGTGTTACATCAGGAGATACTTCACCTTGAGCAGCTTTTACAACTGCTGTTTCAGGAAGCTTAACAACATCTTCCGGTTTTATCTTTGCAGCTTGTACTTGAGCTTCTTCCGGCAGTTCTACTTGTGTTGCTGGAGCAGCTTGAGCTACTTCTCTTTGTCTATCTTGAACTTGTTGTGCTTGTACCGGTGTTGCAGGTTGTACAAACATTTCAGGTCGAGCTTGTATTTGCTCTGCTTTAACTCTTTGTTCAAACTGTTGTTGTGTTTCTTGAGGCTGTTGAGCACCCATCAACGTAGCTTGAGCTTCAGCACCTTGAGGTAAACCTGTTTCGCCTCTAGCAATTTGTGCTGTTCTTTCTCCAGCTTCTTGTAAACGTTGTTCTCTTTCTAATTGAGCTTGAGAAACTTGTGACTCTCTAACATTACTGAAAGGAGTTTTTGGCATTTCAGGAGCAGTGCCTCCTTGATTGTCTTGCCCCGGATTATAATTATAATCATCTTCAAATCTATTTTGTTGATTTTGATTACCGTCTTCAGTACCTCTTTTAATGTTTTTTAACATTTCATTATCAGGAAAGAAACCACCCTCACGAGCTTGTACTCGTCCACCTTGTCGATAATCTACACGACCACCAGTAGTATATTTTTTCTTATACGTTTTCTTTTTTGCCATTTTTCTTTTTCCTACGTAGTAACGTCTTCAAAACCTTTGAAGGTACAGTAGTGATGGAGATAACTAAAGTCGAAGCAGGAAGCTTCTTAGTTTTTTTACTTTTTTTA
>Ga0098042_1000528_pt1 | contig 14765 bp, 13 predicted proteins | sample 9_EtaG_FD_75066 | JGI IMG/M metagenome (GOLD analysis project Ga0098042, IMG submission 75066) | Marine viral communities from the Subarctic Pacific Ocean - 9_ETSP_OMZ_AT15188 metaG | ecosystem: Environmental > Aquatic > Marine > Oceanic | place: Pacific Ocean | collected 2015-01-10
ACTCAATTTTATCGAAGACCGTCGATTCCCCTCGTTGGCTAGAAGAGATGAAGCAAGTCGCCGTAGAGACGAATCGCAAGTATGCAAAGATGCTTGGAATCCCACAGTCCGCTGCCATCACCTGTGTCAAACCATCGGGCACTGTGTCTCAACTCGTAGACGCCGCTAGTGGCATCCACGCACGGCACAACGACTACTACATACGTACAGTGCGCGGCGACAACAAAGACCCTCTGACACAGTTCCTCAAGGAACAGGGCGTGTACAGTGAGGCGTGTGTTATGAAGCCCGACTCGACGACTGTCTTCTCGTTTGCTATGAAGTCACCAGAGGGTGCCGTCACACGGACACAGATGACAGCCATAGAGCAGCTTGAGTTGTGGAAGACGTACGCTATACACTGGTGTGAACACAAGCCGTCTGTGACCATCACAGTCAAGGAAGACGAGTGGATGGACGTAGGTGCGTGGGTGTATGAGAACTTCGACGTGGCATCAGGTGTATCCTTCCTGCCACATTCGGATCACACCTATCAGCAGGCACCCTATCAGGACATCGAAGTCGATGACTACTTGGAGTGGCAGCACGAGCGGGGCAGTTTGATTATCGACTGGACTGCACTGTCAGAATACGAGAAGGAAGACAACACATCTGGATCACGTGAACTGGCGTGTACTGCGGGCGTGTGTGAAGTCGTCGATCTCAATGCCGCCTGATGGAGCGGCTGTCAATACTGCTAGACAAGATATTCGGGCGGTTCTTTGAAGTGAAGGAACCTCCCAAGTATCTGTCGGGAAAGAAGAAGAAGACGGATGAATAGACTTATCGAATTCGCCCAATCGATGTGGACAAAAGAAGTCTGTGACGACGTTATTCGCATGGCTTTGGAGGTGCCCGCAGAAGAGGCGACAACGGGTGAGAAAAGAGCAAACTCAAGACGATGCAATGTTCGCTGGTTGTATCCGGAGCCGCGTTGGAAGCCTCTCTTTGATGAGGTGACTCTCCTGTTCCAGCAAGCAAACAGGGCTAACTACGGCTTTGACATAGCCTTCATTCCCGAAATACAATTTACTGAGTATGAGGGATCAAACGAAGGGATGTATGACTGGCACGGAGATATAAACTGGGTGGACTCAAGTCCGTACCATAGAAAGCTTTCGATGAGTATACAGCTATCTGACAGTGCTGACTACGAGGGTGGTGATCTCGAATTTGCAAGGGGTTCACAGGGACCATCAGCAAGCTTGCTTCGTCATCGGGGTAGTAGTATTGTGTTTCCATCTTTTCTTGCTCACAGGGTAACTCCTGTAACTAGCGGAAAGAGATACTCGCTAGTTGCGTGGATGGAAGGTCCGCAGTTCAAATGAAAAAAGAACGCAAGAAAAAAGAACAAAAAAAGCCACCCCTCGCATGGAAGAGAGGTGACGGATGGGTTCAGTATCACCCCCATCCACATCATCCCTGTTACAAAGAATGGAGAGAGAAAGTTGATCGAAGTAAAGATAACGGATAAAATGCTTCTTGCTGGCCGTAAGAAGGCCACTGAGATGGGTCTCCTGCATAACTCCATACTTAGGGGCGGAGGAAGCATAGCGGGCTTCCTTGGTGAGCAAATCGTACTCGACGTGATGGGTGGTAAGTGGGATAATTCTTACGATTACGACATCGTACTAGGAGATGGACGTAAGGTGGAGGTAAAAACAAAACAGACCTCTGCTGTTCCGTTGCCTCACTACTCGTGCAGCATAAGCAATTTCAACACTCGACAGAAGTGTGATATCTACGCTTTTACACGAGTGCTAAAAGATTTCTCAAAGGGATGGTTTCTTGGGTATATGCCGAAGCAAGAATACTTCGACAAGTCCAAGTTTATGAAGAAGGGGGACTTCGATCCAGACAACGGATACGAGGTAAGAGCAGACTGCTACAACCTTTACATAGAGGATTTGCGAAATGTTCAAGACGCTAGTGATGATATGCTCTCTACAAGCGCCGGACTTATGTCTAGTCTTTGAAGATACAATCAAACTGAGAGAGAACAGAAAAGAATGCGAAAAGAGGGCGACGGAGATGGCTACTACAGTATTGTCCACTCCTCTTCCTCTTCCGCCACCTTATTCATTACACTACAAGTGTGAAGTGGAAACCTCAACATGAAAGCCACACTATTTTCGTTTAACGTATATCTTCGACAAGATGGTAAAGTTGAACTTGCAAAGGACATGGTGCGTCCAGAAGACTTTCAAAAAGAAATGGACGCAGGAGTGCCCGAATTCGATGGGGCACACTCTATAGCGTCCATGTTGCGTTACTTTAGTTCAGTAACAGATGAGATGATGGAAAAGTCGGGCGGGTATATCTAGTCCGGCAATTCCTGATTTAATGTCCTGCGTAACTGACTGCGGTTTTTTGCAACGTATCTGTAAAACTCAGACACGTTTTTTACAGCACCGCTCTCCAGCATTCTTTCATATATTTCTTGCATTCTACGATAAGCGTTTTCGTCGAACAGAGAGCCTTTCTTAGCTTCGCCACCTTCTTGAAAACCTTTTACTCCTCGACCCTTGAGAATGTCAGCCTGTGTGACTTTTCCATCACCCGTTAGGTCAGGAAATGCTTCGCCGCCCTTTTTCATAGCCCTTCTGCGGGGCTTTTTCTTTTTGGTAGCAACGCCGCCGTACATCATCGGCTTACGCTTTGACATGCCACCATACATCATAGCCTTGCGCGGGCCGTTGTTGTACTGCTTCATCAGTTACTCCTTGTTAATTGCCGCCTATGGGGTAGAATTCTGAACCCAGACGACCCTGATACAGGGGGAAGAGTCGAGGATCATCCACGCTGGGGAATCCCTCAATCATCGTATAGCCCTGTTCACCTCTGAATTTTTCTGATGTGAAAGGGTCTTCGCGAGAGAGAGTATCGCTGAACTTGACGTAGACCAGAGCGAGTTTGTCAAACAATAATTTTTCCCTGTCAGGGGGCAGAGGCTTGCCGGATTCCAGCATGTCAATAAACAACTCACCTATATCGGGATCAGTGAGGGCCGCTTGCATCAAGCTAAACCCGCGAATACGGAACCTCTGGATGAGGGCTTCTGTACCCACGTACTGAGGTCCAATGACATCACGGTTGATTGCGTAGAACCGTGATATGTAGCTATTGATAGAAAACGCCCGTGGCACACCCGATAGGGACGACCCTCCCAGAGGAGAACTAGATCGCTCTGACATCAAGTTAAAGAACTTTACAGCGGTCTTGTACCTCGCAGAACCCAGAGACTTTTCTACGGAACTTGCTACTGCCCTTTGATTGGGTCCAGATAGTCCCAGCATTTGTGACATAGCATCCATATTCATGTCGTAGGTAGCCATCATTGTGGATGGATCACGGGGATTTACTTCCATCAGTCCTGTGGGTTTAAACACGTTGTCCTCAATGGCCTCAATAGCGAGGTCAGCAAATATAACATCTAACTCGTCATCAGTAAATGTTCTGCCGCTAGCATTCGGTGTCTCTTTCAGGATGCGACGAAGTTCTGCAATACCTTGCGGCCCACTGTTGCTGATCTCCGTAAACAAGCTGCCAGCGGGAACGCTTCTGCCAGTGTAGGACTCCAGCGCAGATATGACTTCTTTAATGTCGCTTTCGTATCTAGTCTGAACGCTTCTCCACTCGTTCCTCTGTCTGGTTACGGCGTTGTTAACGGCGTTTTCTGCTTCTTTACGAATTGTGACGGATACTGTTTCAGTTCCGTATTCCCTCACGTCATCCACGATACTACCGATGTCAGGGAACAGAGGTACTTTGTTGCCGTCTTTGTCGATGCCCGTGAAGGTATCTCGTATCTTTAAGAGAATCTCATCCTGTTGATTGAAATTCAACACCCCTTCTTCAGTGCTGTCAAGCAGCCACTGTGTAACGGATAAACGCAAAGAGTTAACCGCTGCGTCCCCTGTAGGAGTTCCTACCATTACCTCTTTAGAACTATTGGGTCCGAAGTGGCGTTCTCCCATTCCCCGCCGCCAGCTTTTAAATTTGCCAGCAATGTCGTAGCTTTCAGAGCCTACTTTGTTCCAGTCAAACCACTGAGCATCTATCTGAATACCTAGAGGGTAATCGGGGTCTGCAACGGCAGCATCACGCTTGCCCCATCCCATCCAGCGTTTCATATTCGGATCGTCATACCAGATAGCCTTGTGATCCATCCACCCTGTCTTGCCCAGAGCAACCACTTCACTAACAGGCGTCAATACTCCGTCTGCATCGTATACAAATAGCTGACCTACGCGGACGGGAACACCATCCGGATCGTCTACTATAAATTGATCATACATGCTGGCAGTACGTGCATCCGGAGAACCCGTTATGCGACGACTGATGTTAGCATACTCACTTGCTGCTGCATTGTTGTTTAGCCTACCAGCACGGGCACCCATTTCAGATATAACGGAGTCGAGACGCCGAAGCTGAGAATACGAAAGCCTTACTGTGGGGACAGAAACCCCCTGTTGAAGACCCAGATGTCTCTGGTACATAGCTGCTACTACTGACGGCGCAGACTTTGTAAACATCTGAAGACCTGCGAATTGCGCTGCAAAGGAAGGATCGTCCTTCGCTAAGTCTACCGTGTTTGCAATTACTTCGTCTAGGTCCATGCCCTCATCTAGACGGGACGCGAACCATGTGCGCGATACGAAGTCTAGATCGCGTATGACGTTAGAACCAACAGTTTTGCTTATGCTTTTTCCTGCTGCCATATCTGTGAGGGGAATGCCCGTCTCTATACTAGCAGCAGAAATCAGATCGTCTAGGATAACGGTACCGTCAACGTACGCTTCTGAGCCTACAAACTGTTCGTTTGAAGTGAAGAATTGTTTACGATCAAGGATACGGAACGGGGCAGCGGCTATTTCTTCGTCTGCACCCCTCTTTATTTCCGTTGTGAGCTGATGCACTTTGTCACCCGAATCAAAGCGAGGAACATCTGCAGCCTCTATCTTTACGTTTCTGCCTTTTACTTTGGCCCCACCTTCGGGAAGTATCTCTGCGGCAGTCGCGCCAGTAGCAGCTATCGCGTCATCTACAGTTGATTGTCCGGGATTACCTATCAGACTAAGGGCAGCATTTGCACGGGAGTTTGCTCGTGTCATCCCCCCGTCGCGAATCTCACTAATAACCTCAACCACAGTGGATAGAGGTGCGCCTGCGCCGTATGGACCGGAGATGCGGAGATCAGCTATACCGATATTTAATTCTAGGAGTGCGTTGTATGACTCTTCAAAGGATTGCAACTCGCCCCTCTGTAGGTCAGTGAGAGAGAATGCCTTCTCCGTACCGTCCATAATCATTTCGTTGAACTTTGAACCTGCGTTTACTGCGATAGACTGGAAGTCTAGTGAGCGTTGCTCTATGCTTTTCTCCAGAAACTTTATGCTTTCCTGCATACTGGCCTGTAGTTCTGCTGAAGCACTTCCTTGTGGGTACTCGCCAGCCTGTGTCATGGCGTTAAACGCACCGCGCATCTGCGTGAGAAGAAGAGTTTCTTCTTTGTGCAACTCAATCAGGTCCATGAGTTTCGGACTCATACGACGCAAATCACTGGGCTTGACTTGTCGCACCATCGGTTCTAGACCGTGGATACCTGCTACTCCGATCAGCATCGCGACAGAAGACTTGACGAGTGTAGGATCGATACCGCCCTCATCCATTGCGTTGTTTTGCAAGTCGATGATGTATTGCGCCTTCAGGATCAGTTTTTCTGATTGTACGGGATCAGCGGTATTCAGGGCGGCTGCAAACTCTTCGATCTGATCTATGTTCTTAGCTTGCACGTCTCTGTTAAGTTTCTTTATCCACTGTATACCAGCAGGTACATTTCGCATACCACGGAAAGCTACGGACAGGATTGATCCCACGCCCTCCCCAAGTGCGGGATCACCGCCAATAGCTTGAGCGAGACCGTTTCCGGCGGCTGCTCCAATGACCATAAAGTTTTCTGTACCCACCATTTCTCTATACAGAGGATCAATGTCACCTGCTGCAAGTTCCGCTAGGGCTTCGTTCTTTTCTAGGTCCAGACGTTTCTCCAGCTTATCCAGACGTGCTGTCTGAGATGGGGATGGAACGCCATTAGGATTTGCTTTGATGGAGTCTGTCAGAGCAGCTATCTGTGATTCTGTCTTTGTCTGCCGTGCTTTAACTTCAACATATGCTGTGCGAAACTCAGGCTTTACGTTTGCAATCTCGTCCATAGTCCTGCCAGCGTTGATGCGACTGACCAGACCGACTCTGCCCCATCCGTAAGGCTTGTTGAACAAGAAGCCGTTTACGATATTATTCTGGGAGAATGCCAACATTCCGCGACTAACAACGGATGCCTTGCTTTCGTTGATAAACTCTTCAAGAAACTCTGCACTATCTACGTCGTTACGGCCTTTTTTCTTTTCTGATTCGTAGTACAGCTTGAATGCGTTAAAGTCAGCGGCGGACAGGCTGCTCTTTGCTTTACGAATGAGACCACCCGGCATGATAATTTCTGCACCCTGAGACAGGACATTCGGAATAAGACCGAATTGATATCGTGCTAGATACTGTGCAGCGGGGTAGGAGATTCCTACGCCGTTGTCCGCAAGACGCAGCATGTAGTTTTGTGCGTAGTCAGGAATTATTGCATCATAAATCTCGTTACGTCCTGCGCCACTGAATACAGAGGGGAGAGTTTCGTCGGTAACGTAAGGGATAATCGGATCATCTCCGAACGGACCAGTTTTTCCTGATACGTAAGATATTCCGGTAGCGTACAACGCTGAGTTAGCAACGACGTTAAGAGTATTAGCGGCAGCTTGTATACCCTCACCAAACAGGTATCCCCACGGAGCAAGCATAGTGTACTTCAGTCCCGCTCGTCCATACTCGCTCAAAACTTTTTCGTAACCGAACCCGCCCATAGATAGCTGGTAGTCAATTATTCCAAGACGCACCCTGTCACTTTTTAGTTCCGGATATGTTTCGGACTGCTCAATCATCGCGAGATTAAACGCTCTGATTGCCTCAATCCTCATCTGATCCATCTCAGCATAGTTTGCAAGACTTACAGTGAAGCTGTTAAAGCCATTCAGTCGCTGTGCTGTAGTCGGTGGGATAAGTCCGGCAAAAGGTTGCAGACGGAGACGCCGATCCTCAAAGTCTTCGGGCATTGTCTGGCGGGCAATCAGCGCCCGCTTCCACGGAATTGCACGTATCGCATCATCCGCACCCTCTTGAGTTTTAAAGAGGGCATCTGCACCCTCCACGTTTATTTGTCTGATCCTGTCATCAAGAGCATCTGATCTCCACGGGACTTTTGTTCCGTCAGAAAGCACAATACCATTAAAGTTGCCCAGCATACCTGCAGTATCAGGGTTACTGAAATCCATAACCTCACGAACGTCTGTCAATTCGTTCATCTTGAGTGTGTCGATATCTAGGTTGGGCTTCAGAATAGTGCTGCCGCTCACTGGTCCTGTGACATCGGTTTTAACATCCATGCCAAAGGTAAACGCCTTCGGCAGAATAGGCAGACCAAAATCGTCGTACACTACACCGACGTCGCCTTTGATAGACTCAGGAGGTTTCGTAAATCCAGAGGTAGACAGGAATTCTTCTGAGAACGTAGTCTTAGGAACAAACTCCGTAGTGCCCCCTGTTGTGGGGTCTCCTTGACGAATAGTGGCAGGTCCATCAGAAGCGGGCGCATACAACGCAGCCCCCAACCCCAAGCTGGGATTGTTACGAAGAGACGACTGCATTCTCTGAAGAAAAGTTTCGCTACCTATGCTTGTCGGCGGCTGCTGTTGCTGATCGTCTTGCGTCGTATTATCTGGTACTGTTGGACCGGCCATAAAATACTATCCTCAAGTTGTCGGGTTCATACGGCGTTCGTAGTCTGCCCAGTCGGGGTCTTGTCTTGCTTCATCGATACTCAAGTACATATTACCGGTGAAGACGCTGAAGCTGTTAAGGATATTTTTCTCCTCTTGACTTCCGGGTTGAATTTCACCCAAGTTTGTACTGATACCCGCTGACCTGTCTCTTGCACCCTGCTGACGCAACATAGCGGCTGTCTCCGTTATGATATCGTATACTGTTGGCCGGAACGCATCTCCTGCCCTGCCTTCCATAGCTTCGTACTGAACAGCAGCGTACACGTCTGCTACGTTATTGCTGGCATACGCACCGTCGATGATCTTGATACGAGTCATCATTCTACGTGCCTCGCGAATAGTCGTAAGTTCCGCATCTGGTGTGGAGAGTGTGTCGAAGTTAAACGCACTCAAGATGTTCTGAACGTCTTGGTCAGAAATGGTACGTCCACCTGTGCCGCCCTGAATAGCTGCAGCAATCTGGTACGCAAGAATGAACTTGTAGTATTGGCGAGTGGCAAGAAGCCTTCTTGAAATCTTTGTGCCGTCCCCTGCATCAACCATCTCGTCTGCTGATGCAGACATGTCACTGATGATCCTGTTGAACAGGGCAGCGTTGGCTGCTCTTGCGGTTCGTGCTTCCTCAATGGCACTGTTTCTTTCGCCTTCGCTCATGTTACGAAAACGATCTGTGTTTGCAAGCTGATCTGGCGCAGTAACGAACTGTGCTGTCGATGCAAAACTAGCACGAGCGGCACCCATGATAGAGTTTTGACTCTGATCTATTTCTGTAAAGGTTTCTCCCCTGAGAGTTCTGGCAAAGTTACCAGAAAGAACTTGAGACGCTGTTTCTAAGAGGTAGAGACCACCGTCAACGCCAAGCACCCACCTTGCGACAGCAGTGTTCACTTCTAGAGGTACTCTTTTGCCTTGAGCGTTCATTGTAAAGAACGTGGACTCCATGTTAAGAGCCGACAGTTCCGCATCTTGTGCTGCATTTGCCCGTGCTGCTTTGGCCTGTTTCACGTCGTTGTATGAAGCCCCAAACTTTTTCGACAGAACAGCCTCTACCGTAGTACCGGACACAGGATATATTTTCTTAATCAGGTTCATGCCGATTCTTGGATCGTCTTTCGTCATCGCCATAAACACGTTTGCGATAGCTTCTTCGGTTTGTGTGCCTATGCTGCCAGAATCAACCATAGCGAAGGCATCCGGCGTCACCATTCTTTTGAGCGCGTCGTAGTATGTGCCTGTGTATGTATCGCCCTTTTTGAGTTCTTGTGACGGAAAATTTTTGTTGACTGTAAACTCAAGGGGCACGTTAAAGAGCGTGTCTAGAGCAAGCAGTGTATCCTGTTGATCTACAGGAAGAGGTACTTTTGCGCCATCTTCCATCACAGGAAGACCTAAATCGTCCTGCTGTGTGCGGATAAGAGATGCAACCTCTCCCTCCGTAAACCCGCGATTAATCAGCGCCTGAACAACATTGTCAAATCTAGGTGAGCCGTCATCGTTGCGGGGAACTTCAACGCCCGCAATAACCCGCATACGGACAGTCTCACCTCCGTCTGTTGGCATCTCGACAATATCTTCGACAACCAGCTTGTTATCTTGTCCAGCAAGTTGTCGCTTTCGTATGATAACTTGCCCGACTGCTTCCTGTATTTTTTCGCGCAGCCCCAAGAATGAATACTGATCTATGACGGGGAAGTTGCCAGCAGCCCATGTGTCTACAAAGTTTTCAGGAAGAACCGTGGGTGCATTTTCTGGCTTTTGCTTCTGTGCCATATCCACGTACGTGTTGACAATGTTTTGAGCAAGAACATTTAGCCACTGATTTGCCTGTTCAGGCTTAGTCTTCATCAACTGCTCAAACGCATCCGGATTTTTCACTATCTCTTTTATTCCGAAGTTGGCTGCGTTCCTCGCTGAGTAGTCATCAATAGGTATACTGAAGGTGATACTACCGTCACCATCTTCAGAAATCGTCGAAAACTTGAGATTGTCTGCTATCTTATTTGCTGCTCCAGAGCCGGAACCGGAGCCGGAGCCGGAATCTTTGTCACTAGGCTTCAGGAACTTGCCCTGCTGTACGCCATTTTTGAACATGGCTGTTTTGTATTCACCATTCACGTAAGCTGTCATCTGCTCTGGACGAAGGTCTTTGACAGCAACTTCTTGAGGACCATACTTATTAGGTCCAATTTCAACACTGGGTATAAGCACCCGCTCTTCGGCACTGTCGTCATTCTCGTCCGCCTTGTACCAGCTAGGCCGCTTAAATGTCTCCGTCTGTTTGCCATTTTTGTAAAGGGCACGGAGGTACTCGCCCCTCTGATATTTAGCAAACTGTGCGGAGGTAAGGTCTTCGACGTTGACGATACTGTTTGGGCCTATCTGAACCATTTCTGTCATTACGTCTTCGTTATCTGCGGTTGCCCGTTGACTTTTCAGAGAGTATGGCTTGTCGCTGACTAGCTTGTTATCTCTGAATGTGCCGACAAGCACACCACCTTCGGTAGCAGCTTTCTGCACGGGAAGAGGAGCGTCAGCAAAAGGTATATACGCACCGTTTTGCAAAATTCTTATTTCATCTACACCGTATTCCTTATCATCTTGTGATTCGGGCACAGCAACTAAGGTCATCTTGCCGTCTTTAATTTCGTACAAGTCTCCGCCATCGTTTATCTGCGTCTTACGAAGAGTAGCAAATCCACCGGGACCATTTTTAATTTCAGACTGTTCGCCGGACACGGAAATGTGCATGTACTGAGTGCTTGTATCATTTTCATTTACCAAGCCCTGTATGTCCATGTACTTTTCATCCAGAGCGTACGAACCGTCGTCCTTAGTCCATCCCACGATAGGAAGATTAGAGACATCAAACTTCTTAGGAGCGGGTCGAGGCTCTGTCATCTGCAAAAATTTGCTAGTAGCAGAAAACATGTCGAAGGCTGTAGGTGATGTTTCTTGATTCTGATTCTGATTGAACGGCATTCTACTACGAAGAGTCGTAATACGATCTGCTGTGCCCAACATATTAGTTGCTGGGTCCATATACACAGGCTTGGATGTAAAATTCGGCTTTATCTCTTGGACTTGATTTGTTCCTGTTTGTCTGCCGTCAATCTTGTAACCCTTTTCAAACATTGCAGGAAGAGCGGGACTATTATTGGGAATTCCGTCTGCTCTTGTGCCATCGGGGTAAACGCCGTAATACGTAATAGCATTGGCCGCTTGTTGCTCTGCTCGTTTTGCAACCGCAGCCTCTTGTCCAGCTTCTGCCCGTCTGTTAGCCGCATACATAGCACCCGCTGCGTACATCAAACCTGTCAATACATTAATAGCCATTTACAACGCCTCCCTCTCAGGCACGTCTAAAAAATTATCAGGGGGAGGGGGCGCAGGACGTGCCATACTCTGCTTGCGTGATTCCACATCTTCCATGCGACGACGACGATTGATTTCTTCATTCATGGCTTTGTGCATAACAGGATTTCTTTGTTGCAGAATTTTAAAGAAGGTATCGTCGGATACCTCCTCTTCATCTGGATCGTCCTCGTTCAGAAACACTACAGGGGTTATTTCGTTTTCGTCCGCAATACCCATGAGGTATATTCCCAGAGCGGGCTTTATCAACTCTGCTACGTCAGGAGTAAATGAGCCTTCCATAAATCCCTTGAAAGCAATCTGAGATACAATCTCTTCGACGCTGATACCTGCCAGCATCATCTTCAACAGACCGTCCTGTGTTGCGGGACGATCTAGCTGCCCTGTAATAAAGTCGATAGCGTCATCCGGATTTGCAAATTCTGCTGGTCTATCCCACGGCCAACGTCCCGGATCATTCGTAAGAGAATGACCGGGTGGTGCAGCTAGAGGGGTGATCTTGTCCATTGCCATGTTTGTCTCTACCCTATGCTATGCCTTTAACTTTTACTTTTCCTACAGCAGCCTTGCCTAAGTTGATATTCGGCGATACATTTCTAGGTTTAGGTATACCTACGGTAGGTATGGAAGATAGTCGGGTTTGCACGTTACCTCTTTGAGAAAGTTGTGCAACTCTACCACTATTTCCCAGTGGAATTGTGGGAGCCTTCCCCGGCGCGGCTATTTGACCTGCTGCCGTCGATACCGGACTAACAGGAGATACAGAGGGCAAATCGCTGAAGTCTAGGGGGTCTTCTAGTGTAGAGCCGAAAAAGGATTTTGCAACTGATCCGGCACCATCACCTACATCCTTAGATGTTATGTCAAAGATGTTCAGGAAGTCTTTAAATCCCGCTGGTGCGTAAGCGTCAATAGCTTTTGTAACACCCTTGCTTATTAGAGTTGATCCTGCTACAGCTAATCCCACGTGAAAAAAATTCATCTCATTAACTCACTGGTCTGAATATGTTGTCTATAGTCTTGATGATAAGAAAGTCTTCAAACTTTTCATCGTACATAGACTCATTCGCCGCTATTGACATGGCTTGCATGGCAGCATTATGGGCACGAGCAAGGTTATTCTCTGAGATTTGCAAGTTCCACGATGCCTGATCACGGTATGCCTGCCACAAATTAGCCAGTGCTTGTTGGTTTATTCCCAGAACATTCATGACATTCTGCTGATTAGCAGCATTTTGCGCGGCAGTGTTAGACGTGTTTACGTTTCTCCTCCACTGTGCATTACTCTGTGCTATCTGTGCAGTCATGTTAGAGTTGAACTGGTCTCTTGCTGTTGCCATCTGAGAGTTAAATTGAGCCATAGAATTCTCTTGCGATACATTGTACTGCTCGACTGCCGCTTTTCTGTTTAGCGTTGCCGATTCTATCTGCGTACCTAGTTCAGCAAAGAACATGTCTACTTGCGCTTGAGTCTTAGCGTTAAGTTGAGCAGCAGCGTTCGCTTGTGCGGAATCCGACAGCATAGCCTGAAGCTTGCCTTGGTAATTTATAGTAGCGGATTGCTGCTCATTTGTCAAGTTTTGAACGTCTATAGTCAGAAACGATTTAGCATTGTTTGCAAGTGCTTGCTGACGAGCGTTAAGATTTGCTGTGTCCATCTGCGCGGATGCAGCAGCGTTCTGCAACACAGCCTGTTGTTGATTAGAAAGATTTTGTAGCTGGATAGTCGCGTACTTTTGCGCGTCCTGTGAAGCCACTTGTATGCCGGATTCCATCATAGCTTGCGTGACAGCAGCCGCAGCTATAGAAGACGCTCCCAGATTGCGCTGCTGCATTACAGCAGTTACACGACGCACTGTAGGAGCAGCCCACGCAGGAAGCGGCTTGCCCTCTTCCAGACTCGCAAACAACTCTCCTAGCTGGTATCGTGTAGTAGCCCGTGGATCAAGTTCCTGTGTTGCAGCTTCCGCAACGCTTTCCGGAGACAGTTGTCCTTGGGCTGCTTCCATTATAGCACCCGAAGATACCTGACCTTTGGCACCAACGGAGTCGGGCACCTCTTCCGCTTTTACTGCTTTTACTTCAGGTGCATCTGTTTTTTCAGGAGCAGCCTGATCAAACTTATCGACGTCAATAGCAGCAGCGCCTTCTGTTGCTGTCGTCTCAGGAAGGCGACCAATATTCTCGTCTACTATCTCCCCCGGTTCGACTTTTATATCCGTGGGTTTTATCGTCTGATCGTCAGACAGAGTTGTGGTCTTGGCTCTTTCCGCTTGCTCTTCGATCAGAGCCTTTTCAAGGTCTTCGCCTGTTTTACCTGTTAGTTCCGCCATGTTACCTGATTCCCATAAATACAGACACAACCATAGCCACCACTAAAACAGTGCTTCCCATGATCATCGCCTCAAGACGCCACATACGCTTGTCTAAGCTGTCAAGTCTCTCTTGAACAGCCGCATAGCGTAGAGCGCACTCTTTTTCGTGTGCCTCAAGTTCCATTTGTGTCTTGAGTACGGGTTCCACAGTCATCTTCATGCTTATGACTTAGGATTGTCCGTCTTGATCTGCGCTACTCTAGTCTGCCACGCATCTAAGCCGTTTTCTGTGATATACTCAAGCTGACTCTCCGGACTGCCATACGCAGTCTCACGCGCTTTTTGCCACGCAGGTCGTGGATCAGCTTCAGCAGGTTTCACTGCTGCTGTGCGTGTCGCACCCTCAGACAGGAAAGAGGGCTTATCTCCGCCTGTCCTTAAATGTGGTGGAATGGTGTTATGTACGAGATCATCAAGTTCCACTTCCGTCATGTCAGACGTCAACTCTAGATACGTAAATGAGCCGTCACTCCACTGGATTTTGGCTAGGCCATCATTGATTTCGGGAATTGTGTATTGCATTAGTTTACGGTGCCTCCTTGCACTGTTCCGTTCTGCGTTAGTGTGACGTTTGAAAGTCCTCTAATGTAGTTTCCTGCGTTTGCTCCGGAAGAACCACCACCGCCGCTGCTTCCGCCACTGCCATTAGTATGGTTACCGTTACCGCCTGTAGCACCCGTGTTTCCGGTTGCACCGGATGAACCCCCCTGTCCGTAAGAACCACCCGTGCCTCCGGTGCCGCCTGTGCCTCCCGTGCCGCCGCTGCCAGCGTTTGTACCGCCACCGGAACCACTAGAACCACTGGAACCACTAGAACCGCTTGTAGCAGACTGATTGTATCCTTGACCTACTCCGCCACTGCCGCCGCCGCCGCCGCTGCCGCCCGCACCACCATTATAGTAGTTTGTGCCGCTATTCAGTGTCCTTCTACGAATGCTATACCCGTAGGCAACGTAACCTCCGCCGCCCGGATACTGAGGACCAACCGGAACTGCTTCGTAGTATTGACGTTCGTACTGAGGGTTGCTACCCGTAGACGTTGTAGAGTTGCCCGTATTAGCAACATTACTTCCTCCCCAGTACCAACTTTGAG
>Ga0098042_1000533_pt1 | contig 14717 bp, 6 predicted proteins | sample 9_EtaG_FD_75066 | JGI IMG/M metagenome (GOLD analysis project Ga0098042, IMG submission 75066) | Marine viral communities from the Subarctic Pacific Ocean - 9_ETSP_OMZ_AT15188 metaG | ecosystem: Environmental > Aquatic > Marine > Oceanic | place: Pacific Ocean | collected 2015-01-10
AACGAGATTCGCCAAGTCCTTTACATTGACACCACCCTTCGCCGAATCCATGTTGAAGAGCCGTTTTTCTTCAACCATCTCGCAAGCGCATACACTCTAAGGAGACTCAAATACGACGCTGGCTCGTCCAACGGTTCGCCGAACTTTGAAGCCGGCGCGGCCAACTTTGGAACAATCACTAACCGACAGGAGCGTTTGCTCTTCTCCGGTGCTACGCTTCCCTCTTTTGCGCTTGAGGCAAGCATTCGCACTCACAACACTGGCTCATTTAATGGAAGCGAAGAGAGCGAAGCCGCGCCCGGTTCCGCCTCCGACAGCAAGCAACTGACGCGCGTATGGAAAGGTTGCAAGGTGAAGACTTTCGCGCTCGCGGCTGACGCTGATTCCGAAGCCAAGTTGAGCATCAATTTTGACGCTCTCTACTGCTACACTGATACAGGGCGCGTTGCAGATAAAGCAACCGCCACTATCACCGTGAGTGGCTATGGCGGTATCGGAAACGGTAAAACCCTCACCTTGAACGACGGGCAAGGCACAAGCCACACGCTCACATTCAACGGAGGTGTGGCTTTCGGTTCACCAACGAGCGGAACGATTGGTCTTTCGGGTGTGTCAAATGATGACCTTGCCGCAGAAGCCATTGAAAACGGCATTGAAGCAACCACGAGCAACATCACTGTGTCTCGCGCAAGCAATGTTTTGACACTCACTCATTCAAAAGCAACATCGGGAACGGGCGGTTTTTCCAATTCAACGAATGCATCCGGTTTGACAGTGACGAACTTTGTTGACAACCGAGGCGACCGCTACTCCGCACACCGCATGTTTGAGAACACTGCTAACTCCACAGTCAACCGCAAGAAGGCTGGCATCGCGCCGAACACCGAGAAGCCGTTCTTCTTTTACAACGGTTCAATTTCGTCGTTCGGCATCAATATCGCACAGGTCACCAACTTCGCCCTTGAAGGAAGCAACAACACCGAAGTTATCTACACCATTCGCGGCAACGGCGAAGCCGAAGAGCGTAGCGTTTCGGGCGACTCTCTTGAGCAGATTCCTTTCGGTGGCTCGCGCAACCCCAATCTCCACATTGAGAAGGCAACCGAATACAATTTGAGCATGACCGTGATTGCCAGCGACCCGTTGATTTGGCACGAGTTCCGAACCAACCGCACGCATGACTTCACCGAACCTATCACCCTTACGCTAACGAAGGCTGGTGCTGGTTCAAACCGCGAAGAAGTCGTCATCGTTGTTGACGATTATATTATAACCGAGGCCCCTCTGCCTATACCCGAAGACAAGGGTGTTATCAAGAGCGAACTGAAAATTATGCCAAAGCATGTGCGGGTGATTTCGCGCGATGCTTTCTTCCACATGTGAGGTGAACGAAATGAATCCGATGAATGAAGCATGGTCGTTGTTGAAACAAAATGTCGCTACGACATTTACGAACCTACCGGGCGGTCAAATGACCGAAATCAAACCACACCCTGCCGCAGTCTCGTATGCGCAAAGGAGTGGGTATCAACCGGACGGTCGCGTCTATCCCAATGTTCGCGATGGCGGAAAACAGACCGATGCTCCTTTGCCAAACCAACCTCACCCGTTGGAAGCAGTGCCTCGCGCACCCGGCCAACATTCGTATGGGGAGTTGGGACAAGGACCGTTACCGACCGCAACAGGTCGCACCATTGAACTTCAAAAACCTCCATTGCTTACGACTACGAGAGAAACACCCAACTTTGAAACACTGCAACCTTTGTCTTATGACGAACAAACGGCATTAAATCAAGCCACAGCGAGGCGCACAGGAAAGTATGACAGGTATGGCAACAAGCGCGTTTTGCAAAACGATTCAAGGAACCGGCATTTAGAGATGGCGCGGAATACAACTCCGGGTAGTCGTTTACGCCGCTTTGACCCGTTTAGCGGTGGCAAAGAAGCGGCTCAAGCACCAATAGGAGAAAAGACGATGAACCCCGGAATAGTAGTGCAAGCACAAGGTGATTTGGACAGACTTGACAGGATTCCCGCCACACAAGAAGAAGCACGCGCTCTTGAAAATAGCCGTATGGTCTCACGCCCTGCTCCCTCACGGCAACAAAAATTAAATTTAAGAAGAACGATGAGGAGTGGTTGAAATGAATAGTCCGTTTAGAGAAAGTTGGGGAACGCTGTTGAAAGAAAGTGTCTGCAAAGGCGACGACTGCAAAGGTTGTCGTGGTTGCAAAACATGTCCAAAGTGCAAACCCAAAGGCTCAACCTGTGAGAAGATGGGGTGCGCTTGATGAAGCGCGACATGCACATTGGAGGCAACCGTCCATTGCGCATTCGCGCGGTTGCACAAAGTGCATTTATTGCTGAACCCGTTGAAGAAGTATTCAATCCCGAAGCCGCCAAGAGCGACGGCAACCCATTCCCCGAAGAGCAACAGACGGAAGAACAACCCGTTGAAATTGCCGAACCCAATTACGAGTCCATGACAGTTGAAGAACTCAAAGCCCTACTACGGGCGCGAGGACTTTCGGTCACTGGTGCAAAGGCGGACCTCATTGCTCGCCTTATGGAAGCCGATACCCCCTCATCCGAGGCAGTTGAAGTGGACGAAGCCGCTCCTTCCGAAGAAGCCGCGGCAAGCGACGAGGGAGTAAGTGAGAACGATGACGAAAATAGCGGACATGAGCCGCCTGTTGGTGAAAACAACGGCGGTTGAACATGAGATACAAGCAGACGAACAAGACCCCGATGTGGTCGTGAAAGTGTGGGTGAAGGAACTCTCCTTCATGCAGTTGCAAGAAGCAGTGAAGACTTTCGTGAAGATTGGCGCGAATGGTTCTATTGACATAGACCTCGCGTCGTATTGGAAATACATGTTCGCCGAGGCGATTGAAAAGACCGAGCCAAGGCTTACCATTCCGCAGATGTTGTCGTTGCGTCCCTTTGTCGCACAACAAATCACCGCCCTGCTCCCTCAACCTCAAGAGTTGATGAGCGGCCCTTTAGCGGGTGGAGCGACGGAGTAAGCGAGGCTTACGGCTTCATGAAGAAACCTCAACCCAGCGCGGAGTTGATGTTTGATTCAGCGGCATACTTCGTCGCGAAGCACTATGGCCTTAGCATCCAACAGGTGTGGGACATGAGCATTAGCGCGTTTGAAAAATCATTCGTATGGGCAAGTGCCGCGGAACGCATCAAGGGCGAAGAGATGAAGAAGGCGACCGATGGTGCAAAGAACAAGACGCGCGTAGAGTCAACTCACGGGCCGATGCCGTTTAGCGAAGGATGGTGAAACGATGGCAGAAGATGTTGCAAATGCTACCTCACAAATTGAAGCGTTGGTTCAGCAATTGGAAGCCTTGGGCATCGTTCAACTTCAACAATCCAAAAAGTTAGGCGTGTTTGAAAAAGCACTGGTTAAGGTCAACACCTCCATCAAAAAGAACCCTGTCATGAGCATGGCGGTCTCTCTCAAAGAGTTCGCGAAAAGCGTGTCCTCCGTGACGAGATTGATTGGCAACCAAAGAGACATGACCGGTGAAGAGATTGAGCAGAACTACTCAAAGTTGACCATCATGCAGAAGTTGATTGTCAAAATGGTGGCATTCGGTGTTGTCGCGAAGTTGAACAACAAACTTCTACAAAAGAAAAACACAGCCGTGACGAGATTGCTTACGCGCATGTTTTCATTGGTTGCTATTTTCGCCATCGTTGGTTTCGCGTTAGCCGCATTATCCATCTATATTGAAGGGTCAAACAGCCCCGTCTTGGGATTGACAGATAACATCACATTTTTGGGAGACGCTATGGCAGGTCTAAATCTCATCATCAGCGGCGAAGGAGATGAAGGGTTAGCGGCGGCGTTTGACATTCTCGCGGCTTCAATTACAACAGCCGCAATCGGTATGGCCGTCTTCAACTTCAACGCCGGTTTAGTCATCGGGGCTATCACGCTTGCCGTTGGCGTGTTCCAACTCGTCAACAACGAAACCGATTCTTACTTCATAGCAACGCTTGCGGCAACTTCCGTTGCCATCGGGTTTGCCACCGCTATCGTCGGCATCAAAGCGGCCTTCGTGTTTTTAACAACAGGCACAGTAAGCACAGTGACAGGGTTAGTGGCTTCGGTGCTGGGTGGCTTGGCGTTGTTGTTAGCGGGACTCGTAGGGATTTACATGTATGCACAGGGCGCGGGAGAAGGATTGAAAGGCATTTTGTTGGGCGTGGTCAGCGCGATTTTGGTTGCAATTGGAGCAGTTCTACTTGGATTCACTATGGCTGGGCCTGTCGCGATTGCCGCCATTGTGTTCTTTGTGTTCTCCCTATTCCGCTATTCGGATGAAGTGAAAGCCTTCTTGGTTGGCGCGTGGAACTGGCTCGTGGGGCTTGCCGGGGCGATTTGGTATGGTTTACTGGCTGGTTTGGGATTGGTCGTTGGGGGGATAGGGACTGCTTTAGCCCTCATTGTTGGAACTGTTCTTGGCATCGTCAACGGTCTTTGGACGGCTTTAGTCAGTGTGGCCACAGGTTTTTGGACGGCTTTGACGGGTGGCGGAGATGCGCTCAAGGAATGGTTCTTAAGCATCCCAACCACCATCAAAGACGGATTCATTAGCGGGTTCAAGGAAGCCTTCAACGCGGTGATTGACATTTACAATGGTTTCGCGGGCAAAATGGATTTTGACATTCCCAATTGGGTTCCTAAAATTGGCGGCGAGACTTTCAGTCTGCCCAGCATTCCAAAGTTGGCAGAAGGTGGCATAGTGACAGGTCCGATGCTTGCAATGATTGGCGATAACCCGTCGGGTAAAGAAGCGGTCATTCCGCTTGAGAAGGCAGGCGATATGGGCTTTGGAGGTGGTGGTGGCATGACGGTCAACATCAATGTTGGTGGCGTCACAGACCGCACCGACAAGAAGCAACTCGCAAAAGAAATCGGCGACCTTATTCGCGCTGAAATGAGTCGCGGTGGCCGCTCCTACGGAAACAGGAGGTCGCCTGTATGACGAAAATTCGCTTTGTCCGAAACGACGGTGAACTGCTCACTGTTGATGCTATGGGCTACTCGCTCAACTTTACGCGAAGCATTCCCATTCTTCCCGTCCCCGTTCTTGGCGAACGCTACGGCGTGGACATGAACATGGTCTCTGCTGACTTTCAGTTTGATGTCATCCTTGCCGATGACGACTGCTCCGCTAATTCTTTTCAACCAACAGGCGCGTCGGCCACGATTGATTTTAGCCGTCTTAAGGAGGACAGCGGAGGAACCGCTTCTCACATGATGACAGGCGACAGCGGGGCTATCACCGTTGCTGACCTCAACAATTTGCACATTGAAATGGAGACAGCCTACACCAACCAAAATACGACGCGCAAACCTGTTCGCATTCTGTTTGATTCAAGCACAACATCGCACAGCAAAACCAACAACCCGCCTATCACAACTGTCGGCATTCAAAGTGCAACGACGGGCGCGCTTATTGCGTCGCGAATCAAAGCCGCGTTGGAAAGCGCGGCTGGACAATACACCGACCAACTCACAACCGATGGTGGCAAAAACTTCACCGACGCCTTCACCATCACCGCAGGGCAAGGCTTTCACACATCGGCAGGCAATGCAAAGTTGACCTTCACAGCCAAAGAAAAAGGCTTTGCAAGCAACAACGACACACCTCATTTCAGCACAACCTTTGCGAACAAAACGCCCTTCTTTGAAGCATTCGCGGGTGGGCATGACAGAACATGCAAAAGCGCGGGAGACAAATTGCAAGACCTCATTGCGTATGTTGGCAACGCCAGCCTTGCTGGTGTCTCCGGTCGTCCATTAGGAGGCGTTTTTGACAACCCCGATGACCCGAACAGCATTCTTGAGCGAGACTTCCAACTGTTGAGCAAACAAACGAGCGACTACATCGTGGGTGTTCAAGTGCCTTACAACTCAATTATTCAAAGCACCTCGGCCAACAGCGACTATGTAGAACGAAATCTCATCGTCGTCACAGGAAGAACAAATGCAGACGAACAACACTCCGAGGCAAACAACCTCGGCGTCAGCACTACCTTCAATCCAAACGACCCTTACACTGGCATTCACGGCACTGTCGTCGCAATGTCAATGAAGTTTAATGCAGGAGAAAATATCTACGAAGGAACCTTGACCTTCATGCCAATGGACTTCATGGTGGCGACTTGACATGGCAGTTATTGGGCAAACGAGTCACGCGCTGTTCTTCAATGGCGTCAGCGACAGTGTTGTTTGTCCTCAAGGAAACTTTACGCGAACCGGTCACAAACGGATGTTGAATGGCAACGAAGCGCGCTCGTCAGCACCCGTTCTTCAAGAGGGAGATGACCACCGTTTTGCTTCAAGCAAGAACCAATCGTTCACCCAATTCACCGTAGAGGCTTGGGTTTCTCCCGATTGCGGCGGCATCATTGCCAGCAAGAATGGGTTGTTTGAGTTGCGAATGGGGACCGTCAACGCCCCCGGCCCTGCTTCTTTTTCGGTCACTTTTGCAAACGGTGTAAGTTGCATCGCGCGCACAAGCATTGACTACCCTAACCCTGCCGCCTCGTTTGTCGCAAACAATGTGGGATACAACACAGGCCAGCGCGAACTCTATCATGTGTCGGGTGAGTTCAACGGAAACCAAGTCAAGGTTTTCGTCAACGGCGAATTGATGGCGTCGGAGAAAATGAACAAATCATACGCGTGTCGCTCAAACGACCAAGACATGTTCATCGGTGGCAAAGGTGGAGAATACCGAGGCTACATTGAATCAGTGCATTGGAAATCCGATGTGTCAAGTTCAACAACGCGCGCTCAACCTTCCATCCGCTCTACAAGCACGATTGGTCTTTGGCGTTTTGAAGAGCCAATAGAAGTAGACGCAACCGTCTACAAAATCACCTCCAATGTGACTGCGGGGGACACAACAATAACCATCGGCGCGGACCAATGTCAAACGCTCTACGAAGCAGTGAGTGGCAAATCCGATGCGCTATCAAGCAACTACCCGCTGGAAAGCCTTGGCAACTATCGCGTCGCAAACGCGGCACACAGTGGAGGCGCGCAAGTTATCAGCGTGGCTCACACGCCGTTCAATCTACTCATCAATCCAACAGGAACCGACATCCTTAGCGGCATTCCTAACGGCACAGCACCCGAACGCGTCCGGTTAAAACAAATCAACACGAACGGAACCATCACGGTTGACAGCATCCACCTTGATTTTGCGTCTTCTGCTGACACTGGGTCAAGAGGTGTGCTACACGCGCGCACTGCATTCAACAGCACAAACAATCTTGCTAATGACTCAACGATGGTTCTCATCCGCTCGGACCTGTTGATTGACAATGTGTCGGGCAAGCCGTTTCAAACGATTGGCACAGGCAGTCAAGCCATTGACCGAACCGGTGCGATGGTGATTGACGAAAGCGGCAACGAGTTCCACGGATTTTTGTTTTCGCGACAGATGGCTACGGGCAATAACTTCTCCCCTGCTTCATGGGCACTTGACGAACGATTCAAAGCGGGGCACACGGGTCGTCACATCTACACGCAACAGGAAGGACACCCTTACCTACGAATGATGCCACCGACGGCTTCTCAAGAAGTAGTGAGGACAATTGATGGCATCGCGGACGATGCAATGATAACCTTTACCGCGAACGCTTTGGGACTGAAAGAACAGTTGCCTATCAACAGCAAAATTGAGGTGACGCACAGTGTTTTCAATTCTCGCTTTTCTCAAATTATTATCAGTGCGAATACAAAAGGATTAACGCGAAACAACTTGGCAAGCATTGATGCCCATAGAGACGGAGTCATTGCAATTTCGGTAGACGACATCACCCCTTTCTTGCTCAAGGGTGGAGGCATAAGCGTCAGTTCAACAACTGACGCCGCGTATGTCAAACACTTGACACCGGAGACAGAATCACGCGTAGCCATTCTTGAAGTGTCGGGATTGACTGCTGGATATGTTGAAGTCCACTATAATGCCGTTGACCTTACCGGCGGCAAAATGGGATTGAGCGACCCTGCTTTGCTTATCACCAAGACCGTTCCCGATGGAGGATGTTTGCTTAACGGAAAACGCGTTGCCGCCCATATCGCTGACGCTGTTGGTGCAGGTGCCACAATCCACGCACCGGGTGGTGTTCTTCGCGTAGATTCAAAATACCTTGGCGAAGGTAGTGTGGCTCTTCGCCCTCACTACTTGGTAGGCGACAACACGGGTGGCATTGAATACGAAGAGGACTTAGACGAATCGCTTCTCCCATCCAACTACCTTCCTCGCGCTACGGGAGATGAGCCTTGCAAACCCCCGCAAGGTGTTGGGACAACAACTCACCCCTCCGCCTATCACAAGTTGCATTTGCAACCACGCAAGCGCGGAGCAAGCGACCCACCATCCGATGCAATTCCAATCACATATAAAGAAACCAAAAAATTCGCTTCGCAAAAAGGCGGCGCGTTTGAAATGTTTGACATCATTGACAACGATGTTGAAGGCGACCAATACCTCTTCGTTGTTCAACCGTCAAAGCGCGAACGCACGATGCAACTCGCACGAGTTACGCCAAGCACTGTTGATTCAAACGACCCCACCATCATTTCGCTTGAATATGTCCAAAGCGTAGGCAGAATCTCATCAATGCAAATAAATGACTCCTCTTCGGGCCGAACGCTGTTTATGGAAGCGAGAGGTTTGATGGATGATTTGTCCGACCAAACCGTGGCTTACAGCGGAGACGGTAGTCCCGACTCACACATCGTTAAAGAAATTCAACCGGGCGCGCCTGTTGTATCTGTCACCCTCGGTGGTGGAGGCCAAGGCGCGGTCAACACAAAACCAACTTGGGACCCTGCTGTCTTATCACGCATTGGTTGGAACACGCGACATGACGCTACCATTGAAATTACAGACATCAATACAACAACGCGAGTTATCACCGTTCAGCCAATCAACAACAATTCCTCGTCGCTTTCGTCATGGGGGACATACGGCTTTCCCGCTACTGGCACGCTTTACTTCACAAACGGTGCCAGCGTCGGTTATGTGAGCAGAACAGGAACCGCGTTTACTTGCACCACGACAACCTCTCAATTGCTTTTGGCAAACGGTCGCTCTTCGCAGACATTTGCAGAATGGGTAACCGCGTCGCAAGTTGCCATTGGAGCAGTTGCTCTACTTGACGACAAATTCAACGCTTCGTCAATATGCGCTGACGGAACAACTGTCAACGACCGTTTGTTCCAATCCATCGGTTCGGTTCAGCATGACTATCAACTCGGAACACAATACGCCAGCACACGCGCGCTCGTTGAAATTCCGTTGTTCCCACAACAATTTTTTGAAGACCGAGATGCAGGTGTATTCCCCGGTCCCGACAACAGCATGAAGTTGCACCTTGACGCAACAATGACAGCCCACGCGTGGAATCCTTCACCTGTCGGGCGTCGTGGGTCAAACACCCCTGCCAACGACTATGAAGCGTTTGGGCAGTATCAGTATCGTTTTAGCAACAACTTGCCTATTCGCGCGAATGTGCAACGCTACGACAGACAGGGTAGCAACGCACGCCTTTACTTGAATAATCTATCAAGCGCGCAACGCATACCTCCTTCGCACCCAATAGCGGCAGGAATTGTCAAAGGCGTTAGCACACAGCGATACCGGCGCGTTGTTCTTGGAAATGGAGAGTGGGCTTATTACACTGACACTGGCGCAAAATACATTGACCTTAGCACAGAAAAAGGGCATTCAAGCGAAGACTTCTTTGCTACCGTTACGGTTGGTTCTTCGGTTGTTGTAGGTGTATTCAACGATGGCACCAACTTCCCAATGACCGGCGACGATGAATACAAATCATCGGGACAAGAATACCGACGACCATTCTACTACGACCGCGCAAGCGTGATGACGCAAGGTGGCAACCTTGACTACGGCCTTCGTCAATACGCGAGCGCAGTTGAGTTTAAAGCAGGCCCTCTTTCAAATCCACACCTTCCACGCATTGAATCTAAAGGTGCAAAGTTGACTACTATTGGCCCGCCTTTCAATCCTGCGCAAACATTCGTTGTCAAAGGCAACCTGCCAACCGGAAAATTACCGACCGGGTATTCGTTTGCAGTCATTAACGAATCTACCGGACGCTATTACAAAGCAACAATCACCTTATCTCAACTTGCATCTATTATGTTACCGTTTGAAGAAAACATACACACGGTGCGATTTGAACCTCATCCTGTCCTTGACAGTGGCGCGCCTGCTCTTAGCGCATTGAATTACGAAATACTTACCATTGTTGGAATTTACGCGGATGCCGCTACCACTTTACCTTTGAAGCAAGCAGACGGTATTGCAAATTCTACATGGAACAACCCCTACTGTCCGGGTGGTTTGCGCTACGGAGACACCGTTTGGATGAACATGCATTACACCAACCCGCACGCAATTGAAGGAATGTTTTGTAAGTCGCGAGGTGTTCTTAACGAATACGAGGTGTGGAGTGGTTTCAATGGCGGCAAGGGTGCATTGGGAGTTGAAGCGCGCGATACTCTCCCTGTTGAAAACTTCCTTATTGGCAATACTTGTCTTGAGACTGCTCGCAACTTTGTTCAACATGTAAACAAAACGATAGAACTCAATTGGACAGAACTCGGACATAGCACAACTCCTCCCGTCGTTGCATTCCTTGACCCCTACCTTAGCACCGAACAACACGCGCGGGTTTTGCTTTACGATGTCGCGCATGACCGTGAGTTCATTGCATTCCATGACTTGCACATGCAGGTTCAAACAAGTGCCGCCACGCCAACCATTGAAGGGCTTGATGTTGCGGCAGGTTTCAAGACGCAACGCAAAGACAAAGCGACAACATCAACCACAGACGCGCAGGCAATTAACAGCGTCACTTATAACCTCATCAAAGAAGAAGGTAAGTCTCGCTTTGTTGAGGGCGCATACGCTCACGGTTCTTGGTGGTTGATGGACCAATCCTTCATGACCACATCGGGCATTGCGTCTTTTGATTTTAACCGCAAAGCGCGCAATACAGAACACCTCATTAAGTTCGGTGAAGAAACATCACAATTCGGGCAAGGGCGTGTTGAACAGTCTACGGTGTCGTTGAGTGCGGCTCAACTACGACATGCAGAAACGATGGACCTCACGGCTTCATCAGCGGTGATTGCAGGAAGTAGCGGTGCTTATCAATTCAGCGCAACTTTCTTTGATACGCCCGATGGCACGCGTGTTGTTTCGGCTTTTCTATGCATGAAAGGAAAGCGCGCAGTCGCTAACTCGCTTACTTCTCATTACGAATCTCGTCTACAACATCTGCCTCATTGGAGCGATATGGACTTCGTGCGCCGACTTACAGTTGACATGGGTGAAATTGGTTTGCGCGAAGGTGTAACCGACATTGAAGCGGCGGCTCGCGAAGTTGTTCGTCTTATCAACCAAGGCGGTGCGCTTAACGGACGAAGCAGTCAACGGCGACCTTCCGACCAATACGCAGGCGAAGGAGAACGCTTTGACATCAACCGTCGTTCTATTTCAGTTGGTGGTGTTGACACAGACGAGCCAACAGACGCGACAGCGTCGCATCAACATGCTGACTTTGCCGTAACCGGTTCAACGCACGACCCCGCACCGTTTTGGACTGACGGTGCCTTTACATCCTTTGACCGCGGGACTCACATGGGATATGTTCGCGCGCATTTGGGGCGTGTTGTTGAAGACGCGAACGGGAACGAAGGTTTCAGCATCGTGATTCACAGCACCGTTCCGGGTGCAACAGGGCGCAACTTCTGTGTGTGGTTAGACAACAGCAAAGGACAGGCAGAATACAAACCACAATTTCTCATTGGACATGGCGGTCGTTTCCGAAATTTTTACTGCGCGCCGCCCGAAATTGCAGGAGAAAACATGCATCCTGCTCCGATGCCGATTGATAAAAATGGTAAACCGTTTGCCCCAATCACAACACTTCGCGAGTATGTCTCACTTGATGAGGCTTCGGATGAGTTCTTCACTAACCTACACCTTGGCGATGCTGACAACTTCAACACGACAGTCGGAACAGAACAATCGCCCAACACAGGAGCAACAACAGGACGCTCTTCAAATACAGGCGCGATGGAGTCGTTTGAAAACGGAGGTCAAAAATTCACCGTGCGTGAGGGTTTGCAAGTTGGAACGCGTGCGCGAGCAAGAATCAACTTCGGTGGCATTGTAGCCGCGGGCATTCCGGGCTTTGCTCCCGACGCTGGCATTTGGGGCTTCGGTGAAAATGGCAAAAGTCAAGGGCGTTTCTTGTCCATCTACGGAGAAAATTTGGAAACCGATGACTCTCTCTACAACACCTACAACACCTACACGCCCGCTTCTCAAACTGATGACAACGCAGTCGGCACTCAATCGCTTTACGGAATGAAAATGGTTGACCATCGCGGCAGGTCTCATATCATTCGCTACATTTATCGTCGTGCCGGTGAGTCGTTTTCACACCGCAACTCGGTGATGCCAAAGACCATTGATGAAGAAACACTCATTCATTTTGATGACCGCGATATTGCGCAAGGCGGGTTCACCATTGGCGCAAACATGTGGGGCAAAGGCGCGCACGGCACACCTTTCTACTACACCGGGTCAACAGAATACTCGTGGAAAGGAAACAAATGGCGCGGCGTTCATGCACCCAACGCTGGATTTGCTGTAACCGTTGACACCTCCACACCAAACAATACGCTAACGCTTAACAACGCAGTCGGCTACGGTTATCACAACGGCGGCATTTGGCACCATCTGCCCGATGTTGACGATGTATTGGGTTGGATGGGTTTTCCCGATAGCGGGTTGGTATGGTTAGCCATCCCTTCTTCTGCGTCGCAATACGGCGATGTCGGTGTTGTTTTCTCTTACACTTCGCGCACACACAGCGGTCGTGGTGGTGAACACTCTTTCCAAGGAGTGCAAGGTTTGAACGCTAACGCGATGACGGCAAGTTGGTTTACCAGTCAAGACAAGTGTGGACCAACCACTGTATCCGATGCTCGCGCTCCTGTCATTATCAGTCCGCATCTCAATCAAACCACAATCGTGACGGACGAGTTGATTGCAGAGGCTACTGCCCACGCGTTCACCGTAGACCCCAATGAAAACGACCAGTATTTTGATTGTTCACATTTGCGCGCACCGGACGGACGCACCTATGGAGAAATCATGGGCGATTCCGCGGCGACTGCTATTCGCATCACCACTTTCAATAAAGAAAAACAAGTTGTGCCTTTACGCGATTTGTTTTCTGTTTCATTATCTCGCGATTGGGGCATAGCCGCAAGCACAAAAGAAGCAGACCACATCGCCGCCTCATTTAGTAGTGGAGGTCAATTTGGCGGTATCAATCACACTCTTGTGTCACAATCGTTGAATGAAACCATGCTTGATTGTGGCTACCTGCCTTACACCCTGCTCAATATCACAACGCGATACCGAGGACACAATGCAAACACGGCAACGCCTCTTCTTATCAACCAAACCAATAACGCGGTAAACACAGATGCATGGATGCGCAACCTCCGAGGGAGGATATTTACGCGCTACGAAGGAGACCACATTACTCCGTCGCTTGAAGCCACCACTTTCCGCTTTGCGCCTCAAACATCTCCTTTGACATTGCCGTCAAGCAACGCTGATACTTATCAGTTAGAGTTGCGCGATTTGCATCATTTTGAGATTGTCGGTCGTCAATACGCGTGGCAAAAACAACACATCAGCGGAGGCACCAATCACAACGAACACACATCTACCACAGAATTTGGAGGTAGCGCGCTTGACGGCTCATGGTCGCCATTCAAACGAATGGACATCAATGAAGACACACATGTTTTTTGTGCGGCTTTAAGTTCAATTGTCGCTCCAACAGATGTAGCACGACAGCGCATTGCTTTTCATCACGGCGATACGAAAGGAGACATGTCCACGGCGTTTGCAGTTGGTGTTGTTGCTCAACCCTACAAGTATCAAAACGACATCCAAGGCTTGCGGTTGCGAGCAAATCGCCGTGGCAATCCGCTCCTTTACTTCCGAGGCGCGCATGACGGCATTGACCATCATGTGCCACTTTACTTTGGCGGAGGATTTAGCGGTGTCGTGATGGACATTAACGATGGTTCGCGCGTAGATTACAGCACACACAACAAGCACCCCTACGCCAGCGGACCAACAGGTAGCGCGGGTATGCAAGACATTGGTGAAAAAATGGGGGCATACGCATTGCTTGACACAACCGCGCTGTTTGCCATGTTCCCTGCCACGATTGCTACAAATCAACACCGTGGAGAGCCAACACCCCCGTTCGCCAACCAAGACGCTATTCTTAACACCGACATTGACGGGAACACCAACTCACACACCATTCCAAACGCCACCTACACCAATGTCAAAATCGCAAAACCCACCCCTGTTATTCTGCGATTTGCACATCCTTACGCGCGCTACGATGATTCCGTAAACAGCGTAGCCTACATGGTCTTTGGGCCGGGTCAAGCAGTTCCCAAGCATTGGTATGGAGAAGGTGTTGCGGTAGATGCTTCGGTTGAGCCATCGGCAAAGTGGACTGCCGCGTTCAAAAAATACTGTTCGCTTGATGGCGCAACCGGAACGACTTTCAAACAAGGCAACGAGTCGGGTTATTTCTTCCCG
>Ga0098042_1000534_pt1 | contig 14709 bp, 20 predicted proteins | sample 9_EtaG_FD_75066 | JGI IMG/M metagenome (GOLD analysis project Ga0098042, IMG submission 75066) | Marine viral communities from the Subarctic Pacific Ocean - 9_ETSP_OMZ_AT15188 metaG | ecosystem: Environmental > Aquatic > Marine > Oceanic | place: Pacific Ocean | collected 2015-01-10
ATACCTGTAGCACTATTAGATGCCATGTCATCTTCATCAAGGAAAGCTTTACCATCTAAAATGTTTAACTCTGCTGCAGTACTTGTAACACCATCAAGAATGTTTAACTCTGCTGTAGTTGCTGTAACACCATCAAGTAAATTTAATTCGGCTGCAGTACTTGTAACACCATCTAAGATATTTAATTCAGCAGTAGTAGATGTAACACCATCAAGTAAATTTATCTCTGCTGCGGTAGCTGTAACTCCGTCAAGGATGTTAAGTTCTGCTGTAGTTGATGTGACTCCATCTAAGATATTTAATTCTGCTGCTGTACTTGTAACACCATCAAGGATATTAAGTTCTGCAGCAGTACTTGTAACTGTTGTACCATTTATTGAAAGTGCATCAGTTTCTAAAGTACCATCAATATCTGCATTACCTGAAATGTCTAAAGTAGCTGCATCTAACTCACCAGTAATAGTAATATTTCTACCACCACTAATATCTTTGTTAGCATCTGTAACAATAGCTTTACTTGCTATAACTGTTCCGTTTGTAATACCGTCTATAAGATTAATATCTGTTGCACTAGCTGTTACGCCATCTAGTATATTAAGTTCTGCAACTGTTGAAGTAATACCATCAAGAGTATTTATTTCAGCAGCAGTAGCTGTTACGCCATCTAGTATGTTTAGTTCTGCAGTTGTACTTGTAACTCCGTCTAAAATGTTTAACTCGGCTGCTGTGGATGTCACTCCATCTAATATGTTTAGTTCAGCAGCAGTAGAAGTTATAGCAGTACCATTAAAATTGATACCGTCTAAATAAGCTATACCATCTACGTATAAGTCTTTCCACTCTTGTGAAGAACTACCTAAGTCATAAGTGTTATCAGTATTAGGAATAATGTTTGAATTAACATCTGCACCAAAAACTACATTATCATCTGCTGCATCACCTAAAGTAAGTGTACCACCATTAAAAGTTGTTGTTCCTGTTACTGTAAGATTACCACCAACACTTACATTACCTGTTGTTGTTATAGAATCAATGTAAGCATCTTTGAAGTATAATGAGCTAGTACCTAAATCTACATCGCTATCTGTGACAGGTATGATAGCTCCATCGGCTATATAGATTTGTTGTACTGGATTACTTGATACTTCAACATAAAATTCAATATGATTATTTGTAGTATCTATTAATACTTTGTTATTTGGAGAAGTTTCACCAGCATCTCCAATCAGACCTATTACTGGTCCTTCTGCTGTTGTACCATCGTGTTTGTGACCTGATGTATTACTAAATGCATTAACTAACTGATTGTATTCGTTGTTAAATAATGCAGCAGTAATTGTATCGCCATCTACGAAGGTACTTTGTCTTATATAACCTGCCATTGTTTTTATCTCCTACCTGAAGGTATGTAATCTACATATAAACCATTAATTCTGTATGGTGCTTTACTATCGTTTGTAATCACCGTAAAGTTGTTTGAAGTTCCACTTCCTTGTAATGGTGTTCTTAACATTGGTGATGCTGATGCACCAAATATATTTGTTCCAAATACAGCACTACCAAATATTGATGAAGGATTTACCGTGCCTAGTGAATAATTACTAGCTGGTTGTGGTACATCTCCACTATTATAGTCAAACTTAACTTGAACTTCTGGAGTAACCAATCCTTCTGCTGCTATTGAAACTTTTAGATAGTGTAATGTTTTTAAAGTTCCTAAATCACCATAGTCATAGTCTGGTGTAGCATATCTTGCTAATATAGCACTGCCATCAAAATCATCACCTGAATCATGTATAAACACATAACCTGAATTATTCCCGTGATAATACTTTTCAATACCATTTGTATCAAATCCTGAACCTATTTCTGTTACTTCTAATCCTTTTGTTTCTGACCACTCAAAACCGTTTGGTCTTAGTGTTCCTATAATTCCTTTTTGTCCTGAAGCTACAGCACTTATATTACTATAAAATAATCTGTACTGTGACTTTTCTCTTAATACTATACTTGTTATTTGAAAGTTATTAATGTTTTCAGCTACTTCCCTCATTATAGGTTGTATAGCTTTACTAACAGTTCCTAACTCTACGTCACCAATTCTTGCTGTACCAGCGACTGTTCTTAATCCATCTGGTGCTAAAAATATTAAGTCACCACCAATCTCTTGAATACTATAACCACTTAAACATCCTATACTTTCTGTAATAGGGTCAATACGAATATTAGAACTATCGTTTATATTTATTAATTTATGAATACTGTTTTCAGCAAAAACTATTAAGTCTGTTCTAAATCCTTTAATACCTTGTATTTGGTCTGATATGGTTACAGAACCTGCACCAGAACCTGTAAAACTATTAGGGTCATTATATTCACTATAATATACAGTATTTAAATTATTTCCTACTCCTGCTGCAATTAAATGTTGGTCATGAATAGCAATATACTTTACACCGTTAGTACCATCTACAGTTATTTCTTTTGTAAAAAATGTTCTAGTATTTAAAGCTCCTGTACCTTCCATTCTAAAAGACCAAAGCTTATTAGCACCGTCAGCTATAATTACTTCACCGTAATCAAATGTTGCACCTTCAAAAAGTACAAACTGACATTGCCCTTGTCCAGTTCTTGCAGTTGCTGACTTACCTGTAAAAGTTGAATAGTTGTCACCACTACCTGCAGATAATTTATTTATTTGTAACCATGTAGCTCCATCGCTACTAAAAAATATATCAGTTCCTGCACAAGTTATAACACCATCTGCATAGGGAAATACTCCTAGTATAGTAGTAGCTCCTCCAGTTGGTTGAGTTGCACTACCTCCACCAAACTTAGTAAATCCACTAATTCTTCTATAACCACCTTCTATAGCCACTTCAAAGTTTTCTAACTCTGTAGCTACACCGGGTCTTCGTAGCAAATCAATCTGATTAGAAGCAGTAACTAAACCGCCTTCACATGCTACTGTAAATGGTTGTGAACGTGCCATAATTTAAAAGTATCTTCTATCGTCTGTCATATACTTAGGCGTTGGATTCATAAGATTAGATTTCATATATTTTAATCCTTTCTTATAATCCTCCAATGCAAAAGCAGCCTGTTGTGGACTTTCTTTAAATTGCCAGACATAATATCTCATTCTAGCTGTTACAATATTACTGTATTGCTCTGGTAAAACCATTGAGTCATCGTAAGCTGACAAAGCAGTGGGTCTTACGAAAGCATAAAAGTGTATATTATAAACTTTATCAGGGATTGGACTTAATCCAAACTTCCTGCTATCTGGAGACTTAATTACAAATTTAGGTTCTCCATATGTTTGTGAGTTAGCATCATCTTCATTCTCACTATCTCTGTAGTATCTTTTCCAATCATCAAGAGTTAAAAATCTTAACCCTTTAGAAACATAAGGAGCTGTTTCGCCACTTACGTTAATTGTTGTTACATAAAAATCATCCCAATCTATTGAAGCATAGTCTGTAGTGATACTAGAACTATCAGCTTTCAACGTATAAAATCTTTGACCTGCTACTGTAGCAACTGTTACATTCCCATAAAAAGGGTCTGTAGAGCCACTAACTCCAGCAGAAAAGAAAGGTAATTGAGGTTCTTCGTTAGCTATATCAAATATAGATTTATTAACAGTATCTTTTACAAACTTCTGTAGACCTGTAGCGTTTGCAAAGTTTGCAGCAGTCAACGGAATCTCATTGAGTTCTCTTAATACTTCGTTAGTTAAATCTAGATATGTAGTAGCCATTATTTTTTGCCTTTAGCTTTTTTCTTTGCTGTTTTACTTAACTCATTAAAATGAAATAATCTTACACTTGTTTTAGTATGAGATTTGTTTGTATGTAACTGTCCATTAGGCATTTTATGCATACTGCCTTTATGTTCAGTACCATCTCTTTTATAATGTTTTACTCCTTTAGCCATGATTAATTAGGTTTAGCTTGTGGCATTCCACCATCAGCGTACATCATTCTACCCATACCAGCTTTTTTTCTTTTCATTCCGTTCATGCCACCACCCATCATTTTTTTACGAGCTGTGCCACCGTACATCATTTTTTTCTTTTTCTTTTTATCCATTCCGTAATCCATTATTTCTCCACCTTATTTTTTTCGTTATAGTATCCCTCTTTTAAGCTGTCATTATATCCAGCCATTTCCTTACACATTTCTTCTTTTTCTTTTAAAGATTTGTAGTAAGAAATATTTCCACTTGGTTTTGGGTTTCCTGTCATGTTTTCGTTTTCCATTTTATTCCTCAAAAAAGGAGGAGTCCTAAGACTCCCCCAAATGATTATTCTTAATCAATACCGTAGAAAGCAGTTACTAATGCTTCAGGTCTAAGAACTTTAGCTCCATAGACATGAAGACCTCTCACGATGTCGCCAAAAGAACTTGGGTCTCTTAGGACTTCTGTTGAAAGAATTGTATTAGCAGTTGCAGTAGATGAAATATGTCCACCTAAACATTTACCAGCAGCATTAGATGTTGCAGCAATGTTGTTAGATTTGTACATATCAAATCCTCTTAGTTTTCCACTTGATACTAAACCATTTCTAATTGAACCTTGACCTGCGTTGAAGTCTACAGATAACAATTTAGAAGAGGCTTGACCTAGAACTTCGTAGAAGTCAGGACCAGCAACGAACCATCTTCCTTCTTCAGGAACATTTTGCTCGTCTAATAGTCTTGCCATTCTAGCCATAACGTCTATTGGGTCATGCTCGTTAGTACCAAAACCAATGTCCAAGTTACCAGTACCGTCAAAAGTTCCAGCAGCTAAGTCAGTAGCATTGTCAGTACCTAACACGTGGTCAGGTGATGAGCTTGAAACTCCTGAGAACATAGTTGCGATAACAGCAGCATCATATGAATCTCTTAAAGCATAAGCAGCAGATGAACTAGCTACTTCTTTAAAGTTTACATGTGACATATTTGTTTCAATATCATCTACGATGAATTTGAAAGCTTTAGCACTGTCAACAACTAATGTTAGTTCTTGGTCAGTTAGTTTAGTTGCAGTAGTGTCGCTACCTCTTGTATAATCAGAGACAGAGATTACTGGTTCTTTGATGATTTTTACTGAGTCTCCGAAAGCTGAGATTTCACCGGCATAGTCGGTGTTAGTAATAGCTTCTACAACCGAAGATTTTCTAAAGAAGTTTAAAACCTTTTTAGAGTAAACGGAAGGTAGGAAGAAACTATTAGTTTGTCCAGCTACGGAGTTAGCAAAGTTAGCATCAGTATCTGTTGAGGGTTCAAAAAATTGAGCCATGATACATTCTCCTTGTAGTTAAATATAGTTTACTTTACGATTCTGCCTTCTTGCATTGCATCTGATATTTCCTGTTCGTACTTATCAAATTCTGCAACACTCATGGCAGCAATCTCCTTTTCAGACCAAATCTTTTGTTGTTTAGGTTCTACACTTGTTGTTTTTGTAGATACCATATCAGCAGCAGATTTTCTAGTCTGTTTAGAAGATGACTTTATCTTTGTAGGTTCAATACCAAAATCTTTTTTAAACAAATCTAAAGCACGTGAAGCTAGGTCAGCATCTTCAGCGTTATTGTATATCCAATCTTGAATAGACTTAGGCTGTTCTTTTGCCCAACCGTGGAAGTCATCACTGTTTCTAATATCTTCAAAATCAGGATGTTTTTCCATCAACCTTTTTTCTGCATCTTGTCGTACTAACTGATTCTCTCTTTCTTGAAGTTTACTAAGGCGTTCTTCTAGAACTTTTGCTTTAGTCTCACTTTGCATGTGAGCAACAGTTTCTACAACTTCGTAGACATCAGGATATTGATTTTTAAAATCTTCAAGTTCTTCTTCAGTTTTTGGAGCTTTATAGTCAGTTCTATTTTTAGTAGCTTCTTCTATTAACTCTTGTTCTCTGCTTTTGAACTCATTAAGTTTACTATCGTAATGTCTTTTTAAATCATCATATCTTTTTTTATAATCTGGTTTCTTATAAGGTACATCCTTTTTAGATTCCAGTTCTTCAGTATTTACACTTCCTTCTTCATTTATTTCAGTAACATCGTTACTTTTAAATAACTTATTTGAAGGCTCTTCAAAATACAAAGATTCTGATGATACAAAAGGTTTATCTTCTGTGTGCCATTCTTTTTTTGCATTATAAGGATTTGGCGTATCCTCTGCTTGGACTTTATTAGTCATTTTCTTTTCTCCTTACTCAGGGCTTCGTTTAACAAGGTAGCTGCGGGTGTCGACTGTGCAGGGCTTGTTCTTGTAAAGGTAGCCTTTCGGGTTAATATATGATAGAGTGCCTACGCTAATAGGGTAGCTCTATCTTCCATATCCTGCTCCATGCACCGGTGGACGTTTAAAAGGCATTTCCTCATAAAGAGGATTGTCTTCTTCACTTACTGAATCAAGTAGAGAACCACTAACACCTGTTTGCTCGGTCATAGGACCTTTTTCAACTCTAATAACTTGTTCAGTCATAGGGTTTTGCATAGGCATAGTTTCTTCTTTTAATTCACCACCTTCTTGAAGCGGTTGTCTTTCATCTGCTTTCATTTCTGCATCTTTCATCATAGCCATTAAATTGTCAGCTCCGATTTCTTCTACAGCTTTTGCAGTAAAGACAAATTCTCCGTCAGATAACCTAGCAGGTATACTGTCAGAGACTCCTGAACCCGGACCTTCAACAGGACCAGCTCCAGCAAATTCTTGAGCAACGTCTATGACTTTATCAAATATCATAGCTAGTTCCTCATCTTGTTCTAGTTTGGACATAAGCATATCTTCTTCTTCTTCTGTTAATGCTTCTTCCATAATAAATTTTGTGTATCCATCTTCCATGTCATCATCTGATTCCATAGGCATCTCAGAATCCATTTTAGATTCCATTGGCGGTGCCATAACCATCATCATTTGGTCATCTATTGAACCACCTTCTTGTTTTTGATTTCTTAAATTTTTTAAATCCTTTGCATCAATAGTTCCATCACCATCAACATCTAATTTCTTTTGGTCTCCTACTAACTTACCTTCAGCTTTTTTAACTCTATCGCTTTGAAATTTTTCAGGTAAAACAAATTGATATTCTAATCCTGCATCACTATAACCTTTATTAATCATACCTGCTAATTGTTCATTAGTATACATATCACCTAATTGATTATTAGCTTTTCTCATGTCAGTAAAAACTCTTAAACCTTCTCCACTGTCTCCTAAACTTCTACCAAGACGACCAAACAAACCTGTTCCTTTTTTAAAGTAATCGTCACCGTATTCTTTGGCATATTTTACTTCTTCTTTTACCATAGACTTTAATCTTTTGTCTAAGATACTTTCATCTGTACCAGTAGCAAAACCTAATCTTTCTTCATCTTTTTGTAACATCATTTTTCTTCCTTCCTAGTAATTGCCTCTTTAACCTGTAGGTCCAACTGCTCTAGGCGTACCAGAGAATTCACCTTCCCCTGCAACCGGTACATTTCCTGTTCCGATGTTGCCACCACCAGTGCCTGTAGGTCCAAGCTCTTGAGGTTGTTCAGGTGTTCCTTGAATGCCTCCCATAGCTCCGGGTTGCCCGTCAGTAGGTTGAGTCTCCTCGCCAATCGTTTGTCCAGCATTTTGCATTCCTATTATTTGAGCCATTATTGCAGCTTCTTCAGGGTCGTTGAGTATTTCATCAGGGTCTAAATCTAAGCTGTAGGCTAGTTCACTTACGAGTTTAGAAATTTTAACAAAAGGTGCAATAGCAGGGCTTTGTGCAGTTTGTAAGAACATTGTCAATCTTTGAGAACGTACTTCTTTCTGCATCAAGCTATTTGTACCAGTAGCTTTAACTTCTAAATCACCTTTTACATCCAACTCATCTTCTAGGAATTGCATGTTCCACTGGAAATAAGCTTCTCCAAGTGGCTTTAATAAAAAGTCATCAAGGTTTTTGATAACTGTTTTAATATTTAAACTTGATGCTCCAAGTAACATAGACATACCAGAAGCAGTCCTTGTCATACTTTGAACACCTGTTTGTCCGTGTGAATAACTAGGTATACCTGTTTGCTCGTCTGCAAGTTGTCTAAACTTATCAAACATCATCATGTTCTCTGGTGCTGTATTAGGAAACTTTAAACCATGTATAGCTTGTCCCGGCATTCCAGCTTGTCTTCTGAATATTTTACCCGGATATATTTCCATTGATTGTCCACCAACTAAAGCAGACTCATCTACATCAAATACCAAAGAACCAGCCATTGCTAAATTATCTACAGCCATTCTTGCATGACCGTTCATAATCTGTTGACTGTCATCCATATTTTCTGCTACACCAATACCAAAGAAGTTATATGGGTTTCTTTCGTATGGGAACGAATGATATGGTATTCTGTATGGAGTAAATGGATTTATTACAGCTCTTAAAAGTTGGTCTCCACATATCCATACGTTTACTTGAACTTCATCTAAATCATCGATATCATCGTTAAGTTCAATACCTACTTCTCTAGCATATTCTGCATCCATGATTCCCCAATACTCAATAACTTCAAAGTTATTATCGTAAGATTCATCAGCTCTTGCATCATCTTTTAGAGAAGATTCAAAATCTTTTTCAATATAATTAGGACCCATTTGAATACATGCTCTAATTGCATCTTCATCAAAGTAAGGCATATTACGTAGTTGCCTTAATTGACTTCTATTCATTTTATGTCTATGGATTACATATTCACATTCATCCATATTAGTTGCTGATGGGTCAGGATAAAAATCCCAGCAACTTACAAATTCTATTCTAGGTACTCTAACTTCTAATGGGTTATAAGTTCTTTCACCATCTTCACCTGTATCCCACTTGTGAAGTTTTTTATTAAAATTAAATGGTCCTTTTACAATCCCTGTACCAAGTAGAGCAGATTCTAAAAGAGCATTTCTTAATTCTGAGTTACCGTTTGATTCTTCAATCTGGTCATGGATTAGTTTTTCCATTCTTCTTGCAGCTCTTTGTGCAGGAGATAACTCTATTGCTTGTGGGTTAGGACTTGTACCATCTGTAAGAATACCAGCTTCTTCAGCTTGGTCTTCAAGACTATCTTCAAATATACCGTTGTAAAAACTAGCACCCGGTTTTAAAGTTCTACCGTCTCCTTCATAACCAACATCATAAGGACTATCTATTCTATTACCAATATCATCTGGTATCTCACCTTCTGATGTTTCTATTCCCGGTACAGGATTAGATATATCAAGGTGTGCATAGTCTGTTTCTCCTTCAGGTATTTTAGTTTCTGCTATACCAATAGGAAACTTACCTGTACCAAAGATAACATCAACAAGTTGACCAAAAGCAGCGAGTACTTTTGTTTTGGTTATCTTAACAAATATTCTAGATTTTTCAGAGTCTCTAAATTTTACAGATTTATTATAAAGACCTCTATAGTTTTCATATGCTCGTAACCATCTTCTTTCATCAGTCTCTCTAGCCTCTTCTGCTTGAGCATATCTACCTTTAATTATACCAATAAGATTTCTACGCTGGTCATCAGGCAATGTTAAGTTTTTACCAGACTCACCTTCTACTTCTTCGTAGATGTAATCAGCATTTAAAAATGTATTATCTTGTTCTGCCATCTATTAATATCCAAATGTAGAATCTACTGGTCTGTACATTTCACGTTTTAAACCTCTAATCCTTTCTAATGGGCTTTCCATTCTTGGTCTACTCATTATCATATAACGTAAAGCATCATATGCGTGGTCTGAAGCTTTTGTATCAACATCTTCAGGATTAGTTTTAGATAATGGTATAGACTGTAATTCTCTTATTAAGTTAGGACATGTATTAAATATCTGTAACTTAGGTCTACCATTCTCTCTAATCTTTAAATACTCGTGTATTTGTATCTTACCTTGTATTCTATTCTTATCAGCTCGTCTTAATTTATGACCAGCTCTAATTAAACTTTCTCCTACAGTTGGACCAGTTGTACCTGTTCTTGCCCAAGCTGCTGTATCTAGAACACCATTTACTGAGAAAGGGTCTTCTGTCTCCATATCTGTTATTATAGCACCTAATTCTTCTCCTGTCAAGCCTTTTTTGTATAATTCTCTATAAATTATCAAAGTATTGTCATTTATGTCCATTATTCCCCATAAACAACAGGATTCTGCAGCATATCCATAGTCAACTGCTTTAACTCTTTCCCAGTGTACAGGCAATTCAAATGGTGTAATTATATGATGTTCAGGACTAAATTCTACAAATGCAGCTCCTTCAGCTACATCCCAGTTACCTTCAAGTAGTTGTCTTCGTTGAATGGGTGGTAAAGACTTAAGCATCTGCTCATAGACTCCATCCTCTGCAAGGTATGGGTTATCAGCAAGTTTGGCAGGTATAAACTTACGAGTTAATCCATCAGCTCCAAGAAATGATTTATTAGATTCACTAGGCTCTATATATCTTTTCTTTACCCAATGAGAACCAACACCACCGGGGTTAGCAGTACAGCGTAAGTATGTTTGTATTTCTGGGTCAGTAGTTCTAAGACGTGAAGCAAGATAGTTCCAACTAAACTCTGTAGGTAGATGAGTTATCTCATCAAAACCTATCCAACTATATGCTTGTCCTTGATAACGGTATACGTCTGCATCTCTCTCAAGGAATCCAAACTCAACCTTTGCACCGCTTGGAAAGTTCCAAAGCTTTTCTACTTCTCTGAACTTAGCACCGGGAAATGCTTGTGGATATAGTTCACGAGACTTATCAATCATTTCTCTAAGCTCTGGCATAGAACGTCTTAATATTAAAGCTCTATGGTCTTTCTTGTGTGCGTATCTTAGTGGGTCAACAATCATGGCATATGACTTACCACCACCAGCAGCTCCACCGTATAACACATCTTTCTCACCAGCAGCAAGGAAGTCTGTTTGTGGACCTTCGTTAGCGTGGAAAAATACATGATGATTATCAAGTACTTCTTTGACAGCTTTAGGTAAGTTGTCTAACTCATCAGGCGTGACAACACCTTCTTTAGTGTTATCAAGTTTTTGAAGTGTGTCTTTTTGTTTCTTGAACGATTTTCTAGCGTTGTTTAATTTTTGTTCAAGCTTTTGAATGTTCTTTTGTTTACGAGTGATAGTTCTACGTGCTGCATCTTGTGCATCTTTAGGAGGTCTACCACCTTTTTTACGAGGCGTACCATCTTTCTTTCTTACAAAGTTACCGTCTTTATCTTGCAAGTAAAGATGTGGGTTCAGTTCCCAATCTTTCGCTTCGTAATCCATATTTTTTATCTATGTGTTTTTTTAAGCCCGGAGCAGACATTCGTCTGTCCGTCTTATATTCTAACCAATCACATGCAGCTTGTAATGATACTTCTTCGTTTACTACCATGTTCTCAGCTATTTGTAATGCTTCTAACTCTTCATCAATAGGTTTTAAAAAAGAACTAGCCTCATCAACTAACTCATATCCAAAAGGTATGGTTGATGTAGCTCTTCTTATGTAACCTTCTTTCATTTTACTTTTCTATAAGCTCTTGTTTTTCTTGCAACTTTCTTTGGCTGCTTACTAAACTGTTTTCCTTTTTTAGTGTCTTCTCTTTTTTTTCTAGTTGTTCTGGCGTATTCTTCTTTTGAGAGTGCCTTAATAGCCTTCTCCGGGAGATACCTTTCCCCTGTTTCTGACGATTTCTTACCACTTTTGGTACGCCATTTTTGTTTGGTCCATTGTCTAAGACTCCTTTGAGACTTCTTTAAGTTTGACATTATTTATAACCACCACCTTTAGCTTTGTATTCTTTTGCTAAGAGCTGGGCTTTTCGAGCTGACCATTGCCCGGCTTTACCACCCTTGGTACCAGCTTTAATCTTCTCGAAAAGCCTCTTACGCATAGTCGGCTTCGTATAGTTACCGGCTTTATTGACTGTTGATTTAGTCTTCTTTTTTGTTGGCATTTTCGTCTCCTTTCTTCTTTTTACCGAAGATTTTATCCCAGTTATCGCTAAACTCATCACGAGTAACATTACCGGGTTTGCCTTGGTTTCTTCTCATAGAGAGTCTACCATGTTGTTTGTGTAAGGCTTTAAACTTGATTCCTCCAAGGTGTGGCATATTTTATAATCCTAACCAACCTTTAACGGTTTCAATCCATTCAGGTTTCTTTTTATTTATAATAACACCTGCTATTATTAAAGCTACTATTATCCCTATTAGTGTATCCATATTTACTCCTATTTAGTTATCATGCGTATAACTTTATTTATACGCCCACACTTCATAAATTTATGAAGCTTATTTAATAATTTTACCATTTTACTTTATCAGCCCAATAAGCTGCTGACATTTTTCCTTTTGCTATGTTCTTAGCATGACGAGCTTTAAAAGATTTACGTTTTGCTTTCATTCTTGCTGATTCACCTGCTTTAGGTTTACCTGCAGTCTTAGCACCCTTTTGACCAAACCTAATAGTCTTTATCTTGTCACCTTCTTTAGCAACAACTATGTGTGATTTCTTAGGGTGATTAGGAGTTCGTTTAGGTTTATTAAAACCAGATACTCCTGCTCTTGCTAGTCTAGGGTCTTTTTTGCTCAATGTACTGTCCTCTTTTTAACGGTTGTATCGTGTTGTAGTTCTTGGATTTCACCCAGTACTAACAATCCATACTGTATTGCTATTCTATTTGCTTCGGCTACTGTATCAGCTTTAATATATGGACCAATAGCTGCTCCATCTTCATTAACGTGTTCAGTTATCCAAAGTTTCATATTCGCCATCCTCTGCTGTAATGTCTATCGTATGTTTTTCTGGTAATATAAATATACCACCACTAACATTATGATTGACATCAACCTTATCTGTTTTAACAACACCAGCTCTATCCAGTATTGTTTGTGCAGCAGCTAATTTATTGTTAGCTTGTGGTACAGGCTTGTTAGAATTCATAATTTCTATAAGCTTGAATGCTGCTGTAGGGGCTTCCCTTGCAAGTACGTCACTGGCAATATCTACTACTTCGCTTTTAAGAGATTTTAATATTTGATAGTGATTGCCTGAATACCCTGCAAGTTCGGCTGACTTTTTGAAATCCCCACCTGTCTCAACAAGATTGTTTAGAAATGCTTGTTGCTTTTCTGTGAGGTTTCTTTTCTTTTCCGGTAAATATGACATACCCTATATTATAGACATCAAATAAGATTTTGTCAAGTACTTTTAAAGTTTTTAAAGTTTTTTCAAATAAGTCTTGACAAATGGAAAAAAGATGTGTATAATAAAGTTGAAAACGTCCCCCGGTTTAAATACATACATAGCCCACCAAAGTATCATCATAAATTATTCGTAAACCCCTATAACTTGTTATAACAAACTTAACAAAATACTAGGGGTTTTTTTATGTCTAAAGGTTTATAAAGTTTGTGAAGTTTTAAAGCTTTATAAAGCCCAACTGGTTAATGTCAATATTGGTTAGAAATGTATGTGATTTACATATATATAGGGGGTGGGGGTGGGTGGCTCCTGCCCTGCCCACTTTACAAGCGTTGTATAAAAATTATACAGTTTATCAAGACTTTACAAGCTGTATAAAAATTATACAGTTTTAAAAGTTGTATAAATTTTATACAGTTTTACCCTAAACTTTTAAAGACTTTACAAGTTGTATAAAAATTATACAGTTTTTAAAGTCTAGTTAATGAGCCGTTAAAAGTTTATAAAGTTTATAAAGTTTACTTTTAAAACTTTTAAAGCTGTATAAAATTTATACAACTGTATAAAAATTATACAATTTACTAAACTTCATAAGACTTATAACCACTTATAACCAACACTTATATTACTGTTCTCGTGATATATAGCTGTATAAATTTTATACAACACCACCTCTGAAACCCGCATTATTACAGCATTTAAAAAAGTGTTGCATTCTCTTTTTATTTCATGTTTATAATAGTTCATTATTGAAACATAACATAATTAAAAGGAGTAAATTATTATGGACTATAAACAAAAACTAAAAAATGATTTTAATGACTTTGATGAGTTATTAAATAATCCTAATCATGTTGTAAGAAGATATTTTACAGCTTTTATAAATGGGGACTATGGGGAAACTATTTATAATAAATGGGAAAAAAGATATAACGAAGCAACAACAGATAAAAAACTAAGGGCTTTAGTTATTCAAGCATTTTTAGAATACAATGCTTTAGATTATGATTGCACATCTCAACAAGTTCAAAGATGGCTAATGCAAAATATAGGTATTGAAAAACTAGAAAAGTTAAATATTGAATTAATAAAAGATATTATAGATTTAAAAGAGGTGGCATAACATGGAATATAAAATAATTGATTGGGCATATAATAGAATGTTCCCTAATAAAACTTTTAAAACTTTTGACCATGCTATAGCTTTTTTAGATGAAAGATTTAGTGAAGATGAAATGCAAGATATATTTGTAGTTCCTTGCAATACTAGATGTTATCATCAAGGCTATTGGTCTACTATGAATTAATTACTCCGTAAAAACTAAATGTTTTATAGCCCCTAAATATTGGGGCTTTTTTTTGTCTGTAATTTAATATTATGTTAGTAAGCACTAACTATCATAAGCATTATTTATATCTATAATGTATTATAAATTCTAGTGATAGTAGTAGATTCTAAGCCTCTCTAAGCTCTTGATTGGTTAGTTGATACTGAGACCTTAACCAACATCA
>Ga0098042_1000542_pt1 | contig 14609 bp, 20 predicted proteins | sample 9_EtaG_FD_75066 | JGI IMG/M metagenome (GOLD analysis project Ga0098042, IMG submission 75066) | Marine viral communities from the Subarctic Pacific Ocean - 9_ETSP_OMZ_AT15188 metaG | ecosystem: Environmental > Aquatic > Marine > Oceanic | place: Pacific Ocean | collected 2015-01-10
CCGTGGTCTTACCTATTCCAGGTGGACCGGAAAGAAGAAGATTAGGCAACTCACCTTTATTTACAAAACCTTTAAGTGTATCCTTAATATGACTAGGAAGAATACACTCATCAATGGTCTTGGGGCGATACTTTTCGACCCAAAGAAAATCATCATTCATTATGTAATTAAGAATCAATTAGATTCTTCAGTAATTTCGTACTCGACAACATGTTTAATTGTACGCTTGCCATTATAGTCAAGTGTTTGCCATGTTGTCCACTTGGCATTGAGAAGTTTTTCCAAACTCTCAAACATGTTCTTTGCTATTACTTTGTTAGTAGTAACTTTCCAATCTGCCATGTCACCAACGCTTAGTTTTAAGGTACTCAAGCACATCATTACGAACATCCATTAGTTCGTGATAACACATTTGATTGTGAGCACACTGGCGAAGTTTGTGGTCTGGTTTGAGGACAGACTCAATAAAAAGATCTAGTCCTCTGTTCCACTTATCCTGCTTAGATTCAGTATCAACCATTGTAGTTGGAGTCTGGCTCCAAGGCAATGAAGTACGTAAGGTTGAGCGCATTGTTGACAAATCTGGCGAGGTTTTTTCTAGAGATAACGACTTCATAACTTCCTGGAACTAGTTTAATGTTCTCAATTTTAAAGTTAAAGCAAAACTCAGCATCAGTTTCTCCAACTACGATTTGGAAATCGTTAGATGTATCGTTTTTGCGGTCAGCAACAACCAGTTTGACAACTCCTGCTTCACCAACAACTGAGAGATCAGGAAGACCGAGAATAGAAGATGACTTCATGATGCGTTGTAGTTGTTCTTGCTGAACAAGAAAACAAACATCTTCCGAAGGCAACTGCATTTCCTTTTCAGGAGGAGCAATGATAACACTAGGATCGCTAAAGAAATACTTTGAGCGATTCATCTTACCTTCACGAATCATGGCATGAGTGTCTTCTGTGGACACGTCAATATCAGGATCGCGATACAACGCTACAGTGTTCAAAAACTGTGGTAGGTCGTAGATAGCAAAGTCTTTGGGAATGTACTCTTCAATCTCTGCTTCTGCTAGCACATTCTGCATAGGGGAGATTGTGCGAATCTTTCGTCCTTCCTTAAAAGAAAGAGACTGGTTGATAGAAGTAAAGTTCTGAAGGATCTTATGAGTTTTATCGGACAGTTTCATTATTCAGGATAAGTAGAGGTCTTTTGATGAAGACCAGAAAAATGGTACAGTAGCACACAGTAGTGAATCGCTTTAAGAATGTCTAGTTTAGACTTTCCCTCTTTCTTACCAAAGCGAGACAGATACTTAATGGCATTTGATCGTGTGAACGCCTCAGCGTCACCGATGCTTTCAATCAAATCAAGTGTTTGTGTCTTAGATTCTTGGGAAGTGTAGTGAGAACGATAAGTCCCGGCAAGATAATCTTCCAGTTCTTTTAGTGTCGCATCCTCTTGGTACTTCCAAAACCCTTCGGGTCTTGACATGAGATAATAATGTAGTCCCAGTCATTATATCAGACACCAACTATACAGTCAACTGCCTCCTGCCAATCCAGTGGGTTGTCAAACCGATACGAGAAAGAGAATCTACGGCATTCTGTCCTGGCACAGTGCCATAGTTCGTGTTCTTGCTCGGGACGGAATCTACCCACCCTAGCAGACCAACCAGGTTTATCTGGGAGTGTTCTTAGTTGACCATCTTTCCAACAACGAAAGTAACCCTCACCAGTTTCAGACCAGTTGAACAATACTATCCATCCCGGAGCAGCATAATTGGTGTGCCACCCCACGAAACCATTGGGAGGATAATATCCAAGCACAGGATTGTCAAGTGCTTTTGGAAATTTGTCTATAATAAACTTACGTCTTACCCTAAAATCAAATATTTCACGCGGTGTTTCGGGAAGAGCAGCGTTCCTTACAATCTGCACGGGAGGGACATCATGCCGTATACCACGTTGAATTATCATGGCAAGCAGGGATACACTTGTCTCCCATATAGGATCTTTTACAATCTTATAAGGAAACTCCCACTCCTTATCAGAGATACACTTTTTCTCTACTTGCTGTAAGAACTTAGCAAACTCTTCGCCAATCTCAATATTATCAAACATAAAAAAAGGGGGTTTGCTCCCCCTAGTTATATTAATGAATGTCTTGTGTATTTTCTTTGGCAATCATTGATCTTCTCTCTACATCTTCAACAAATTCAATGTTCATTGTACGTCGTCTCTGACGCTGTTGTTTAAACATCTCTGTCTTAGCGTGATCTAATGCTCTGATAATTGCTTTATATGTTCCTGGTTCAACATTCCACTCACCATCTTCTGCTTTGATACAAAAAGTTTCTGCGAGTTTGATTAGTTGCTCTAGTTTCGCATTGGAAACATTTGTGGTTGGACCTTTAGACATGATGATTGTGGGTTGCTCTTATATTATAGCATAAAAAAGGAGGACCGCAATCCCCCTAGTTATATTGGTATGCTGGTGTCATCAAACCACCGTCTGGTGGATCGTTGTCGTCTTCATCTTTACTCGTTAAGGCAAGCATAATGAAGTATGGAGTTATGACGAACAGTAATGTTTGTAGTAGTGTCCAGTCGTAACTCATGATCTAATCGCCACAGTGGCGATTGGAACTAGCATCAGCATTGCTGCTACTACAAATACCATCACCAAATACCAGGAATTACCTGACCTGTAAGAGCATAAGCACCCAGGGCAGCGACAACGCCAAGCATAGCGGCGAGTCCATTAATACGTTCTGCGTTTTCGTTCATTGTTCTTTTGAAATAAAGGATATTTAGATGCCGAAAGCACCAAAGAAAAAGAGACTACCAGTTGTTGCATAAGACAGGAGTCCAGCAACAAACCCAAGCATCGCGACACGACCGTTCAGTTTTTCTGCTCGCTCCGCGTAGGTCTCATAACCATAACGCTCAGCGGCAGTTTTGTCAATGTACATTCTCGGTTCCTTTGCCCACAAATTTTGTTGGCCAAGGTCGTTGCTGGTCACGGTCATGTGTCTTTATGAAGAACTGTTACATTATTATATAGGAAAGATTAAGTTTTGTCAACGGTCAATGAAACTCTGACATTGATCTGGGTTGACTCTACAATATTGAAAAACGAATGCGTCAGCATCGACTTCCATGGAGTGATGAGCATGGTTGTGTACCAGTCCAATAAAGATCAATACTCCCACCGTCAGTATATTGAAATAGGTTACTGGGTGGACAAGTATTACCTGAATATATTTTCTCATAAAAAAGGGGGACCGAAGTCCCCCACATGATAGCATGGATATATCAGAAGTTGTACTTCAGACCAAGTTTGGTGCCGTAACCACGGTCAACGGAAGAGTCACCAGAACCGACGAAAGAGATTTCGCCATATGCACCCAGGTTATCGGTGAGACCGAGACCCAGACCTGCCTTACCAGAAGGAACAGTGTCGCTCTCGCCACCGTCCGGTGAAACAACACTAGCACCAACTTGTACATAGTAAGCAGCGTTGTCGCTCAGATCACCTTCGTAACCTACGTGAAGGTCCGTGGTCGTTCCGTTATAGTTCGAACCGGTGAATCCTGAGTTTGCCTCTACGTTGACGTAGGGACCTGCAAGGGCAGCGCCTGCGGAAAGTGCGGAAGCAGACAGAACTGCGAATACAGATTTGATCATTTAAAAATACCTATTGTTACTTGCGGAATGGTTACCCGCAGATGGAAAGGGACTCGACTTGTCCCGTGTTAAGTTTCGTGACTAGCATAGGCACGAATACCTATTTAGTATAAAGGAAACCTTTTTGGATGTCAAGGGCGTAATTGTGAGAATCCCTTGACCTTTTCAAATTCTAGCACACTTTCGAACTTGTCATGCAGTTCAGACTTGTGTGAGATGATGAAGATGTTTGCGTCCTTGACGACAAAGCGTATAATTTTGAGAAATTCGTCAGTGCCAAAACCATCCAAAGACGAGTCAAATACCTCGTCCATGATGAGTAGGTTTGTAGCGACACTGTTCTTCATCCTTGCGATCTCTCGCCAGGTAAAGAGAAGTGCGAGGTCAATTCGCATCTTCTCACCTTCAGAGAAAGAAGGATAGGAAAAGTTTTCGTGTATGGGTGACTGGATTTTTTCATTGAACTCACCATCTAAGGTAAAGTTAATGAAAAAATCCATCAGTTGTAAGTATCTATTGACCTGCTGATTGATTAGGGGCAAATACTTTTTAATAATGCTTGACTTTACGCCATCATCCTTAAGAAGCACACTAGCTTGAAGACTGTAATTGTAATCTTCTTTCAGCGTTTCATGGTCAGTTAGTATTGTTTTGAGTTGTCCCTTGTACTGACTTAACTTCTCATGTTCAGAATTTCTGTCCGCGATTCGGTTGGTAAGAGTTTGAACTTCACGTTCCAGTCTTGACCGTAATTTGTTAGATTCAGAAATCTGAACGTTTGTTTGAGAAACCTCATTCGAGAGTTGAGTAATCTCCCTTTGCAGTGTAGAGAATTTTTGCTCTCTACTTTCCTCCGCCTTGATAGCTTCCTCAATTTCTTTAAGGTTGTCATCAAATTTGGCGACTGACTGCTGGAGTTGTACAGTTTTATTTACCCGAAACTCTTCTTGTATGTTTTGAGTACAGGTAGGGCAAACCGAATTTTCATTGAAGAAACTTAGAGTATCACTTGTAGTAGATTTTTTTGACTGGATTTTTCCAAGGAATTTTCCGAGTTTTCTAAGCGTCTCTGAAGCATTGCCATAGTTTGTCGCTTCGTCCTCTTTGGTTTTGACACCGCTAAGGAGGTCTTCCACATGTTTCTGGTGCTTCGCAACTTCGGAATCGAGATCCAAAATTTGGTTCTGTTTGTCTTGGATATCATTTTGACCTGATTCCTCGGTTGTCTTGATGAAATTCTGTTGCATTACTATTTTATCAGCAATGCCTTCTTTTTTCAAGTCTAAGGTCCTCAGACGGTCCTTAGAGTCCTTTATCCGTGCCTTTATGATGTCAGACATGGAAGAGAACACAGAGATGTCTAGGAGGTCTTCTATGACCTCTCTGCGATTTGCAGCAGATAACTGCATAAAGGGAACGAAAGAAGCAGACCCAAGTATAACAATTTGAGTGAAAGATTTGTAGTTGAGTTTGAGTATTTGTCCTTCCAAATACTTCTGTTGATCCTTAGCATCAGCGTCCTCATGAAGTTTGTTTCCATTACGAGTGATGGTAAAAACTGCTGGTTTAATACCACGGACAACTTTGTACTGAGTGCTATTGACAGCAAACTCAATTTCTACTACACAATCCTTTTCGTTTTGTGAGTTGATGATCTGACCCTTATTAATTTTGCGAAAGGGTTTGTTGAACAGAGAAAAACAAAGAGCATCAAGTAATGTAGATTTGCCAGCACCGTTCTGACCGATGATGACAGTATTCTTTACGTTGTTTAATTTGATCTCTGTAAATTGATTACCTGAAGATAGGAAATTTTTATAACGAATAGTTTGAAACTCAATCATTCTGCGGTTCAATCATGTCGGCAGGAGCAGCAACGACTGCTCGTCCATCTTCTAGACGGACTAAAAAAACTTCACCATTCTTTTCAATTTTTTCCATATAATCATCAAAATTAGCATGGAAAGTTTCAAAGTCAACTTCAGTCATCATCATCAGGTGGTGGAACTACAATGTCATCCTTGGTGATGATAGTATACTTGATACCTGCTTTTTCGCAAGCTCCAATTGCTACAGCATCACCAACTTCTACTACAACCATATTCAAACTCCCGTTTGCTTCTAGTTGAATAGAGTATCTTAAGGCATCATCTTCTTCTTCAAAAAGAAATACAACTTTCTGTCCAACAGAATCTTTAACAGCAAAGGCACCTTCATCTTCCATGCCCTCAATTGTGATAATAAACACTACATCACCTCACATGCTTCACGATAAACGTCTTTAATAAGACTCTTAATCTTTGTCCTACTTAGGTCAGTTTCCAACTCATCTACAAATTTGTCAAGTAGTGTTAGGGTATCTTCAGATTCCTCAGCAGCATCTTCACCAAACTCCATCACAGAAGTCTTTTCAACGATTTTTAAATCGTAAGGATTAGCAGCAGAAAGAGCGTCAACAAACCTGTCATATTCTTTCTGACTAGATTTATTGACAACAATTAACTTAACGATCTTATCTTTATACTCGGCAAACTTAAACAATTGTCTAGGAGTATCATTATACTTGATAACCCTAAACATCTGAAACGGATTATTGATTACTTCGAGTTCGTATGTTCCTGTGTCGTAGATGTGGAATCCTCTGGAATCACCCACGTCGTTCCAAAACATTTCGTAAGGGTTCCCGAGGTAGAAGATTCTACCGTCGGAAGATCTGGTGTGATAATGACCTGAGAAGACCCGATCGAATTTTTGATATGGTTGGATGTCATCGCCATCTTCCATTGTGTATCCATGGTGAGCATAGAACCCATTGAGTTCTAAGTGACCCATGGCAACCTTGGCAGGTGACTCGCGGATCTTCCTGTATGTATACTCGGAGTTATCCGAATTAATCCAGGGAATCATACAGATTGTGGAACCATCAATCTCTATGTCCGTACATTCAGTGATAGTATTGACGTTATCGTATTCTCGTAGAAGCAAGTCAATAGTATTGACTTCGTTAGTATTTTTGTAGAACGCGGTGTGATTACCGACCACGGAGTGAAGGGTAATACCAAGATCTCTGATGCGGTCAAAATAATTTCTTTGCGCCCAGTCCAAAGAATATAGGTCAATACCTTTACGACTGTCAAAAGTATCTCCCATGTCGATGACAGTTGTGATACCACGTTCCTGCAACGTTGGAAAAAAGATTTCCTCGTAGAACTTTTGAAAGTACTCATGGAATAATTTAGAACCCTTCTTAAATCCGAAGTGCTGGTCCGTGATAACAGCAACTTTCATCGGTTATTGCGATACTGTACTGCGTCTTTAATTTGATTATATTCAGCGGACTTATCAAATTCGTCTGCGACGAATACTTCGTCAAATCCAGATCTTTCGATAATTTTTTGTCTGATCTCTAGTTGCTTTTTCTCTTTTTGAATACGACGAAGAAAAGCATAGTGAATGATCTGAGTAAAGTATGCAAAAGGATTGCTGGACTTCTCAGGATCAAAGTTATTAATGTACTGAACACAGTTCTCAATTCCGTCACAGATCATGTCATCCTTGAACATGTAGTTGACGAAGTTGGGTTTGTAAGACAAGTGAGTAGCAATCTTTAGAAAGCACTCTCCAAGGTAATTTGTAATCCTAGGTTTAGGTTCACCTGCTGCTTCAGCGTCTTTAATAGACTTCTTGTATTCAATAATGGCAGCAAGAAACTCCTTATTGTTTACATAGTGTTCTGATCTTTTACGGACCATGTAAAGTATTATTCTGTGTTAATTATAGCACAGCTTGACAAGATCGGCAAATGTGTGTATGATGACTCTGTTGCCGTTCAAGGCATTATTAAGAGCTTTGAGATTTATAAAGTTTCTCTAGAAGATCTCTTGCCTTATCTACCGTAGAGACGTATCCCATCTCTTTAGTAAGGTCAGGATGATTGATATCAAAACCGTGATTAACGACTTCCTTATAAGTGTCTACTATTTCTGGAGATGAGATTTGTGAGATCGTAATTACCTTAGACATAGGTAAAACGTAAGTTTCATCATCAGTCAATTTCATCCAAGGTTCGAACTTATACCCCATGGGTATATTCGTGCCCATGGCACGAATCTCTTTACAGATAACAGGATTATCAATAACGATTGTTTCTGGTTTCTCTTTGTCAGTATTATCTACAACTACCATTGCCAAGATTTCTTCACCCGACACTAGTTTAATACTAGCGTAGAACTCATCATACGGACTATCAGATTTTGATTGAGATGATGTCATAGTTAAACTTCTCTTCGTTGTAGTACTTAATTCTTTCTACAAGGTGGTTCAGAGTGTAGTTACTTCTAGACCCCTTCTTACAATCATCTGCGATGTCGTAAAGTGTTGCTTTCAATTTGTTCTCACTCTTTCGTAAGACCCTACCGATTGATTGTAGAGTACGGATCCTTGACTTACTAGGAGATGAAAAGATTACGTTGTGAAGATTTTTTATATTGATACCGGTAGAGAACGTTCCAAATGACGCGATGATAATGGCGTCTTGTTCCTGCTCGGTGATCTGACGGACAGTTTCTCGTTCCTCAGTGTCAACGCCACCGTGAACAAAGAATACTTTCCTACTGTCTGTATTTATGAGGTCATATAAACCCTCCCCATGTGCGGCAACCCGACTAAAAAGGATGAGGGTATTACCCTTTAAGTCATGAGCAAGGTTCTTAATGAACCTGTTTCTCTTCTCGTGACCAATGATGAACTGTACTTCATCCTCATAGGTCTCAAAGATTTGAGGATCGTGCTTCATCAACAGAACTTTAATATTCAGTTTGGCGAGATACCCTGCCTCTTGTAGGTCCTTGGTGTTGATGATCTTATACGATGGTCCGAACAGACCTTCTAGCACCCACTTGTGAGTCTGTGTGCCGTCAAGGGTTCCAGTGAATCCATACCTATACTTCGCATCTGCTAGTTTAGACATGATACTGATAAGAGATTTGGATTTAAATTGATGTGCCTCGTCTCCGATGATGACATCAAACTGACCAAACCACTTACGATCCATCTTGTAGATAGACTGCCATGTGCTAATGACTACATCTTTTTTAGCAATCCTAGTCTTACCACCATAGATTTTGTAGCAGTGATGCTCTGCATTCCAACCATAATCCTCAAAGTCTTTATACATCTGCTCCACCAGTGATGTGGTAGGAACAACAATCAAGACCTTCCTAGACTGCTCTACATGGTACCTACAAACGCCGTAGATCATTAGAGACTTGCCAGAACCCGTAGGACTGATTAGAAGGCGTCTGTTGCGTCTCAGAGCGTCGTAAACGCCTTCTACCTGGTATTCCCTAGGTTTGAACGATGTGATGCGTTGTAGGTAGTCCTGGACACCTTCCTGAGACACCATCTCGTTCTCCTCGTATGGGAGACCGTAGTATTTGTTAGTCTCAAACTCAAACGTATATCCGTACCGCTGGCAAAATACTTGTAGTTTATCAATTAAACCACAGTAAATTTCTTTTTTGTCAATGTTAAACAGGCGAATCTTTCCATCCCAATACCTGCTACGGTATTGAGGCATGAACTTTGCGTTGGGGACATCAAACGTAAACTGATCCTGTAGTTCATGCTGAATGTGTGGATCACACTCAACCGTTAGATAAACCTCATTCTTTTTTCTAATAACCAGATCAGCCATAACCAGCACTAAACCTACGCCATTCAATGGCGTTTTTGATTTGGTATGTTCTATTGGTAATCTGCTTTAGCACCTCTTCAAGATACTTGAGCATGATGTCGTAATACTCAATTTTCAGTTTACTTTTCTGCATCCGCTCATCAGCGTCAAGATACAGTTGTAACTCTGCTTTGTCTCTTACTTTGTAAGGAAACGGTTCTTCAATGTAAACTTGTGAATCCGCCTTCCCCTGATAATACTTACGACGTTCCAGTAGAATACCCGAATACACTGTCTCTGCTTGCTTTCTAAGTGACAGTGTAGTATTATATAGGTCGTAATATTTGGCGTGTAATTGGGGAACCTTTAGCGACTCTGTGTCCAGTTCATCTGGATTGATAACAGAATCGGTTGCCCACATTCCTTGGATAACATCCAAAGAAAAACTAGACTTCCTTTCCATCAATGTCAATCAAATCAAACATAGTGTATTTGAATACTGCGGTAGCAGTAAAATATTCCTGATCTTGAATTGTAGCGTTGAACGGAATACCTTCCAACCCCACAGGGAATAGATCTCTAAACAATACCTTTCCCGATACCTGTAGATTGCTGTTTAAAATCAACAGTGTACCATCACTACGATTATCAAGTGTAAATTGACCTAGGTCTTCAGGGTATCCAAGTTCTCTCATCCATGCATAAATTTGTTGGTAGTTTTCCATGTTCTCATCGACCATGAAATCTACTCTTAGATCCTCGTATTGGATCTTGTCCCCCGGAACAGGAATATCCCTAAGGTAGTTTGTCTGTCTAGCACTTCCCATAGAAATACCAGGCAGATTTGCCTTATTACAAAGGAAGTCTACCTTACGGCATCTATTCAGAACCAGTTGAAATCCACCAATAGAAAGAAAATTTCTACTGGATACTTGATTCAACTTGCACGGATTGTTAGACATCAACTTCCCAAGCTGACACTATTTAGTAACGGTACTCTTGGATAATATTTAAGACTCTATTGAGCATGGCATGGGCACCATCATGAAAATCTTTGCCCCTATCTTGGTAAGATCCATTATACAATTCGTTCTTTAATTTAAGAACGCGATTGTCCATCTCTTCCTTACTCATTTGATTCTTGGGCATATGGTCACATCGTATATACTATATTAACACGCACCCATTAAAAAAACCCCCACTTGTGTGGAGGTGCTGACTAACTGTGTTTTAGGTTACATGAGTACCTCTTTACAGATTCTTCTACACGACGCTTGACTTGTAGTTTCACATTCAATCAAACACTCATAATAATCGTTCAGTAGGTTTTTGTGTTCGAGGAGTTCCTCCAAATTTTCTACCGGTTTTTCGAGACGACCCCATTCGGACAATTGATTGCTCGATAGAAGGTTATGCATAATACTGCATCCCAGAGGTCACTGTATATAGTCTACTTTGTCAAAGTTTACTAACATTTCTTACTTTAGTAAACTTATATACTACAACATTAATTTTTACAACTACACAGTGGTAGTTTTGGGTGGCACGTAGTCACCACTAGGCATTGGCATGTTATATTTTTTCTTTCCATTACCATAATCAATCTTTAACTTGCGATCAACAGGCAGTTTTATAATTGGAGTATGAGATTTTCTCTCTGGTTGAGAGTATGCTTCTTTAAATTCTTTAAAACTTTTCATCGTTTTGAGATAAAAAAAGGGAGTCCGAAGACTCCCTGTAAGGTATGTGAACCGAGATCACATGAGGTTTTGGACCTTGACGCGACGATAGTAGCGGTTGGAACCAGCGGTGATGCGTCCAAGACCTTGAGTAGTGCCTTCGGCGTAGGGGTTTGAAACCATGCCGTAGCGGGTCTTGAAGCCAATTTTCGGCTGGAAGGTGTCCTGACCGACGGCACGAACCATCTGGAGGGGGACATAAGGGCAGTAGAACAGACCTGCGTCGTAAGGGGAAGAACCCTTATAACCCATGACGTAATACTGATCGGCGCTCAGGTTAGCAGCGAAGGGATCGATGTAGACCTTGAAGCGACCGTTAAGGGTACCAGCGAAGGTGTTGCCAGTGTCGTCAACGGTTAGGTTGGCGTTCAGGGCAGGGGTGTAATCCAGTTGTCCAGCAGCGGCTAGAGCAGAAGCAACGTCAGCAGAACACAGGATGATGTTGCCCTTCCCGCGACGAGTTCTCTGGGCGATAGCGTTCGCATCTCTTTCGAGTTGGAACATCATACCCTTGAACTTCTCAACCATCCAACGTCCGTTGGAGTCAACGTCGAGGTCGAACACGCCACCGGTGGCAGTGTTGGTTTGTGCACCAGGCTCAGCAGCCTTATAGATGGTACGGATGATCTCGCGGTTGATCTCAGCAAGAATCTCAGTGCTGAGGATGTTAGCGAGTTCAGCTTCGGCATCCAGACCGTGGATTGCCTTAAGGTCCTGAGCAAGCTCAAGTGAGTACTCAGCTTTCAGTGCTCTGGAGCGAGCAGCAACAGTGACCTTCTCGATGCTGAACGACATCTCGCGGAAGTCGTTACTTGAAGAATCACCTAGACTCTCAAGTGCTTGAGCATCAAAGCCTTGACCAACGTTATAAGCGTTAGCAGCACCACCGTTAAGAACGGAAGGATTGCTACCACTTTGTGCGGTAGTACCGAAACCAACGTCAGTGCCACCATCAGTAGCGCCAAGGACGTAATCGCCTTGGGACAGGGAAGCGTCACTGTCCTGAGCAGAGAACGCCGAGTTGGGCTCGTTGAACAGTGCTTCGGTGCCGTTCTGGTTGTCGAAGCGTGAACGCATCGCGAAGATCAGTCCGGTAGGACCGTTCATCGGTTGAACGCCAGCAAGGTCATAAGCGACCAGGTTGGGCATTGCGCGACGGATCAGGCTGATCAGAACGGGGTCGAAACCAGCAACAGGACCACCAGAGGCAGCATCGCCACCAAAGGCAGGAGCGGAAGCAGTACCGCCACCATTACCTAGTGAGGTGGTAGGGGGTGCTTCGGCGAGGAACGCACGGTCCTCTCTTAGAAATCTTTCTTGGTTTTCGAGAAGTTGGGCGGTAACAGCTCTACGGTGATTGTCCTTGATATTATCAAGACCTTCAGCTTCCAGTAGAGGTGCCCACTTCTTCTGCAGTTGAGAAGAATTGAACATTTTGGGAAGTATTCCTTGGGGGGAAAGTTTTAGTTAATTTAGTTGAACTGGGTTAGAGCACGGAGGTATGCATCCATTGCTGGAGAATGCTCTTCGCCAACAGGGGCATCTTCAGAGATAACCTCTTGCGAATCCGTTACGGGTTTCTGAGCAAAATATGCTTCGCGAAGTGTAACGAGTTTTTCGCGATACTGTTCCTCACTTTCAAACTCAACACCTTCGGAAAGACTCGCTAGCTTTTCCTTTTGGGAAAGTGCCAGACCTTCAGATACGTCATCTAGGATGTTGTCAGAAACAGATTCAGACAGACGCTTAGTTAGAGCAACATTACTGTCAATCTGTTCGTTGAGCTTGGTTTCCATCTCATCAAGTTTAGAGACCATTGCCTCTAGTACATCGTATTTCTCTTCAGGTAGTTGTACATAATGTTCTTCAAAAAGTCCCTTGAGACCAGTCATAAAGGACTCCGATAGTTCACCACGGAGACCGCTTTGAACTTGGAGTTCGTTTTCGTTGATCCATTCTTGAGCAACGTACTCAAGATAACCATCAACGCGCTCAGTGAGTTCAGTCTTAATTGCTTCTACTTGTTCTACAAGTGTCTGCTCATACTGAGCTTCGATTGCTTCTTGAGCTTCAGCAATACGAGTTCTTACGACTGCTTCAAAAACAGTCTTTGCTTTTTCTTGGAACTCATCAGAAAGGTCTTCACCTTCCAGGAGAGCAGCAACGTCCTCCTCCAGATTGAGTTCTTCTGCTTCTACTTCTTCGTTAGCACCACGACCATAACCTGAGCTCTTTAGAGCACCGGGTCCAGGCATCGTGTGAGCAGCATCCGCATTTTTAAAATGAGGATCGCCCTTTTGTGCTAGGGTAGCAGAAGGGGTCTTGAGTTTGTTAGACCCGTCGTCTGGTCTGGAGTTGGTTGGAGTAGGACCGCCGAGGTCTTCGATGGATCCTGCGTCAGGAACATAATTAGGTGCCTTAGGCATGGGATCGGCAGCCTTAGCACCCTTCGTTACCTGATTCTCCATCTCATGTAGTTCGTTATTAACGCTCATTTGAAGTTTCCGAGAGTACCTAGAATTGCTAGTATTATTTAGGGTTTAGAGATTTGACAAGAAATCTGCAAAAAGGCGCAATTTGTTCGCCTCGTAGATTTCCCTGTCAACCATAGTAATATTTAGAGATTCTTTAATCTCTTCGCATTTTTTCTCGCGCAGAACTGATCCTTCCCACACCCATTCTTTACCTTCCATGATGCCATTAACGAAAGCATCTGGAGCAGAGGGGTCTGCTACAATGTCAGCAGCAGTGGCAAGCATAAAGTCTTCGCCAACATAATTTACGCCATCGCGTTGAGTGATAGAACCCATACCGCGAGAGGAGACACCCAATTTAACGCCATCCGCTAGAAGAGATTCGGCGATCTTACCCATAGGGGTAGACAGGATTTGTGCCTTACCAATAAAGTTATTGCCTTCTTGACGCAATTCTACAATTTTGTGAGAAACACGATCAAGATTAATTTGTGGACCATCAGGATGACCTAGTTCACCTAGTGCCCTACCTGTGGATACAAAAGCATCGGTATAACGTTTTACTTCGTTAACCATTGTGCCAATGGGATAGCAACGCCTATTGCGATTGACTACCTCTGCTTGTAGAAATGGTCCTTGAATGTATAGAGTTTTCTTACCGTCTTTTTCTTCGGTAAGAATATCTACTGATTCGATTTCTTCGGAAATTAGTTTCATCCTAGTTGTACCTCCTGAACGTATGCTTCACACCCATCAGAAGTTTCAGGGTAGAGAACTGGAATTACGGATTTTGCTACAGTAGCAGTGCCAGTAAATGCTCCGGCACCGGATGCGTCATGACTAACAGTGATGGTTTGAGCGTAGTCATTCCATTGCTGTGGGGTCGATACTGCGGTCACTTCTTTATGTACCGCATTGTAATCGGCAACAGAAGAACCACTGACAGTTACATAATCACCAACCCTGATTTTGGTATCTTGGGCATTAAGTGTTAGAACCATTGGATCTGCAGCGGTTGCTGCGGTCACCGTTGCG
>Ga0098042_1000544_pt1 | contig 14594 bp, 18 predicted proteins | sample 9_EtaG_FD_75066 | JGI IMG/M metagenome (GOLD analysis project Ga0098042, IMG submission 75066) | Marine viral communities from the Subarctic Pacific Ocean - 9_ETSP_OMZ_AT15188 metaG | ecosystem: Environmental > Aquatic > Marine > Oceanic | place: Pacific Ocean | collected 2015-01-10
GCCCGTAACTTCGCTAAGAGACATAAGAAAAAGACTTAAATAATAGGAGAGGATATGGTAACTTGTAATTTGTGTGGACACACATGTCATTGTAGTAAAGATGGAATGTGTATGGAAAAAAATAAATGCGAGTGCATATCTTGTGAACATGAAAAAGAAAAAAACTAAAGTTAAGAAACCTAAGAAGATAAAAGCAAAAGAAAAGAAAGTAGACCACTACGGATTGGGCGAAGCATTTATGAAGATGTCTGATTTTTTATTTGGAAAAGGATGGAATACAAATAAGTAATGCCACTGTACGAATACTATAATAAAAAAACAAAAGAAGTATTCACAGAATATTTATCTATTAAAGATAGAAAAAAACCTTTAAAGGATAAGAATGTAGAGTTACTTATTACTGCACCACGATTATCTATGATAGATAGAAATGAACATGGTGCTAGAGACCAGATGTTGCAGACAGCAAGACAGGGTATGAAACAAAGACAAATAGAAGACTCAGTGGGAATAAGAAAAACTCCAGAGTGGTTACAAGAAAGAACAGAAAAAAAATTACAGAAAATAAGAAATGTTAGTTCCTAAAAAACAAAACGATGTATTAACAGAACAACAAGAAAAATTTCTCAATGCTCTATTTGGCGAAGCCAAAGGCAGTCCAAAGATGGCAGGAGAGATTGCAGGGTATGCTCCTCAATCGTATCCTAAAGTATTGAAAAGTTTAAAAGAAGAAATTATTGAAAGGGCTGAACATCAGTTAGCTGTACACAGTCCAAAAGCAACAATGGGTTTGATAGATGCTCTTGATGAAGATGGAAAAACTCCAGGGGCAAATATTCGTATAGAAGCGGCTAAACAAATTCTAGACAGAGTAGGTTTAGCTAAAAGAGAAAAACTAGATATAAATGCAAAGGTAGCACATGGAATCTTTATTCTCCCGCCCAAAGAGAAAACTTCGGAGTAGGACAATACCTTTTGGATACAAAGTATCTGAGGAAGAAGACAAAACACTAGAGGCTGTTCCAGAAGAGTTAGATGCTCTAAAAGAAGCAGAACAGTATTTAGAAAATTGTTCCTATCAAGAAGTAGCTACTTGGGTTACAAACAAAACAGGAAGACCAATAACAGGAATGGGATTGCGTAAGGTATTAAAACGAGGATGGTAGAACCACCAAAGCCAAAAAAGGTAGGGCGTAAAAGAGTTAAAAAATCTCCAACCCTTTCTGAGTCTGAAAAGAAAGCTAGACAATCAGCTTTACATCTTCTCCGAGCAGAAAAAGAAAAATTAGAAGATGCTAAACAGAAAGTTAATTTAGCAGAAAAAAGACTAGAAAACAAAAAAGAAAAGTTAAAAGAACTAGATAGTGTACTAGAAGGTGAGAAGACTGTTATAGATGAACAGCAAATAGAAGAAGCAACACCTTCAATACAAGAAGCTATTAGGGATAGAGAAGTAATCTTTGAACCTAATGGCGGGCCACAAACAGAATTTCTTGCATCATCAGAAAGAGAAGTCTTTTATGGGGGAGCAAGAGGTGGTGGAAAATCTTATGCCATGTTAGTAGACCCTCTACGATACTGTCATAAAAGTGCCCACCGAGCATTGTTAATAAGACGAACAATGCCAGAGTTAAGAGATTTAATCAATCATTCTCAGCAACTATATCCAAAAGCATATCCAGGAGCAAAGTGGAGAGAGCAAGAAAAAGAATGGCGTTTCCCATCTGGAGCAAGAATAGAATTTGGTTACGCTGAGAATCTGACCGATGTACTACGTTATCAAGGACAATCATATACATGGATTGGTATAGACGAATTACCACAATATCCAACTCCCGATATATACAACTTTTTACGTTCCTCTTTGCGAAGTGTTGACCCCGAGATTCCCGTCTATATGAGGGCAACTGGGAACCCTGGTAACGTAGGCTCTGGTTGGGTTAAAGAAATGTTTGTAGACCCTGCACAACCTAATACAAAATTTTATTTAGAAATACAAACTCCCACTGGGATAAGAAAAATAAGTAGACGATTTATACCTGCTAAGTTACAAGACAATCCGTACTTAATGCAGACAGAAGATTATTATGTTATGTTGGCATCATTGCCAGACGTACAAAAGAAACAGTTTTTAGAAGGAGATTGGGAATCATATGAAAGCTCGGCCTTTCCAGAATTTAGCCGAGAGGTACATGTTATCGAGCCTTTTGATATACCTCGCAACTTTATGCGGTTTCGTACTTGTGACTGGGGTTACTCTTCTTTTGCGTGTTGCTTATGGATTGCTGTTGATTACGATAATAATCTATACGTTTATAGAGAGATGTATACAAAAAATATTACAGCAGATATTTTTGCACAAAGGGTATTGAATAGTGAGGCAGGAGAGTATATAAGATACGGAGTATTAGATTCTTCTACATGGGCAAAACGAGGAGACATTGGGCCTAGTATTGCAGAAACAATGATACTAGAAGGATGTCGATGGAGACCATCTGATAGGTCGCCTGGCAGTAGAGTAAACGGAAAATTAGAAATACATAAAAGATTACGAGTAAACGAAAACACAGAAAGACCATCTTTATTTATTTTTAATAATTGTTTAAATTTAATTAGGACTTTACCAATGTTACCTGTTGACAAAAACAACCCAGAAGATGTAGATACACATGCAGAAGACCACGCATACGATGCACTTAGATACGGATGCATGTCAAGACCATCTCATCCTATGGCATTTGAGACAAGAATGAATGATATTAAAATGACTTCTGGTCAAACATACAGACCTAGTGATTCTGTGTTTGGATATTAATGAAACACAAATCAATTAAAATAGGATATAGAGATTACGAGTTTAAAATAATTGATAAAGACTTTTCTGATTCGCATGGACAGTTTTTATCAAAAGAAGGTTTGATAGGTTTATCTGATGAAGATAACATATCTCATGTTAACACTTTACTCCACGAAGTTTTACATGCTATAATATACCAGTGGGGATTAGACGTAGGAGAAAAAGAAGAACATATTGTTAACGTATTAGCTAATGCAACAACAACAGTTCTTGTAGATAATCCTTGGTTAACTAAATATTTAGAGGAGAAACTAAAATGAAAAACATGAATGGAAAAGATATTGACCCATCAATCATGAAACAATATTCGCAAGGCGAAGGGTTTGATGACCAGTCAACAGATACCGCTCAAAAAAAAGAAGCTAGTGTAGGAGTAAAAAAACCTTCATCAGCTCTACCTGCAGATGATAACACACTTGATAAAGATTATCCAAGAGCAGGAAAAAACGGTGTTGATGGGAAAGTATTCTCAATGGCAGACGAAAGAGACTACTAAGTAAATAATGGCATATAATGTTGGAGGTTCTGGTGGTGGCACTGGGACTGACGCTACAGCATCGTTAAAAGACGAAAAGATAGATTATATTAGTCTAGGTCAAGTAATTGAATCTAGATTAAAATCTGCTGAGATAACTCGTCTTTATGACGAGAAGCGTTGGTTACGAGCATACAGAAACTATAGAGGTATCTATGGTTCTGATATGGCTTTTAGAGACACCGAAAAATCTAGAGTTTTTGTTAAGATAACAAAGACAAAAGTTCTAGCGGCCTATGGTCAATTAATAGAAGTATTATTCTCACAAGGAAAATTTCCTATTGGTATTCACCCAACTGATATGCCAGAAGGGTCATCAAAGTATGCTCATATTAACCCAGAAGAAAAGGGTGAAGAAGAAGTAAGAAGTCCTTATGGATTTCCTGGAGATGGTATGGAAGTACCACCGGGAGCTACTGATGATTTTTTTCTTAATGGATTAGCAGAAAAATATAAAGGGGCAGGATTTAAAGAAGGCCCTGCACCAGACCTATCTAAAATGCCACAGATAGAACCCGCAGAAGAGTCTGCAAAAGAGATGGAAAAGTGTATTCATGACCAGTTAGATGAAAGTCATGCAATGACTGTACTACGACATGTTTTATTTGAAATGTGTTTACTTGGTACAGGAATACTAAAAGGCCCTTTTACTTATGATAAGACTTTACACAAATGGCAAAAAGATTTTGATACAGGAGAATCTGTTTACACTCCTCAAGATAAATCTGTACCAAGAGTAGAAGCTGTAAGTTGTTGGGATTTTTATCCAGACCCAGAAGCAGTTAGTATTGAAGATGCTGATTATGTAATACAACGTCATATAATGAATAGGTCTCAAGTAAGAGACTTAGTAAACAGACCTTACTTTAGAAAATCTGCAATCATAGATTTACTAGAGCATGGCCCTAACTATGAAACAAGAAGTTATGAAACTGCATTGTATGATAGAGAGAACCAAGAAGACTTTGATAAAAATAGATTTGAAGTATTAGAGTTCTGGGGTAACATAGATAAAAAACTTGCAGAAGAAGCAGGTTTAGAAATTACAGATGAAGATACTACAGAGTTAGATGAAGTGTCTGTAAATGCTTGGGTATCAAATGGTAATATACTTAGATTAGTTTTAAATCCATTTACACCAAATAGAATACCTTACATGGTATGCCCGTATGAAATAAATCCTTATCAATTTTTTGGAGTAGGTATTCCAGAAAATATGGATGATGCACAGACTGTTATGAATGGTCATGCAAGAATGGCAGTAGATAACTTAGCATTAGCAGGTAATCTAGTATTTGATGTAGATGAGACAATGTTAGTTCCTGGACAGGACATGTCAATCTTTCCCGGAAAAATATTTAGGAGACAAAGTGGACAAGTAGGACAAGCACTACATGGACTTAGATTTCCAAACACAGCACCAGAGAACATGCAGATGTTCGACAGGTTTAGACAATTAGCTGATGAATCAACAGGTATACCTTCGTATTCTCATGGCACAACAGGAGTTATGTCAACAACGAGAACGGCGGCAGGTATGTCAATGTTGATGGGAGCGGCGGCTTTAAATGTAAAAACAGTAATAAAGAATATTGATGATTATTTATTACGCCCACTGGGACAAGCAATGTTTCAATGGAACATGCAATTTAACGAAGACAAGCCACAGATAGAAGGAGACCTTGATGTAAAAGCAAGAGGTACTTCTTCTTTAATGATGAAAGAAGTTCGCTCTCAACGATTGATGACATTCATGCAAGTAGCATCAAATCAGTTCTTAGCACCTTTTGTAAAATGGCACAGTATCATTAGAGAGATTGCTAAGTCACTTGATGTAGACCCAGACCAAGTAGTAAATGACCCAGAGAAAGCGGCAATATTTGCACAAATGTATGGAGGTATGAATGGAAGCAGAGAAGCTCAAGGTGGTGACCAACAACAACCAAGTATGGAAGGTTTTGGAGGAGTACCTGCAGGAGCAAATACACAAGACGCAACAGGCGTTGGAGGTGGCAATATCGGAACAGGAAATGTTCCGCAACCAGGGGAAAATAGTTTCTCTACGCCAGATTCTGGCACTGAGGGAACAGCTTAATCGTAATGGTAGAGACAACTCAAACATCTGAAGCATTAGCATCTGCCCTAGGTGGCGATGGCTTAATGCAGTCTGAATACTACAAATTAGTATTTAATGATGAAACAGGACAATGGGAAAAACAAAAAGTAACAGAAGATATAGAACCTGTATTTCCTGGCATTAGAGATGTAACTCCAGAGTATACACCAGAAGGTAAAACTTTTAAAACTATACCAATAGGAGCAGGACCCGATTATTCTCCTGTAGTTCCAGATGTACCTACGTTACCTATAACACAACCAGTTGACCCTGTAGTTCCAGAAGAACCAGAAGTTTCTCAACCTGTTGTTACACAACCCGACCAAGGGCCTAGACCAGACCCTATGGATATTCCTACATTTGTTAACAAAGAAAAAACAACTGTAACAGTGGGAGATAATGTATTTCCATCAACTGTAATAAATTCTTTACCTAACTACAGAGATAAGTATCAAAGTTTGCCAGGAGGATTTAACAACTGGTCAGACTCTCAAGTGCTACAATATGCAATAGATACAGGAGCTTTAAACTCTATGTTATCGCAAAATAACAATCCTTATTATATTGCAGAGCCAGAAAAACAAGAAGGTATTATGGCAGAGATAAAAGCTACATTACCTTTACCATTACAACTAGGAGCAAAGGCACTAGATGCAACTCTAGGGGTAAGGGAAAGAAAAGCATTAGTTAAAAGAATGATTGATGCAGGTATGTTATTTGGAGAAGCTAATAATTACTTAGATGAGAAAGGTAACTTTAAATCTAATGATGTAGGAAGATTACTAAAAACATTTAAAGATGACAATGCACCTCAAAATGGATTGGTATCACCAGATACAAATGTGTATGAAATGGTACCCGAAAGAGCTCCTTTTAACGTAGCTAAAGATGTTGACGTACCTTTTCAAAGAACCTTAGATATAAGAGATTTTTATGATACTTCCGTAGAAGACACAGAAGATGAAATTAAACTTATGTTGAGTAGTATACAGTCAGACATTGATTCTATAAATGAATCAAACAGATTATTTGATAAGACTGGGTTTTACACAGGAGTAACAGGAAAAAATAGAGAAAAAAAATTTGGTCCTGGGCCAGATATAGCAAATGTAAGATTTTTAGATTTACAAGAAAGAGATAAACTACTAGCACAAAAAGAAGATTTAGAAAATAAAATTAAAACGGGAAATTTTGGAGAAACAATATTTGACCCAAGAGACAGAAAATTTAAATCAATAACCCCAGGATTAGAAGAAGAGTTAAAAAAGTTTCAACAGAGTGTTCTTGACAGACTTGAAGCAGGACAGGGCATGGCTTCTGTAGGAATAAAAGGTTTATCTGATAACGTAAACCCTCTATTATCTACAGCACCCCAACCTTCTTTTATTGATACTCTGCAACAGTTTAGTATTCAAGATAATAAGATTGTCCCAGGAATATCTCAATCACAACCTGTTATGGGAACATCTGGCTCACATGTAAATGGAGAAGCTGTGTATGTAAACAGTGAAGCAGGACATTACACATCAGATGGTAAATACCACGCTGATACAAATGGAGATGGAATTACAGATACAGTACAAGCAGGTGGTAGTGCAAGTAACGCTCAAGAAACAGCAAACAGTGGGTTTATACCTCAATCAGTTTTAGATAGAATGACAAATCCAGATGGCTCTTTAAAAAATTTATACACACCTCAAGGCGGGCCAACAGGAAGTTACGGGCTAAGTTCTGATGTTATGGAATTAAGAGATGGTAAGTATTACTACACTGGCAATGTAATACTAGAAAACAGAGATGTAGTAGACAACGGGGGTGATGGTAACGTAATAGATAATGCGGCTCCAGATAATTCTAATGATAACAACAGTTACAACTATAATAAAGAGATGGAAGAAGCAAAAGAAGACCCATCAAATGAAAATTATACTCAAGCAAATTATGAAGCGGCATCTGGAACTGGTAGTGGCTCTTCTGATAATAGTAGTAAAGATAAACCTGCTAAAATAGTTTGCACAGAAATGTATAGACAAACACAGCTAGATGACTGGCAAAGAACAATTAAACTATGGTATTTATTTCAAAAAAAATATTTATCAGAGACACATCAAAAAGGTTATCACTTTTTATTTAAACCTTTTGTTAAGGGTATGCAAAAATCAAATATACTTACAAGTATAGGCAGACACTTTGCACAAGAGAGAACAAAAGATATTAAACATATAATGTACGGAACTAAATTTTCTTTACTAGGAAGAGTATATAGAATTATTTTAGAGCCTATCTGTTTTTTAGTGGGGTTATTATTATGGCAGAACAAATGATGAATCAACAACAAATGGCAGGTGGGGTTATGGCTCCTCCTCCACAAAATGTCTCTGACATGGGAGGCACACAACAACCTATGCAACCAGAAAAAAGTCCTCAAGAGGATTTACTTGCAAAAGGTAGGCAAATACTCATGCAACGAGTTGACCAGTTGCAACCAGAAGAAAAACAAATATTAGCAAACAGTATTACACCAGAATTTAAAGAGGTAGTAACAAAAGTTTTTGGCCCTGCTGTGAATGACTTTTTAGACATTCTAGATGCAGGAGAACCAATGGCAGAATCAGCACCTACTCCAGAGCCGATGGTGGCACAAGGAGAAGGTATGATGATGAACAGGCCACCTGTCCAAGAGACAGCCCCTGCACAAGTATAATTCCCACTGGGAATAGGGCGACCTGTTCTTCCAACAGCACCCATAGGAGATAAAATGGAAGAAGAAAAACAATCGGAAACTATTGAAGAAACAAAATCAGTAGAGGAAGATACTGCTCCAACACCTTATCAAAATCCAAATAGAAATTTGATGGATAAAGTGGAAGAGCAAACAGAAACAGCAACCGAGAAAACGGACACCTCTGAGGAGGCTACTCCAGAAGAACGCACTGTAACTGTTGAAGACAAAGTATATAAGAAACGCTATGACGACTTAAAACGTCATTACGATTCTACTCTTAATAAGAATAAGGATGAAATCTTTAAACTTAAAAAACAAGTAGAAAACGCATCAAAGAGATATGTTCCTCCAAAATCTAAAGAAGAATTAGATGCATGGAGAAAAGAATATCCAGATGTTTATGATGCTGTTAAACAGATAGCATATGAACAAGCAGATGAAAAATCTAAAGAGGTCAACTCTAAACTTACCGAACTTGAAAAACGTCAAGCAGAAGTGCTAAGACAAAAAGCAGAGGTAGAATTAGCAAGAGCTCATCCAGATTTTTCTGCACTAAGAGAGTCACAAGACTTTCATGATTGGGCATCAACACAAGATAGTACAATTCAAAGTTGGCTATATGATAATGTTGATAACTCTAAACTTGTTGTACGAGCAATAGACTTATACAAAATGGATAGAGGGATGACAGAGAAATCTGCACCTAAATCAAAAAAAGATGATGCGGCTAAAGCTGTAACTAAGACTAAATCTGGCGACCAGAAAACAGAAAAGAGAACTTGGAAGTTATCTGAAATACAAAAGATGAAGCCTAGTGAGTTTGATAGGTATGAAAAAGAAATCGACCTTGCTCGAAAAGAGGGCAGAGTAGTACAAGGTTAGCTTGAGTGTTTTAACAACAAACTTTTAGGAGACTAAAATGGCATTTACAAAAACTGCTAACTATAATAATTTGCCTAATGGTAACTTTAGCCCGATTATTTATAGTCAAAAAGTCCAAAAGTTTTTCAGAACAGCATCAGTAGCAGAAGCAATTACAAACACTGACTACGCAGGCGAAATTGAAAACTTTGGCGATACGGTAAATATCATCAAGGAACCAACAGTTTCTGTTAGCTCATATACTAGAGGTGCAGTAGTAAACATCCAAGATATACAGGATGACCAACTGCAACTTACAGTAGACCAAGCAAACGCATTTGCATTTAAAGTAGACGACATTGAAGAAAGACATTCTCATATTAACTTTGAGTCTGTTTCAACTTCTTCTGGAGCATACGCTTTAAAGAACGCATATGACCAAAACGTCATTGCGGCAATGTTTGCAGGGCCAAGCAGTAGCTCACCAGACCATGTAGTAGGGTCTGATGGTTCTGGAGTTGATACAGGATTTGGTTCTAGTGAAATAGACCCAGTTGACATAATTTCTAAACACGGAAAACTATTAAATCTTCAAGACGTACCAGAAGAAAATAGATGGTTTTTAGGTTCACCAGAATTTTATGAACAAATGGGACAAGCTAGTTCAAAACTGATGAGCGATACTACTGGTAATGCGGCACCATTAAGAAATGGTAAAGTATACAGTGGTAAAGTAATGAACATGGAATTATATATGACAAATAACTTTGCGGCTAGTTCAACTTCGAACTACTTCAAAGTATTATCTGGACATATGTCTTCCACTGCAACAGCTAATCACATTGCAAAAATCGAAGTTATTAGAGACACTGATTCATTCTCTGATGTAGTAAGAGGTTTGCATGTATTTGGTAGAAAAGTATTGAGAGATACTGCTCTAGTTGCAGAACACTTATTAATAGATTAGGAGGACTAAATGGCTAATTATAATGTAACTGGGTCAGGCGGAACTACTGGTCACCCATCGAGAGTAAGAAGACCTTACCTAATAGAAAACACTATTAATGTAGCAGAAATTAACGGCGACTCTGGAGCGGCACAAAATGACATCCTTAGATGTTTAGACGTTCCTGCAGAAACTGTTGTACTTCACGCTAGCATGGAAATTTTAACTCAATTTTCAAACAGTGTAACTTTAGACTTAGGTATGACTCAAGTATCTGGTAACCCTGCAACAGACGTTGACGTATTCGTTGACGGAGATGCAAAGGAAGTTGGATACTCAGTTATGACTGCAACTGCAAGACCAACATTCGCAGTAGCTGGAACTATTGATATTAAAGTTCTAGATGCGGCGGCGGCGGCAGGTAAAGTTAGAGTCTGGGCAATCTTATGCGATGTTTCTGGAGTTGACGAAACTGACAGAAATACAGATTCACAGCACGATACGGCTGTATAATATTACAGGGGGCCTTAGTGCCCCCTTTACAATTTAAACATATGATTAAAGTATTCATGGCAATAATAATAACTTCGATGCCACATTGGCCATCGGTAAAATATCAAGGATATTTATATCCAGATATGGAAACATGCTTAACATTTACTGAGATGTATGTAGAAGATTTTAAAAGCTACGCAAGAAGTCAAGGAGACCATGATGCTCATTTTAATTCTATATGTTTTGAAGTAGACTCGTATCCAATAGAAGGATTTGAAAAACCAGAATTAGGAATATAATGGCAATACATAATTTAACTAAAACTCAAGTAGTAGTAAAAGATATAATAGATGAACAACCTATACCTAAACAGTGTAACTGTTCACAAAAAATAACAGATTTAGAATTACAAATTAAACAACTAAAGGTTTTAATATTAAATGGCAGGGACAAAGACATACTTAACATTAACGAATAGTGTTTTACAAGAACTAAATGAAGTAGAGTTAACCTCTTCTAATTTTAGTGCTAGTAGAGGAATACAGACTGCAGTAAAAAGTTTTGTTAACAAAGCTGTTAATGATTTATACACAGCAGAAATTGAATGGCCTTGGTTATACACTAGTACAACACAAACTGTAAACTCTGGCCAACAAGAGTATACATTTCCTTCTGCTTTTAGAGTAGCAGATTTTGATTCTTTTTATATTATACCAAAAGAACTTGTAACTAATGGAGAGTTTACATCTAATATAAATAGTTGGACTACTATAGCAGGTTCGGGAAGTGCGGCGTATAATAGTGGAGGTAATGGCAGATTACGATTAAATGATTTTGCCGCTCATCAATCTATTTCAACAGTAGTTAATCAACCTTATAGAATACAAGTAAGAGTGTTAGATTCTAATAGCACAGGACAAGCATTAAAAGTACAAGTTGGTACTGCGGCTGAAGGTACACAAAATTTAAATACAACACTGACTGTTTCTGATTTTGGTAAAGGTGCTATACTAGATGCTACTTTTACTGCAACATCACAGACTACATTTGTTACATTAAATAATACATCTACAGAAACAAACATGGATGTAGATTTTGTTCGTGTATCAGAAAAAGATGTTGTGCCTACAAAATTACAATACATTAGTTATGATAATTATTTACAAGGAATTATTCATAGAGATAAAGTAAATAGTAGTGACCATTACGCTAAACCTCAATCAGTGTATAGAACACAAGATAACTTAGGTTATGGAATATCTCCAATACCAGATAGAGATTCATATCAAATAAATTATCATTATTACAAATCACACACAGAATTATCTAGTGCAACAGATACATTAGATTTACCAGATATATATTCAGATGTTGTTGTTAATAGGGCAAAATACTATGCGTATAAATTAAGGTCAGACATACCATCAGCTAATATTGCAAATGCAGAGTATGAAGATGGAGTAAAAAGAATAAGAGTAGAAGCATTAAATAAACAAGATTACATGAAAGATACTAGAACAAATATTGAAATGTCTTCAAGAGGTTCTGTATCTAGTTCTGTGTTTACATACTAATGCCAGATACTTCGCAATTACAACCTGCTGTCGTAAGTTTAGGCGGGGGTTTGATATTAAACAAAGATGTATTTTCAATGTCTCCAGGAGAAGCATTGCAACTACAAAATTTTGAGCCAGATATTGAAGGCGGATACAAAAAAGTATTAGGAACTACAAAGTATAATAGTAATATTGTTCCTCAAGTTTCTGCGTCATCAGAACGAGTAGTAATGACTGCTATATTTAATGATGTAGTATTAGCGGCAAGGGGTGGTAGTATTGTTAGGGGTAGCTCTGGTTCTGGTAGTTGGACATCTACTATAACAGGTTTAGGAACACCTACACAAAACTATGAACATAGATTGTTTAACTTTGATGGTACTGATAAAATTATTATTGCAACAGGAACATCAAACCCACAAATACTAAATACATCGTTTAGTACATCTGTAGTAAACGCTACAGGAACATCTAATTTTAAATTTGTAGAAGTATTTAAGAACCATATATTTTTTGCAGGACATAGTTCTAATATTCAAGAACTTAGTTTTATGGGGCCATTTGAAACAAATGATTTTACTAATGGCAATGGTGGTGGAACAATAAAAGTAGATACAGAGATAGTAGGACTTAAAGTCTTTCGTGATGATTTGTTTGTATTTGGACAAGATAAAATATTTAAAATATCTGGAACATCAAGAACTGATTTTGTTGTAACTGCAGTAACTAGAAAAATAGGATGCGTAGATGGTAGAAGTATACAGGAGCTTGCAGGTGATGTTATATTTTTAGCACCAGATGGTATTAGAACTATTGCAGGTACAGAAAGAATTGGTGACGTAGAATTAGGTACAGTATCAAAACAAATACAACAAAGAATTAATAGTATAACTACTCATAACATTAATTCTTTAGTAATAAGAAGTAAATCGCAATACAGAATATTCTTTCCCACTGGGACTACTCAAGCAGAAGATTCATCAGCAGGGTTATTAGCTGTTATCAAAGCAAATCCAAACACAGAACAATTAGGATTTGAGTATGCTGATTTAAAAGGTTTAAAAGTATCAAGTTCAGATTCTGCATTTATATCTGGGTCAGAAACAATTATTAGCGGTGGATACGATGGATATGTATACATACAAGAATCTGGTAATGTATTTACACAAGCTAGTACAACAAAAAATATAAGTGGAATTTACAGGTCGCCCGATATGACAATGGGAGACCCTGGACTTAGAAAAAATTTTCAAAGAGTTTTATGGAATGTAAATCCCACTGGGACTTTATCATCAAGTTTTTTATTAGAGTATGATTTTAGTGATGACGCTGTACCACAGCCAGAGGCTTATACTCTTAGCAGAACAGGAAATATAGCAGAATATGGTTTATCTGAATCTGCTTATGGTACTGCAGTTTATGGGTCAACAGGCTCTAGTTTAATAAGGCAATCAGTTGAAGGTAGTGGATTTACAGTAGCAACAAAAATATTAGATGCAACAACAAATAGTCCAATATCTTTAAAAGGTTTTGAAATGGAATTTACACCAGGAGGAAGAAGGTAACATATGGGAGCAACATACACAAGACAGAGTTCATCAACTATTGTTGATGGAGCTACCATTGAGGCATCGCATTTTAATGCAGAGTTTGACCAACTACTAGCGGCATTTGCTTCTAGCAGTGGGCATACGCATGATGGGACAAGTGCTGAAGGTGGCCCAATTACTAAGTTACTCGGCACATCTATAACTATTGGAGATGCAACATCGGGTACAGATATAACAGTTACTTTTGATGGAGAATCAAATGATGGTGTTTTAAAATGGATGGAAGATGAAGACTACTTTGAGTTTTCAGATGACATACTTGTAGGTAGCACAGAAAAATTACAATTTAGAGATACAGCAATATATCTTAATTCATCATCAGATGGGCAATTAGATATTGTTGCTGATACAGAAGTTCAAATAGCGGCAACAACAATTGATATAAATGGTAATGTAGATATATCTGGTACACTGACAGTAGCAGGTGCATTAGACTTTGGGGATGCGGCATTATCAAATGTAGGAGCATTACAATTAGATAGTATTTCTGGAGATGCAGATACTAACACATCAATTACATTTAGTGGTTCTGATGTTATTACCATAACTGCAGGCGGAGATGCTCAGTTTACATTTAACAATGGTTCAATAGTACCATCTGTAGATAATGATATAGATTTAGGAACTAGCTCACTAGAATTTAAAGATGCGTATTTTGATGGAACAGTTCACACTGATGCAATAAGTTTAGATGGCACAGCAATTACTGCAACTGCGGCTGAAATAAATATCTTAGATGGTGTAACCTCTACTACAGCAGAATTAAACTTAGTAGATGGGATTACAGCAGGAACAGTATCTGCTTCAAAAGCAGTTATTGTAGATTCTAATAAAGATTTAACAGGGCTTAGAAATTTAACTATAGCAGGAGACTTAACAGTATCTGGTGATGA
>Ga0098042_1000553_pt1 | contig 14519 bp, 10 predicted proteins | sample 9_EtaG_FD_75066 | JGI IMG/M metagenome (GOLD analysis project Ga0098042, IMG submission 75066) | Marine viral communities from the Subarctic Pacific Ocean - 9_ETSP_OMZ_AT15188 metaG | ecosystem: Environmental > Aquatic > Marine > Oceanic | place: Pacific Ocean | collected 2015-01-10
ACGCTTGGTCGTGGGTCTATTGTTGCTGTGCTTGCCGCCATTATTCTTCATCTCCTGTTATTTTTGTGGTGTCATCGACTTGACTTAAAGTTTCCTCAACTGGGGTAGTAGGATTCAAGTATTCTTCTACAAGTTTTAATCCGGCTGTCTTTGTGAGATAGCCACTACCTGTAGAGATATTTTTATCCTTTAGCCATGCGATAATGTCTTTTCGACTCCATTCTGTGTCGGGCAAACCGTCATTACCTTGGTCTATGGATTCTCCTTCAATTAAGAAGTGAGAAGCAGGTAGTGTGTGTCGCCATTCGTCAAGCCAATGTTGACTCACTTCAACAACTTCACCACGAGTCCACATACCCATTGTATGTCGCATCGGGCGTTCAAAGAACGGTCCTAAAAAGGTCACAGTAGGCATTTAGCCCACCTCAAACAACGAGCATCATCAAGACGACTGATTCAGTGCCACCGCTCACATTCTTCAAGATGAGTGGTGTTCGCTTGTAAAGTTCTGTGTTGTTGTTGGTCTGCACTGGTGTGTTGCCAGTAAGTGTAATCGAAGTTGCTGTGAGTTCCTTGATAGTACCAAGATGCGCCCCTTCAAGAGTGGTGATAACATCACCAGCACTGAATTGAGTGGTTGCATCAACAGTATCAACTGCGACTGTACTTTCAGTTGTCAAAAAGTGAGAGCCATCGTTAATCAAAACACCTGTTGCAACGGATTGCATCATCAATGGGTCGAGTGAAGCAGTGTCTCCCAACCATTGGCAACTTGTGTGAACAATGTCACTGCAAGAACCGGAAAGGGTAAGAGTTGCATTGTCAGTAGCGTTTGACCACTTAGCGACAATCAATCGTGGGTTATGAACTTGGCCGGAACCATCGGAGTTCGATGCTTGAAAACCGGTAATGCTACCGGGGTATGCCCCATTAAAGCCATCAAGCCACTTTGTTTTGTCTTGGTCCACGCCGCCCTGCAAAGGTAGGTCCATCATTACATGGATTTCGCCCGCAGATGGTGTATATGTTAGATTTCTATGCGTTATTGCTGTCATAATTTTTCATCTCCATTATTTTTTATTTTCTCAATCATCCTCACTTTAGGTCACGGATTGAAGCGTGTCCTCCGAAGAAAGTAGTCCATAGTTCTCCCATAGTTCGGTACATTCCTTCTTGTCCAAGACGGTTGATTGCGAATGGGTCGCCGGTTTCGATACCGGATTCAAAGTATTGCGTTGGGATAGCAGTAGAGAAGTAAAGGTAATCCGTGTCGAGGAAATACATACGGCTCAATGTGTCTGCTTGAACATCCTTAGATGGGATGATAGGAACACCGTTGTAAGTTGCAACGATAAATCCTGCTTCAATTCCCGGTACACCCTTAACACCATTGTAGGTAGGGGTGATACGCTTTTCCTCCATGAATCGCTGTTGCGATTGGAGAAGTTGTTGAAGACGCATCAAAGTGTCATATCCAGTAAGGATAACCTTTGGATTGCCACCACGAGTCCAGCACTTTTGGAATATTGTGTCCAAGTGGTCGAGTGAAAGAGTTCGGTCAGTACCGGAGTTTTCATCGTGTTCAGCCAAAGACCAAGAGTTTGCACTGCGGTCAATTGAGTAAATGTCTTCATTAGAAGATGCAGATGCACCAGTTGTAACTCGGTCAAGAGACTCAAAATCATTACCAGCGACAGTAGCCTTGTCAACAAGAAGCATCTTGTTGATATGCTCGGCGTGGTGCTTACCCATTTCTTCTTTGAGGATTGAACGAATGTCGCCCAGTCCGTCATCCTTGTCAGCAAGGAACATTGCGGTTTCGCTCATGTCGAAGGTGTGAACAACAGTCTTCGGCTTTGCGGCAATGTGTTGGAAAATAGGCTTGGTGGTGTCCGGTAGAGTTGCGTTTTCTGCAACACCGCCACCAACAGTGAATGAAGGTCGTTCGGTGATAACTCTCCAACCACTGCGCTCCCAAGGTCGCTTTGGTAGGATTGAAAACGCATTGAACTCTTGGTTCAATTGCGACCAAACCTTGCGGCCATAAATCGCTTGGTATGTACCAGCAGTAGTAGATAGCATTGGGCTATCAGCCTTGAGCAATTCGCTACCGCTGTAGGAATATCCCATTGCATTACCAGCACCGTAAAAGTACCGTTCCATGTCAGTTACGCTTCGTATGTAGTCTCGTGCCATATAATTTCACTCTCCATTATTTTTTTATTTTTTCAAGCCCCTCGAATTACCGAACCGGCGAGATTGTGTACTTCATCCCAAGACATGTTACCCAAGTCTTGTGTGGATGGGACTTCAACATTAGATGAAGAAGCCGACTTTTGAATTGATGTGCCTTGAATGCCAATGTTATCAATACGCTCACTTAGTGCGTTAATTGACTTCATAACTTCATTGAGAGGCGCACGAGCATCGAACTCGGCTTTTTCTGCTTCTTGCTTTGCAATTCTTTGTTCTTCTGCAAAGCGAGAAGCGAATTGAGATTCAAGGTCGCCACGGAATCCTTGTTCCATTGCGGCGGCTTTGTAAACTTCGTAAGCGGCTTCGATGTCACTTGAAGAAACATTGTTGGGGTTAATGTAACTTTTAGCCACTGAAGCGGCTCCTAGCGCACCGGATGGTGTTTTACCGCCAGTTGAGGTGATTGCGGAGATTGCACCGGTTGAAGGTGAACCGTTTTCTTGACCTCGACCTCGGACTTGTCCACCGAAGTAGTCAGCACCATCAACAGCATCGGGGTTGTCAAAGCCACCAAGTTGTGCCTTCTCCAAGTTGTCGAAGTGTGTTCGTGCTTGCATGGTATCAACACCAGCGGATTTGAGGGTGTCCTCCATCCAGTTTAGGTATTCTGCGGTTATAACATCACTGTATTCACTTTTTGCGTAGTTCATTTTGTCATCATCCTCTTTTTCTTCGTCTTTATCTTTAGCGGCGAATGGGTTTTCCTTCTTTTCATCGTCGGAATCATCTTTTTTGTCTTTCATGTGTTCCTTAAGGCCGGGAGGCATCTCGCCTTTTTCCATAGCGTCAAGTCGTGCTTCAAGTCTGCTCATTACATTGTTCAAATCGTTATCAATTTCTGTCATATTGGTGTCCTCCTTTAAAATACGAAACTGTGCTTCGGGGTTAATTCCTTTTTCACATATCGTTATTTCGTGTAGTTCCATTTTACTAATTTCTTGGTAGTCTCCATGTTCCCCATCCGATTTACGCACTCTCTTGAATGCTTGTCCACCGATGGAAAATCCTTGCAGATTTCCTTTACGGATTTCTGCGGCCACTTCACGAGCCTTTTCAATGTCGTTGCGAAGTGAAACAACAACAAACATACCAGCATCATCAACTTCGGATTTCCACATCCGACCATTTGAATCAACATAGGAGTCAATAACTTCTCCAACTTGAATATTTGAGTGAGCAAGTTGTACATTACGGAACTTGTCACTCTTCATGAACCCGCTAAATGCATCCTTTAGTGCTGAACGGGTAATAAGGTCGCCTTGCTTGTCCACCAGTTCAACTGATGCGTAGCCAGCGATAACCATATCGGAACTGCCCTTAATGAGAGCGATACCGGATGTGGGTCGCTTTAGGGACAACATTACCCTCCGATTCATTGTCATGGTATATAGAATGTTTCTTTCACACTGAAAGAGTTGGAGTGCCATCTTCGTCGTCTAAAACGATAGACTCGTCTGCATCTGTTTTCATTTCAACATGAGTAATTGGTTTTTTCTTTTTATTCCCCGAATCAGCATCTTGTTCTTTCTCATCCGGTCTTACTTTACCATCATAATCGGGTAAGTTGCTTTCTTCTGTCAACCTTGTAGGACCACTTGGTGATTCTATCGGAGTAGCCATATCAATCCCTAAGCCTTTTGGCCCTGTCCAAGTTAGTTTTTCTTTGGCTAATTGGTCTAACGCTCTACTGATTACTTCAAGTGCTTTTTTTGTTGAAGGTTTGAGAAGACGATTTTCGTCTTCTTCGTCGAGTACACCTGCTGACTGTCTATCTTGTCTTTCACGACTTGGAGGTTTTTCCTCCATCATGTCCATTTTTACAAGATGACCTTCTAACATAAGTGGGGCAAGAGTATGCCAATACGGATGAAGACTCTCGGCCAGTGTTAATGAGTAATTTGATTTAGTTAAATCACCTAAAGCCGAGGATGGGTTATGTATGTACCAATTATCATCCATACGAGTAACTTGATACGATACAGTATCTACACCTTTGAGTATTACTTGTAATACACCATCATTGTATTCTAAGTCGTGTGGGATAAGGATAGGCGCAAATGATTTTGTCATTAAGTCAAGAGATTCAGCACTGGCCGCACCTTCGCCTTCACCTTCACTTTCTATTTCACGCACTTGTACATTGAACACATCTCGATTTTTTCTACGCTTCTTTGTAACACCTGTTACAGTTGCTCTTACAATGTCACCAACTTTGAATGCTCTTTGTTGTCTGTGCGCTGTACCTACATCCATAAAGAATTGACCTTTGTATTCTATGGCTCGATTACCTAATGATTCACCATCAAGAATTGGACCCGCACCCAACTGATATGTGTACGGTCCTTTGCCTCGACGGTCAAGAATAATAAAGTTAAAGTCACGACTTTCACGCAGTAACAACCACTTAGGATGACGACGCTCTCCTTTCATGTATGTGGATTTGTTATCTCTCAACAAGACTATACCGTGTTCTTTCTGTAAAATTTTAACAGCCTCTTCAAGACCTTCATCATCAGTCATTTTTGTATCATGTGGACCGGGTATTATGACATTTTCATGACTATCAAACTGCCCTCTTAGTACTTTCATGCGCTCGTGCATCAACATTTCAGCGACATTGGTATCATCGTAATTGATGATATCAATGATGTTCAAGTCTTCTTCACCTACAATACCGTCAATAACAAAGTTGTTATCATTTAATTCAGCAAGACTTTCTTTGAATGCTTTCTTTAATCCAACTTTACGCCCGTTTTCATCGTAAGTGACAATCTCATTATCATTCTGTACTATGATAACTCGTTTACCGTCATACCACTTACTTACTACCCATGAGCCACTAAAACCTCGTAAATGCTCAAGGTCACTTAAATCGAATATACGGTGCATTGGTCTAATTGGTGGAACCCAATCAGCATCCTCACCTTTCGTCAATAAAACATCGGGATTCAAAAGTGATGTAATGTAGTCACTCATCTCACTCAAGTTAAGTGCTGTTGGATTATCTTGTCCTATAGTTTTTGAGGTTTCTGTATCGTATTGCATAAAGGGCGGTATAGGGTTTTGATGCGGCGGTAGTGTTTCCAGTAATTGTTTTGTCATATCCGTACCATGGAGTTCTTCTAATGCACCTTGCCAAGTATTATGAAACAATTGAGGTTCTAAGTATGTGCCTATCAGTGGTTGTCCTTGAGCATCGAACTCAAAACCAACAGAAGGATTTTGAGGAATAGCAGAAGAGTGAACTACATCAGCACCAGTGTGTGTAGGCATAATACCGAATGTAGAAGGGTTGACTCCACCTATAGGAACTGGTTCGCTATTGATACCTATAGTTCTTACAGTTTCTTGAATAGGTGTCATGTTGTCATCATTAACTGCATCAATATCTAAACTAACAATACTATCAAGACGATTTTTTGTTCTTCGTGTGTATGGTTTTTTACCACCTTTACCAGCACCTAATCTATTATGAACATCAAGTTTACCACCGGCTGGATAAAAACTTAAACCGTTATTTGTCATATTTTGCCCAAACTGACTTGTTTCAAAATAATTGGTTGCACTCCCAACAGTGTTGTGAATAGGATGTGCTTTCCAATTAGTATGTCTACCTTGAGCATTATCAATAGCAAAATGTAAATTATTTTCTTCATAGTCTTGTCCAAATTGTTCATCACCGTGAAGTTGATGAAGTGAAAATTTATCATTGAATTGACCACTTGAGAGTAATTGACCGATTGTAGATACACGCAATGGTACTTCTCTCGCATTTGACTCGTCAATTATTGCTTGAACATGCGCTCTTAAGCGTGATTTTTGTTCACTTGTTTTACCCTCTAAGCCCATGCCTTCTAAAACTTCATCGGGTGTCATATTGCCGTTTAACTCAAAACTGTTATCGAGCATATAACTCATTACATCACGATGAAATCCCTTTTGCTTAGGTTTAACTATTTTAGTCTCATCTGCCATACGATACACAGGTGCTTTGATACCGTGTACACTGTGGTCTGCTCTTGCAAGCCATCGTTCAGCGTCGTACATCAAACGGTTATGATTTGCTAAAAACTTCTCCGGGTCATTGATATCAAAATGATTTGGGTCGTGTTCTATTATTTTCGGATAAAGTAATTTAGCGGCTTCAAGCACAGCATTACGACTGTTTTTTGCAATTTTATCCGTAAGACCGGCATCTGTTTTCCACCAAGTACCTGCTTTACCAAGTACAGACTCGGTTGAACGGCGTTGTATTTTATTCAATTCTATTTGACTTGCTTGTAATTCTTCTTGTAACGCTTTTACCTGTTCGGGCGATTCCATGTATTGTATCATTTCAGTAATAGCATCTAATCGTTCAGTTAATTCTCTTTCTTTTTGCATTGCGGGTAACATACCGCCAAACTTCAATGCGGTATCAATGGTCCTTGTAGTGAATGTAGTGTCTTCTGTAGGTTTTATAGAAGTCTTACCACTTTGTGTTTTGGCTTTTGCTTCTTCACCTTTTTGCCTTCGTAATTCAAATTCAAAACTATTTAACCATTCTTTTAGTTCATCCATATCCCCATCATTTAGGAAAGAACCTTCTTGTTCCATACGATGTTTAATGTCAGCGTACATCGGGTCTTCTTCTGTTAAATTGTTAATGTGGTTAAAAATTCGATTAGGAGAATTAACCCCTGTTTCTTTTGCTATTGCTGTTAAAATACGCAAGGCTTTTGCGCTGGCTGGTGAGTCAATATAGTTTTTAACATTACCAAAATTTGGTTGTTTAGCACCCCAACCCATAAAATCCATGTAATCCTCATGGTCTACACCAAAACTCACTGGTATATTACCACTCATTAAATCCTTTAATGCTTGTACAGAAGGCTTTTGTGGTTTATGTGGGTCAAGAGTGTGACCTAACATTGTTTTTCGCCAATGTTGCTTTCTTGCCTTTTCCAGCATAGGAGTGTCGGATGTATTTGCACCGTACATAGATTCGGGTTGAACTTTAAGCATAGGATTGTGTGTAATTAAGGGACTCATATGCCTTAAACCGCCTTTCTTTTCTTCTGTAGTCATAGTACGAAGTGCATGAAGATATTGTGGGTTAAATGTTGATTTGTGTAAAGTCCAATTGTGTTTATCCCCTCGCCCTTTTTTCAATACTGTATTTACATTTACAGGTGAAAACATGTTTTGTAGTAATTCAGCATCATTGAATCTCCTAAACATAGTGTAGGTTTTGTCTCCTTTTTTATTAGCAACTTGTTCGGCATAACCGATAGGTCTTGCTTTTTCGGAACCAAAGTGCATACCTAAAGCCATGTTTAATGAATTTGGTTGTAACACTATTTGATTACCGTCTAATTCAAATAAACTTGAAGTAGCGGGAAATGACATATTTTTTGGCTTTTGTTCAAACGGAGTTGGTACATGTAAAGTATCTCCTGTCTGCCCTCCACCTGTAATGTCTACAGGTTCATTGCTTGCTATGTTTGCATACGCTTGTTCAATTTTTTCTTCTTCTGTTAATTCATCTTCATTGTGAGAAGGGCTGTGAATAATTTCATTGTATGCGGCCAAAGTCATATCAGCACCACCAACTTGAGCGAAAGGATTACTCCAAAACTTTGCTGGTCCTACGGTGTGATTACCACCTTTGTCGAACCGCCAATGTGAAGGTTTTTCTTCATCGGGATGAGGACCATGCGGAGATTGTAAAAACGCAAGGTCTGTAGCAATGTCTTTTCTTTTTGATAGTAAAGTACCCCTTTCCATTGCTTCACTTTCCATATCTTCTAAATGGTGAAGTGGGATTATAGGACCATCCATCTCTCCGTAAATAGGGTGATTAAGAAGCGGCTTTCGTGTTTTTGGGTCATAACCTGCAAGGAATAAAACATCCTCCATCGGCATACGAGTTAGTTCGGGGTCGGTAATTTTTCTTTTTTTGTAATGTCTTCTAACACCTGCTTGTAATTCTTTTAAAGCATATTTTTCTTGCGGTGCAACTGAATGTAAGTCGAGTCTTGGTAATACACTAAACTTTTCACCAACATCATCTTCTATGCCGTGTGTGTTGTGTAATTCATCTATAATATAATCTGCTATACTTCTACCATTTATGTCATAAGAGTGTACCGCTTTACCAATAGCAGGTTGAATAAAACGATTTTCTTCTTGTTTGTAATCTGTTTCATTATCTTCTTGATACAGATGAGCGTTTGGACCAAAATGCCCACCTTCTCTTACCGCCCAATTCATTTCCGGTGTACGACGCATTAAGTTATTCCAAACTAATCGAGCAGAAGGAATATATTCTCCGTTTGGTAATTTAATATCATTATGTTTATCAACTCCTTTTTCATGAATATGGCGCATAACAGCAGTTCTTTCTTCGGGGTTTAACCATTCAAGACCAAGGTGATACCCCTCTTGTCCTAATCCAACAGCATGTTTATCACCGTTTTCATCTACAACATATCCGCCACTTTGCCACTGCTTTGCTCTTTGATTAAAATGGTCTACTCGTAAACGATTTTCAGTTTCTTCTGCTGAACGACCATCAGCAAGGTAGTTGTCTTTTAATTCACTGTTAAGTTTATTCCAGCGTTGAAAATCACGCTCATACAATTCGTGTTGATGTGATACATTAGACTTGAAAGTTCTTAGGGAGCCGAGGATTTTTTTACCGTTATACCCAAAAACCAATGGACTTTTTTTTGCTTCTAAATACCGGTGAAATTGTTTTTCCATTTCCATTTCTTCTTTAGAATGCCCGTTAAAAATATGACTTCGTAAGAGTTCCACATAAGCGGCATTACCACTTGTAATGTCCATTTTTAAAAGCGGGTGATTGGTATGGTGGAAAGGAAAATTATGTTCTCGATACGGGTGAGATGCAGTGGGTATATACCGAGGCCATACAGCGTGAGATTCTCTCACATTATCTGCACCCGCTAAACGGTCTTTCCAAACATGGTCTGTTGGTTCACCATGTGTATGATGATGTGCGAGAAGAAAACCCGGACCTTCTTTGTACGAAGGTAGTTTTTCTACTCTTGTGGTTTTATCTTCTTCTTCTTTTTGAATTAGTTCAGCCGTATATTTTAACGACCTTGAAAGTGTATCTGTAGGTGCTTTGTTAAGAGATTCCCAAGCAATAATGTATTCAGCCGCACTAAACGCTAAGTCGTTACCATCGGCTAATGAAAGCAGTAATTCATCTTTAGCAAAGTTAAATTGTTCTGCTACCATGTTTTCACCGCCTCATGAAAGCGGTTGAAACTTAGGACAAGCAAAAATATCTATCCCATCGTGTAGATTGCAACCACTACGAATATTACCTCCACATGTGCGACAAGCGATAGGTGCGCCACCCTCACTCGCTTCACGCATTGAAGCAGTTGGGTTTGCTTTCTTGATGGCTACCTTTGTCATGTAACCGCCTCAATACCTTCGTTCTGTTCCGCCTTCTGCATCTTCTCTTTCAGCACCAGTTCCAGCATGAGGATTCATACGACCGCCAAGTTTACCTATGTCAACTTTTTTGTCGTGCTTTGCTCGCTTTGGTTTACCATCTTCGTATTCAATGGTGTTACCGTTGGTAGTATAGTAAGAGGTTTTAGTTTGCCCACCGGATTCAGTAACCAAGTGTGGATTGATGTCAGTAATTTTTTCCTTTGGGAGTGGTTTCGGGTCAGCCAAAGGGTCAGCCTTTTCCATCTTTCCACCGCAACCCATCTTCATGCAACCGCCTTTTTCCATTTTAGAACCACACTTAGGACAGTCTTTACATTCACATGGTTCTTTACCACAGTCACACTTGGCTTTAGCCATCTTTCCACCGCAACCCATCTTCATGCAACCCATTTTGCTCATTTTAGAACCACACTTAGGACAGTCTTTACATTCACATGGTTCTTTACCGCAATCACATTTGGCTTTTTCAAGTAAATCTATTCGTTTGTTCAATTGTTCTGCTTTTTCAAGCATTTGCTTTACTTCGTAACTTACTGGTTCAAATCTTGGCTTCATGTTTATACCTCATTTTGTTTTGCTGTTTGGGCCATCTCGTGAATGTCCTCCCAAGACATATTGTGAAATTCTTCATTTGTCTGTGGGACAGAAGAGTTTACTCCCTTCATTATTGAATCATCATTCATATCATTTCTAAAAGCGTCATTTACAACATTTTCAGTAAAAGGAGTTGTTGACTTTACAAGACCCATTTTTTTCAACATTAAATTAGGATTTGAAATCATTTTACGAAGACGCATGTTTTCTTGCTTGAGTGATTCAAGGTCGTTATCCATGCTTTCCATTTTCGTAATTAAAACACCCATCAATCGCTCCGCATCCGATTGTTCAGTCATTCAATCACCTCATTGAGAGTGTCGGCCAAAAGTTCCAGTGACACGAGTATAGTTTGATGGTCGAACCCCGTTTGAAATAGTACCACCGAGTCGTTGTCCTTGAAGAGATTGAGCCGAAGTAGGTCTATTATTGAACTTCATAACTGGTGCGCCACCGGCATAGATATCATTCGGTCCTTGTGTGAGGCCGCTTTCAGCCTTTGCTATTGCCGCAGACAAATCTTCGGATAGATAATCTGCAACCTTGCGTACTTCATTCAAATGTTGCTTTGCTAAGTTAGCATCACCTGTAGTTAAAGCACTAATGAATGCTTTTTGGTGTTCTTCCATTTTTCTCGCCATTGGGTCCATTTTGATTAAATCCATTTTCAGCCCTACCTTATCCGATGTGGTTCTATTTTAAGAGTCTTTATGCGCCTTTGAAGTTTCTTACATTCATAAGAGCGTTACTATTTTGTTGCCCAATAGAGGGCTGTGGCCCTCTTTGTTGTACACTTGTTACAGGAGAACCGCTACCAGCCGATGTACGGCGTTGTGGTGCGGCTGGCCCTCTATTACGAAGTCCCATACCTTGTCCACCCGGTTGTACTGGTGGCATCGGCATATTACCCATCGGCATACCCGGAGGCATACCTCTCATCATTGGTGCGCCAGCCATTGGCATACCCGGAGGCATACCGCCCGGAGGCATCATCGGAGGTGGTGCGCCTCCACCCATAGGTGGTGCGCCAGCCGGTGGTGCGGCAGGTTGAGGTGGAGGTTTACGGTAAACAAATCGAATGTCACTACTTGATTCACCATCAATTAAATCAGCAGTAAATCCAAGTTGCGCCATACGCTGTGCTACATTCAACTCTTGCTCATCACGGCGTAATCGAGTAATTTCATCCTCTTCTTCGTTTGGATAAAGCGTGAGTTTCCAATCATGCACACCCATTTGCTTCAACATTTTAGGGAATAATACATCGGTGTAGGTTTTTTGTCCAAACTCAACAGCACGATTTGTTACAAGAATTTGCATACCCTCGTTACTCAATCCACCGGCTTTTCCACTATCAACCATAAAGACACTTGATACACCAAAGTAAGCAGCGATACGATTGCGTATTTCATCACGAACAGCAATGTATTGCATCTCTTCTAAGGTGTCCATAAATTTAATCCAATTTACACCACCACGACCGGTATTGCTTTCAATACCAACTTTAGGAATATAATGCGGGTCACGCTCCATTTTTTCATCAACAGATTTCCAAAAAGATTTCATTGATTCAAGGTTATCAGTAGTAACTGAAATAATACCCTTTGGCATTCGTCGCTTTTGATAAGCAGTGTACATGTAGTTATCCATTGCTGTAAGAGTCATGGCTTGTCGCCACATAGTGTTGACAGGTGAACGACCGTATAGTTTAGACGGATTGTATTTACTCAAATGAATTACTTCTCCTTCAATGAAATACTGTGTTTTACCGCTACCTGCCATATTGACATAGTGTACATCATGTAAATCACTACCACATATTTCACAGGTATCACTTTCAGCGTGTGTCTTTACTTGGTCCCTATGGATTCGACAAACTTTGTATCGCCCACCACGAACACCACGCTTATCGGCAACAATACGCATGAAGATAGGGTCGCCACGAATCATTTCTTTGACACGGAAAAAGGCTACTTCTTTTGATTCGGGGTCAATGTAATACTCTTTTACAAGTATCAAAAACGCATCATCCACAATATTAAGGTCGTTTTCTATTTCATTAAGAATATGAATGAATGCTTGGTCCATACTATTTTCTTGATTGAGTAACCATTTAACATATGTTAGTTCATCATGGTCGGGGTCACGCACTTGACCTTGACATACACCACAAACCTCAACATCATGTTGATATTCTTCACCACACTCTATGCATTTTTTGTGAAATCGCTTTTCAAAATAATGCCCTCTTCGGAACATTTCTTGTCGAATTTTTGAAAGTACTGTTCTTAGAATTAAACATTCTGTGCTTACAGCATACAAAGCAGGTATGGTAATACCTTGCGCCATTACAGGTTCTTGAATACCGCTTGTCCAAAGCGGCATGGTAGGAGTTGGGGATTGCTTACGCTTGAATGGTTTTCCAAGTGCACTCAAAAATCGGCTTATTCTACTGTCATCGTCTGCCATTACAATCCCTCCGCAAATCCACCTATGGTATCAGCATCCAAGCCCCACTTAGACAAGAGGTTGTCGGCTTTCTTTTTATCATCTTTCCAATTATTGAAGGTAACAAGTTTTTGTAATTCGTCTTTTCTCAACTTATCTTTTGAATCTATATACGATAAAACAGCCTTTGCCTGTAACGATTTCATTTGTAAGTGTGGTAAAATACCTTTGAGTAAATTCCGTAAATCGTCTTTTGACTGAAATACAAGACGATGAAGACTCCGATTACTATTTTTATGCACTTTTTGATTAAGAACTAAACGCCCACATCCAAGAGCCTTATGCAAACTTTCACATTGGTCCCTACCTCTATCACCAGTTGCTACAAAAGTTGCTCTTGGTTCACCTCTTTCACTGATAAAAATACTACCATCAGCATCAAGAAAACCTGCGGCATAAGCCCATATGTCTTTGATAATCAAACCATGTGTACCCATTTTTACAAACATGCCACGGCTATGACCTCGGTAAATATCTAATTCTTCACCGTACATTTTGATAAGCATACCAACTTTACTAGGTGTAATTGACTTATGTAAGACACCTACACCACGACGAACAATTTCACGGCTACTCAATTCACCGTTTTCATCAAGTTGCTTTGAAATAAATTCCAATGTTGTTTTGTCGTCTTTTGAAATTGAATCAATTTGATGTAATGTACCTCTCCACATTTTTTGGGCATCTTTACGCATTTGCATGGCATCTACCCAATTTTGTTGTTCTTCTACACCCCAATCATTTATTTCGTTTAACATAGTAAGTACTGATGTTGCCTTTAGAAACATTTGACAAGCCTGTTGAAGTCCTGTACTTCTTGACTCGCCAAACTTTCGCAGTGATTTTAATGAACGGTCATTTAATCCCATGTAGCGAATAGTGTCTTGCAATCCATCACTCCATGATAAATTGTTAATTGTTGCCTCAACCTCCATTGCTTTTATGGTTCTTACATCATCTATAATAGCATCAATCATATCTCGATTGCTTTTGTCGTTTCTTCGCATTTTACGACACATGCGAATTATTGAGTCAGCATCTTTACCGTATGTTGACTCAAGCCACCCATCACCGTTTTTAGAAAAATTGTATGATTTTATTTCCTCATTAACAAACAAACTTGATTCTTTTTTGACTGGTACAGACTTATGTACATAATCGGGATGTTGAGTGAGAGTGTTGTACACACTTTTTGTAAAATCGTCACCAACAATAGCGGGTGCATCATACACATCACCTACGATAGCACTGCCCCACATATTGACTACCTCATTGTCCTATCTATATAATGTGTTCCAAGCATCATCAAATGCTTTATTCATTTTTTTTGTTTTCTTTTTCTGTTGCTCTATGAATCTACGGTAAATACCTGCTTCTTGTTTCTTACCCATTTCTTTTGCTCTTTGCTCCATAGCAATAGCCGCTTGAGTTTTATGAGCATGAGTTCTACTACTATTTTTGATTTTACTAATTGATTGTTTTGCTTTTTGTGGATTCTTAAATCCTAAATTATGTATAGTTCCCTTTGGGTTTTCATCAGTGTACAAATCGGAATGTTTTTTTGAACCCGCAGGTTGACCTTTTTTGCGAGGTATTCGTGGTGCTTTTACAATCGTAGGTTTACCTCCGACTCCTTGCTTTTTACTTCGCTTGCGCTTTGTAGCGGCTCGCTTTTGACCTTCGCTCATAGA
>Ga0098042_1000558_pt1 | contig 14446 bp, 5 predicted proteins | sample 9_EtaG_FD_75066 | JGI IMG/M metagenome (GOLD analysis project Ga0098042, IMG submission 75066) | Marine viral communities from the Subarctic Pacific Ocean - 9_ETSP_OMZ_AT15188 metaG | ecosystem: Environmental > Aquatic > Marine > Oceanic | place: Pacific Ocean | collected 2015-01-10
AACCAAAAGTCTATGACTTTACCAAACATAGCAATAAATCCGCCTAATAATATATTTAATAAATCTCTATGTTTCTCATCTAATTCTAATGTAGGATGAAATAATAAATACAACACCCAACTAAATAAAGCAAACATTAATAAACTGATTGTGAATTGCATCCAATCAGGTAATCCGTCCCCCTGGTTTACTACATCTGCTTGTTTAATATTTTTCATCTGTCCTAAGTTTAATAGAGGTTGTTAATGATTTCACGTTATTTGCTAATTCTCTTATGTAACCTGTTACAGAAAAGCCTGATATTCCAGGGAACATAACTTCATCAATAATTTTAATCTTTCTCAATGCATTACCTGCAGGTGTTGTAAATGTTAATGTAGGGTCAAATGCTATGGTTAAATCTATTGCATATTTAGGGTCCCCAAATTCATTTAAATATTTTGAACCCCAGTATTCTGCTTTATCATGTCTAATAAACCTATTATCTGGGAAGTTCCAAGGGCGTTGACCGTATCGGGCAATAGAGGTTGCATCTGCTACGGTATAAATAGACCCTGAATCTTTTTCAAGTTTAATTCCTTGAAATTTTAAATTTATAATATCTCTAGCATTAAATTTGTCAGCAGTACTATCACATTTCCATGACCATGTTCCTAATCCCTCTGGTAAATCTTGCTGTACTGATGTATAAGGGGGAGGTTGTATTGCTCCGTCTTCTGTTTGCATAATTAAGGTAGCAGGTGCCATAGCATAATGTGCGTTCAATATATCGCCTACAGCAAATGCAGGATATGTTCCATGTAAATAAATATAAGCATTTTCTTCATCTATTGCTTTTACCCAAGCAGTTGGGTCAGTACTACTACCTATTGCAGTTGCAGCATTTGTTGTAGCTGTAGCATCAGCACTATCGGCTTGGTCAGGTAAAGTTACTGTTTGAACTTGTGAAGTAGGCAATGTAGTAACCAGATATGAATAATGCTTATAATTCTCTGGTGAATAAGCGGTAATTTTTGAACCCGCAAAAGGCCTAATATTATTTACAGTTAATCGTGTAACAGGTGTCCAAGTATGTCCTGCAGCCTCACAAGTACTTTTAGCATCATAATGAGAATAATTACCTCCAGAACAAACCCCGTGTACAGTATTTACATCATCTACTGCAGTAACTACTGATACACCTTCATCAGAATATCTAATACCATAGTTAGTTATATTGGATCCACCTGTTGCTGTTTTATCAGCCCCTGTATGAGTAATAACAATATTTATCGGTGTATTAGCTAATATCTCAAATCCCGGTGTATCCTCTAAAAGTATTTTATTTTGAGCGGTATTAACACTTACAATAACTCTACCTACCTGTTCAAAAGTTGTAGGATTTGTAAATATAGCAATCTCTCCTTTTCTGATAATTCTATTTCCGCTCGCAAATAAAGTATTTACAAAACAAGCAGTGTCTGAATCAGACATATCCCTCATTAATATGACTTGCTTTGTTGGAGCATGCGTTCTCCATTTAAATAATGGAATTAGTGGTCTACTTCCTAAGTTAGTAATCGAATCAACTGCATTGGCTGCTGAATCAGTTAAACTATCTTTGGTTAATCTACCCTGTCTTGTACAGATTAAATTTATAGATGCTTCTCTATGTGTATTAGGAGTTATTGTAAACTCTCCATTAAATAATTGATTATCAGTTAATACTTCTTCGCCTCCCACATGTGTTACTTCCCACTCAATATCTTTTACTTGAGGTCTAAAAGGTTGAATTGAAATAACATTTCGAATATCATTATCTATTGATTTCTTTAGGTTTATAATATCCCCGTCAAGTCCATCAATCGTATGTGTGGTTGTTCGGGTATCACGATTGATTAAAAAGAATTGTTCTACATCAAAACCAAATACCATATTGTTTGCTGTAGCTAATTTTGATATAGCATCAAACCCTTTCAATCCTGTAAAATCAGCTAGCTCTACCCTTGGGTCTACCTGTCTATCATCAATCTTGAAGAAATGTTTTATAGAAGCAAAAGCAAATTTATTTTTAGCTCTTTGAGAAGTTTGATACCAGCCTCTATAATCATCAAAAGCTGTAAATACTCCTTCTCTTTCATTCTCAGATCCTTTATCAATTAATCCTGTTACTGCTTGACCATGAGCAATCATACCTTCATTACTATATAATTTTTTAGTATTGGCAACGCTTAAATCATCAATAAAGTTACCTGCGTTAAATGTACCTGCTGAAGGAGAATATAAATAATTAACTTTAAGTCCTATACCTACTTGGTCACGTACTGTAGCAGGTGAAGGTGAAGCTTTCTGTAGTCTAAAATATGCAATTCCTTTATTACTACCTATTGATAGTACGCTTGACCCAAACTTCCCTGTTGTGTTAGCAAAGCCTGTAAAACCTACTGCATCATAACTTGCACCATTTTGAATATCATGGTCTAAAACTTTTAAAGCATTATTTGTACCTGCCCAAGCAAATACCTCGTGACAAGGTTCATAAACCCCTGTATCTCCAAATTCTGCTAATATTGAATCTCTTTTAAAACAAGTCCCAAATAGTCCATTAGTACCATTTGTATTAGTACTTAAATCACTACTGTAATGTAGGTCTAAAAACTTACGAGTTTTATTAGCAGCATCAGCCCCGCTGTTTGAGGCGTAATAATTAGCAAATCTTCCACTGTCAGCACTGCCATTCATATCACTATTATAAACTGATGCATCACTTGATGAATCATAAATTTTTGTTGTAGTAACTGACCCCGCTGAAAAAGCCCCTGTACCTAAATCAACTCTATGAATATAGCTACGGTTTAAAATATCATCCTCATTAGATCCCGTATATAAAGCACTGTGTGTTCTGCTTTCGTGTGTAGCAATATAAATATTACCATCTTCCCCACTACAAGCAGCTGTACCATAAATTGGAACTACGGTATAACTATGTGGTGTTACTGCTGATACACTTCGTGTAACTGGTGCAACATTTGTTGCTGTAATATCGCCTGTGCTATCATCATCACATTTATAAAAACTCCATTTTAAATTAAAGTGCCCAGCTTGGCCTGATGTTGCATCTGGATCCCAACGGAATCTTGAACCATCTGCAGGTGCTGTACCGTCAAATTGTTGAAATACAATAACGCCTTTACCAGAGTCAGCTTCTTGATTAAATACAAAACAACCTTTTTGGCCGTTAGTATATCTTACTGCACCATATATTTCTTCTTCATCACTTTCCCTAAATGCTCTTTCTCCTAATCCTTGAACTATAACTGAGCCGTAACCAAATCCTTGATTGCTTATTTGAGCAGCTGAATCACTAGCATTTAATCTTTGGACCCCCGCGTTCGGTGATATACCACTACCAAATCCATCTATTCCAGTAGCTTGATGAGGCCCTATATCTGCTATGTAAGCTTCGTTAGCAAAAAAATCCTCATGAAAGCCCTGATTCCTACTACTAAATGTTTGACCTGTGTTGGTATCAAGATTTCTTGAGCCTACTTGGTGACGCCTTGAAGTATCTGGTTGTAATCCATCTTCTAGATCATTAGGCCCAAACATTGGATGTATACCATCACTTCCAATTTGTGATAAGTTACGTCGGTCTTGTGCAATACCATTAAACTCCATTACCATTTCTTCATTTCTTTGACCCGTCCATCGGATTGTAGGATTACCATAAAGTGAAGACATTAGATGTGAATCTAAAATATCATGTCTATAAGGCATAGATTGTAAATCTTCAATATCTGTATAACCTGAATCAGCCAAAGAACCATCAGGTTGAAAAATTTGTTTATTTAGTCTTGTTGTAAAGCCTGTATAATTATCTTCAATATCATCTCTATATTTGCTATCCATCTGGCTTGCGGTTACTGTACCTGCTGTTACTGAATCATCAAACATGTTATAAAACCATTGATGAGGTCCAACATGGTTTGGATGGACTCTTTGTTCAGATATAGCAGGAGCACCGACGCCATCAGTGGATTGTGCAGGTTCACCTTTAAAATGGTGGGTAGGTCTACGAATACTGGTTGCCCCTATAACTTTTGAATAATGAGTTAGTGGGATATTTTCAGCAGCCATTCTTGAAAGGTTATGCCAGTTATCCCAATGATGAGCAATTGCTAAACTAAGATTAGTCATAACCAAATCACTTGCATGATCTTCAGCGGTTACAAATACACTTAAATTATCAGCACTGTGCCATCCTGGGATTGCATTTGTATCTAATGCAGCAAAATAATAATCTCCATTTCCATGATCTGTTGAAGTATAACCATCAGTATTTGACATACCTAATGGGCCATAAACTTGTGAATCCTCTTCTTTTGAAGTGGCTGTTGATGAATTAGTAACTTGAATTTTAAAATTAGTACCTGTTATTCTTAATTTATAAACTGTCATATTATTAACAGGTGAAGATAAAACAAATTTGAAGCCGTCATTATCAGTACCTGTAGTTACGGTTAATACCCCACTACTTAAACTAAAGTTTGGTGTTCCTACCTTTGTCCATCCTGTTGGAGCTGTACTTGTTCCAGCCCCTGTCCATGCTGTAACTCCCGTTGCTGATGTTGTAGGAACCAGTTCTGTTGTTGCACCAAAGATATCAGTTGAGGATCTTAGTGTATCATCATATCCTGAAACTTGAGGGTGCATCCAATGTGTTCCTCTTCTTGATTCGTGGCTATTACTAAAACCTTGTTGTCCTGCTGGGCCAAAAGGCATATTAATATATCTATATGATGTAAAGTTACCTACCCCTGCTCTACCATAAGTTAATTTGTGTGTTTCTAATTCTCCAGCTTTAACAGTAGCATTGTTTTCTTGTGTACTAGTATGTCTTGATGCCCCTGCTTTACTTGAGTGGTCAAAGGGATACATCATTCTAAAATCCCATTTTCCTGGCCAATAATTTGTTATATCGGTAGAATGAGCATCATCATTTAAAAATTCAGTTTCACTATTATCATTAGTAGGACTCCACTCAAATATTGTAGCAGGTGGACAAATCCAGTTTAATTTATTGGCTTTATTTTCAACATCAGATTGAACATCTCCATAGTCCTTCCATATAACCCCATATACCTTTTCGTCAAAAGTATTATAAAATAATTCGTGGATAGGAGCTTGTGCAAAATTATCTGTACCTGATGTGGTTGCTAGGTATGTCCATAGATCTTCATCAATGTCATATTGCCACAGTTCTGGTCTTCTATCTTGACTGGTAGCACTTAAACCTGCAGTAGAGCTATTTGTATTTACTCCACCACATGCTACATATATTATGCTCCTATCCTCATTTGTTGTTAATGCAGTCATCGGGGTTGCTGGTACTCCATTTGGCTGTGGTGTAAAACTACTACCATCAAAGCCTGGATAAGTATCTAAACTCCAATAACCTAATTTGTTATCGATTGTTTTAATCGTTAATAATTCAGATGAAACTCTTTTCTCATCCGGTAAATTTTGTTGTTTATCTTTAAATACCTCAACTAATATAGTATTTAATAAAAAACTTAATTTTCGGTTTTCATGGAATTGGTCACCATCTTTTATTTTTTCAGCATTTAAATCTGATAATGCTTTATCAAGTGAAGATACTGTAATACTAGCAACAGCGCTTTTTCTTTCTGTTGTTATCTCTTGGATAATCCCTGCACTAATATCGTAACTTTCAATTTTACCATCAGCATGAGTAACTTCTAATCCTACAATAAGTACACGGTTTTGCCAGTTAGTATTAGAACCACCTTTTGTTGGTGAGAAGATAGCCTTGTGTCCAGTTTCTGTAGTAAATGTCCTATCTACAAAACGGTCAAAGATCCTTTCATTATCCTTATTACTTCTTTTAATATCTAATGACATTAATTCTTAACCTTTATACTTGATAAGTTAACTGTAAATGTACCTTTTTGTGTTTCCATTTTTTGAACTAGAGATCCAATCTCTTGTAAAACATTTGGCCCTTTTACTTCAAAGCGGTCTGAAAAGTCAACTTTTGCTGGACCTCTTGGGACATCAAATCTCATACCAGTTAAAGCAGTTAATCTGCTAGCTGTTGCCCCTGAAGCATCATTTGATAATTGAGCCATATAAATCTTTCCTGTAAAATGTTGGTCAAAGGTTGGAGCCCCTGAAGACTGGTCTGCGGTAAAGTCGGTATCGGATTCTGCAATTCTACAACCAATAAATCCATTAGTATCACAATCAACCGCGTTGGGTTCCATTGTCCCACTAGCTGTACCAGAATATTTAATTCCGTCAATATAAATTCCTGTAGAACCGCCTGATCCAAATGTTTGTTCTCTATCAAATACCAAACTAATATGATGTAATCCACCGGCATTAGAAATGCCATCAGGATATAAAGCACTTCCAGCAGTTGTACTAATAAAAGTAGCAGAACCTGTTTCTGCAGTATTTAAATAATTTAATTTTACTTGTGGTGATCCACCATTATTTTCAACATTAAAACTTAATATCCTATCAAAACTATTAGAATCTGCTTCATTATGGAAGCATAATAAAGTTTGTACTTCCCCTGATGTAGGAATAGCCCTAAAAAAAGCCCACATATCAAAATGTAATTTGCCATTAAAATTACCGCTTGAACCCAGATTAGTACTACCAATAGGATTTGATTTTACAAAATTTTTAAAATCAGAAGCTTCTACTATTTGTGCCCCGTCCCCAATCATACAAAACTGTTTACGTTTAGCAACACTGGGCTGATCATTATTTTCTAATGTAAATTGAACAAAACTACCCACCGAGTCTTTACCTCTTGACATATCACGTATAGCTAAATTATTAATATTACGGTGACGTTGATTAAATACTGTGTTGCCTTCTAATTCATTGAATTTCCAATGTCCTATATTAGCGTAACCAGTAGCTGTTGAATTAGCTAAATCTCCACTAGCTGAATTAGCAGACCATAAACTATTAAAAGCTTCGCCTGTGGTATAAGTAGTCCCGTCATCTTTAATGTAAAGTTTTGGGGTTACTCCTGTAATTTTTGATGCGCTTCCCTTTTTAACTGACATTTCCCTAATCCGTTTCAGTAAATCTAAAGCTTATTGAAAACCTAGATAGGTCCCAAAAGCTCTTTCTAACATTTGTTATTTCCATCTCTCCTACTAAACAATGTGGTACTTGTGGCAAGTGAGGATGTAATGTTAATTTATGTCCTAAATCTTGCCATCTCAATAAGTCTTGTAGCTTGTCATATTCTTTTTGCGGTAAATATAAGAATTCACATTGAATTTCATGTAGGAATCGTTGATTACTTCCTGTAATATCCATTGTCCTTCTTGAGCCATCTGATAAAGTTATCTTGGTAGGTTTACTAGCTTGAAACCTATTTACTTGTAGTGTTCCCTGTTCTGGGTTTTGGTCTATAATACAATAGCCTTGTCCAGAAGCATTTGAAACATCGCCTTCATGTTCAAGCCACATATTATCAATAAACATCATCTGTTCAACTCCAGAATATCTAGCAGAAGAATTACCTGTAGTATTTTTACTTATTTGAACAACCCCCATAGCTTGGTAATTAACCCCGCTAGTTAAATCAATATTAGCAGATTCAACATTACCACTAACCATTTTAGTTGTATAAGTATTAATAGCTTTTTTATTAGCATCGGTACCGTCTAACAGTTTATCTGTTGACATATAAAAATCTGTATAAGTATTTGTATCCCCTGATCCAGAAATCCCTGGACTCCATTGAAAAAAGGCATAAGAATAAGAAAGGGCTTCCATTGAAGACCTGTTAGTCATATTACCCCTATAAGTAATTCCCATTCTATAATTTGTACCTGAAGTCAATTTAGAATATCTACCGTCATTATCATTTTGGATACTACGTGTTAGAGGTTGATAAAAGATACCTGTACTTGTGTAATTACCCCCTGCACTATCTGATAGCCCATTTTGAGAAGTAAGTAAAGCTTGAGCTGTATCTTTAAATTCTCCGCCTGGGTGGTCAAACCCTGTAAGTAAAGCCATTTCAGTTTCATCACCTGATACAATAGTTCTTGATGCATTATTAATAGTAAATTGTCCTAAATAAAAATCTGAATCGTTGTGTTTATAAGTATATCTAAATACGCCAATAGTATCATTTGTATCAGCAGCATCATTGTAATAATCAATATCCGATTCTGTACCCGGACTTGATAAGACAGAATCTGCTGCTCTAAAAGGCATTAACCCATATTTACTAAATTCTCTTGATGGCCCTTTAGCATTTCCATGTAATGCCCCTGTACTATAGCCTTGAATAAAATCAACTTGAGCAGGAGAGTGGCCAATAGGTAATTTAATTTTAATACCAACAATACCATCCCCTACATTATCGTTTTCCCAGGCATCAGTTAAGCTTGAGTCTGAACCTGTAGTTTGAACATAGCGTCCCATGTGATTTAAACTTATGTACCCTTTTCTTATACCACATGTTTGCCCTTGAATGTTTTGCATGTACCAGCCAGCCGCTCTACCTGTACCGTATATGCTCACTGAGTCTGAAAGTTGATATTTATATCTGTTGGCTCTATCAAGCGAGTATATTACGCCGTCTGACCAAGCTGTTGAACTACTATCATTTAGGTGTCCTGCAGCTGCTAATCTTACTGGCTCTGTATATCCTTCATAACCTGAAACTGTTGATGGTCCAAATACTGCTCTATCCCCATATTGAACAAACTGGGATGGACAACTATTTTCATCTTGGTCGGTATGTGATACCCCAAATTGATGTGTATTTAATGCAGTAGTAGAAGCGTCATGGTCATCGGCTGCTAATGAGTATTTAATTACTTGTCCGTATTCATATTTACGATTAGTTAAATCAACCGCAATACCCATTTGAAATTTTGAGCCATCAGCACTAGGAGTTGATTGAGTTCCTAAGCTTGGTGCTACATCATATTTAAGTCCGTTTGCCATTTAATTATCCCCTGTCCGAAACATTGCTTAAGTCAATTTCTCTATTTTCAATAGCATCGTTAACACTTGTTAATAATAGGGATTGTAGTTCAGCCCCAAATTCATTTACACTTCCTTGTCCTATAAAGACTTGTTCACCTTGTATTACCACCGTTGGATTTATTTCAACTGATAAGTTTTGAGCTTTAATAGATCCACCAAATCTTTGTTCATTAGCTGATCCTGCTTGGTTATCACCTTCTCCTCTTATTTCAGCTTCTCTTCTTTCGAATACTTCTTGTGCCCCTGCATAACCTAGTTCAGCTTCTCTTGTAATTCTATTTGCATATCTATTTAATGCCATGTTTGCTACTGCCCCTGCTGCTAGATATACTAAGGCTTGTTTAATCTTTCCTTTTTCAGCAGCTGCTCTTGCTGCATAAACCATGACTTGTCTTCCGATATCCCTAATCAAATTAGCTAAGTATAATTTTTCATTCTTTGTTTTTTCTGCTGCAGTTAATTTTGCATTCTCAAGGGCTAATGTATCAGCTTGTTTTTGATTTAGCGTGCCTTGCATTACTTCTTTATTTAAAGTCTTTTGATATTTAGCATTTGCTAATAAACGTTCGGACTCAAGGTCTCCCATTTTGTTAGCAAAATTTGCAAAGAAACCTACTAGTTGTCCATAAGCTTCAATCTTATCTCTTATCATTTGACCTTCTTGGTCAGCATCTAAAACAGCTTTTTCTTTACCCTGGAGCCAGGTTAAAAATTTACCTTCAGCTAAAATAGATTCAATACGTGCATTAGCTTTCTTGACCCTAATATCTTGTCTATCAATATCGTCTTGATGATATTTGTCCTTGTTGTTCTCCATCTTCTTCATCAGGTCGTCTTCAAGTTTTAATTCCCCTTTAGCTTGATTTAATGCAGCTGTTTGTTTCATTCTTGCTATTTCTTGCTTATTAGCTAATGCATCCTGTGCTTTTGCATTAGCTTGAGTAGCTTTAGTACTCTGGAATAAGAACGGTAAAAATCCTCGTTTTAATTCATCACCTAAACTAGTATTAGCAAATTGATATTTTTCTGTTATTTCAACTGCCTGATCCATCTGTCTTGCCTGGGCAGCTAGTAAACCTGTGTAAGCCCCCGTAGCATCCATAATCCCTTCAAACTCCGCTTTTAAGTTTGCATATCCTACACTCATATCTTTTAAATCTTGCTTATACTGTATTGCAGAAGTCTGACGATGCATTTCAGCCTTAATATATTTTTCTATTTCTTGTTTTGTTTCGTTGTAGGCTTTTCCTAATTCATCAACATCTATTTTACCTTGTTTAAAATCTTTTAAGAATTGAGAATATTGCTCTTCTGTAGTACCTATAGTTGTATTAATACCTTGAATAGCTGTAATATTATTCTTCATAGCCTTACCTAAAGCTGTAAAGTTTTGAATATTAGGAGAAAGTGTACTTTGTAAGTTTGTGAAAACAGTTTCCATTCCTGCTAATTCTTGTTTGTAATTCTGTACTTCTTTATTTAATTCTTTAGTACTCAATGTTGGATCAGAAAATATAAACTTATAATCTTTTTGAAGCTGGTCAAACTGTTTAAAAGCATCTTGATATAATGCAAAATCTTCTTTTAATCTGAAAGATCGATCATTTTTGAATGAACCGTCATCTAGGATTTGGCCCGGAGATCTTAAATCAATTAAAGCCTTTTCATTAAAATCTTTAAAAGGTAAACTTGATAAATCTACTCCGCCAAATGTACCCTGGCCACCAGGGCTAGCTGCTATAACACCTTGTACTGATTGACCATAAGCTTTGGAAAACTCTTCTTGATATATTTTTAATAAGTTAAGTCCATCATCGTATGCTTTTTTAGCATCAGCAAGACGGTCTTTTCTTTCATTTTCAAGTTTTCTTCGGGCTCTACCAATAGCATCTTGGTCAAACTCAATCATCTTACGTTGATAACCCTCTCGAATTGCAAGCATAGCACTATAATGCTTGGCTAAAGCTTGTTCTCTAATACTTTCTATATTTTGTTTTGCCATTTCAACTGCTCTATCCATATTTAATTGTTTCTGTTTATATATTGGATCATCTTGAGTGTCTTTAGTTAGTTTATTAAATGTTTCATAAAATCTTTTCTGGTCAGCTAATCTTTTAAAATATGTATTTCTAGCTTCTATAATAGTATCAACTCCCGCTCGTTTCATTCTTATCGCATTCTCTTCATTATATGCTACATCAGCTGAGCCTAATAACTCTAATCTTTTTTGATTTTCCCCTATAATCTTTTTATTATAAGATTGGAAATCTTGTACAGCCTGGTCATACTGATCTTGATAATAGTCCACATCTACTTGAGCTTGAGCTTGAGCATCTTGAGTATTTGCCATTTGTAGTTTTCTTAATGCCGCTTGTAATGCTATATTCTTTTCCTGGATAACATTCCTAAATTGTTCAAGTTTAGTTAACTTTACTAAATCACCCTGGAATTTACCCATTGTTATTCTGGATTGGTCAAATGCTCTATTCATTGCGTTACCGCCGGCTTGTGTTGCGAGTAAGAGTTCTTTAGCCCTTTCACTAGTTCTTTCTATTTGAGTACCAACTCCACCTATATTTAACATTTCACTTAATCTACCTAGAGCTTTAAAGGCAAGGTCAAAAACTATTAAAAACCCAAACATTTTACCAAGACCCAGAAGACTTCTTGTAAGTAATCGAGTAGCTGCTACCCCAAGATTTGCTGCCCCAGCATATCTGGCAATAGATTTCCCTAATAGGTTAAATTTAACTGCAAGTCCCTGAGTACTACGCCCTAAAGCTTGAGTATTATTTTTTAAGATTTTATATTGAGTACTAATTCCGCCTATCATACCCATTGACCTGATTACGCCCATATTTGAATTAATTAATTTTTTATTTGTTGCTACAACCAGTTTAGTTGAAGCAGTAGCTTTTTTCAAGTTCTTGGCTGCTCGAGCAGTTCTACTATTAAATAATTTCATTACCCCGACATAAGCCAGAAGTTCCATCATTCCTACGTTTATTGCACCTGTAAATCCTTGAATAGGGTTTACAAAGCTAACAAGGCTATTCATTCCCCCTACTAAAAATCCTATTCCATAAGTTGCCGCTGCAAAAGAAGCAGTTACTGTCATAGCAACTTGACTTAGTTTAGTAAAGATATCTTCAATCTTAAAGCCTATTAAATATAATTTTTGCATAGCAGATTCAGTTCCTAGAGTGCGGTCAGCAAGGTTTTGGAAAACAGAAGTTAAATTTTGAACAGTATTTACAAACCCTCTAGCCATCGGTGTTACTAATTCCCCCACAGCAGCAGAAGCCATTGTAGAATCTACCCCTAGTTTTGTCAATGCTCCAGACATTGTATTTAATACTTTAGTTGAATCCCCAGCAAAAATAGTACCTTCTCTTAAAATACCATTAAATATAGCTTGACGTTTTTGAGCTTCATCTAATGATCCAGCAGTCAATCCGTTTGCTGCTGCAAATTCTTTATACATAATAGATAAGTTTTTAGTAATACCAGCATTATCAACCATGATTGAGTTTTGGTTTTTAATACCTTGAGTAGCTCCAACAACCGCTTGACCTAATGCTAGTGTACCTTGTCGATTAAATGAAGCAGCGTCAGTTAATGTATTCATCATTTTAGTTGCTTCGGGTAATCCAAAGCCTGCTGATAATAAATTCTTTAAACCCGCAGCAGCATCTTCAATAGATAATAAACCTTTAGAACTCATGCCTACTGCAGCTGCTTCAGCCTCTTTAAAACTAAATCCAGTATTTGTAGCAACCGCCCCTAAACCTTTTAGAGAAGCTTCTAATCTATTTGCAGAATCAAAAGCATTATTAAAAGCAAAACGTAAACTAGCTGTAGCAAATGTTAAAAGAAGAATCTGATTTCTTAATGCCCCGATGTTTCTTCTAAACCTAGCAAAAGTAGTAGACCCTGTTGTATCTACTCGCTGTCTTAAAGAATTAGTTGCAAACTCATTCTTTTTTATTGCATCTGTATTTCTGTTTACTTCACGACTATTTTTCCTGGTAGCTTCTTCATCTTTTTCTATCGCTTGTTTCTTCTTTTTTGATATCCCTACAAAATTTTTCGCTTCATGGCCTGCTTGACTCATTGCAGTTTTAAGCATTCCTGTATTACTAACTAGACCTTTTGTCCTAACATTAGTACGTACTAAACCGGGAACAACTTGATTTAATGAATCTTTCCACTCCATTATATTCCCTTTTAAACGCTTTACTTCTTTATTTAACTCCCGTACTGTTCCGGGGTCGTAACTTTTCTTGGTCTTATCTGATGCAGCAGCTAATTTCTTTTGTACTTTAGCTAAGTCGTCGCTCTCTTTAATTAAACTATTAATACCTCCTTTAAATTCTCCAAAAATTTTCTTCCCCTCGTTAGTGGTCATGTTATTTTTTTCAATTCCTTTGGTTAAAACGCCCATAGCTGCACCCACTTTTTCAGCATCGGTTTTTAAGCCTTTTAGCCTATTGCCACCTTTACTGGTAACTTCAATAATCATTTCCATTCTTTTTTGGAACCCTGAGGACATTATCTAGCCATCTCCTTTACAAGTCTTATCATAAATTCATTAACCTTATCAGCAACAAACTGATCGGTCTTAGCATCAAATTTTAAGAAATCCCTAATTGGTATCTCAATAACTTTAGTTGCTTCAGGCAAAGAAGTAAGCATCTTTAATTGCCTTGGAGTATACTCAGATCGATTTGTTTTACCATTAGCAAAATTCATTTTATCAAAATTTGTAAAGAACTTAGTACTGTTCTTTAATTCTTTTTCCCAACCTTCTATTTCAAATGTTCCACCAAATAAGTGTTTTTCTGCATAAGGTACTCCCAAAGTTCCAATTCTTAAAACACTAACTTCTCTTTGTTCACCTTTAGAAGTCTTAGTAGGACTCTTGAGTCTTTTAATACTTCTTTGTAATCTACCAGTATCTTTTAATGTAGGGCCGTTAGGGTTTACTCTAGCTAACCTAGTAAACTTAGAACGTCTTGTATTTGCTACTTCAGCAAAAGGTTTCTTATTTAAACTACCATCATCAAATCTAGCTTTTATCCTATCTATTAAAGGCTCAGCAACATTATTAAATAAAGGGGTAAGTTCCCCGAAATAATCTTGAACAGCTTCTAAATCTTTACCTAAAGCGTCAAAAGCTGCTCCGGGCGTATCATAATTAATACCACCAAAAGTGGTTTTAATATAGGAACCTGATAGAGCGCTGGGTAGTGTTTTAGCCATTTTATCCTTGTCTTGGAGGTAAATCCTCGTTCATTGTTAAATTCTTAGCACCGGGCATATCATTAGTTGACTGTGCTTTCTTATTCTTTCTTTCCATTTGTTCATAACGAATTCGTTCATATTGATTTCGTTCTGCTCTAATGGTTGTAAATAT
>Ga0098042_1000559_pt1 | contig 14439 bp, 20 predicted proteins | sample 9_EtaG_FD_75066 | JGI IMG/M metagenome (GOLD analysis project Ga0098042, IMG submission 75066) | Marine viral communities from the Subarctic Pacific Ocean - 9_ETSP_OMZ_AT15188 metaG | ecosystem: Environmental > Aquatic > Marine > Oceanic | place: Pacific Ocean | collected 2015-01-10
AGATCGTTTAAGTGTTTCAAATTCATCAGGATTTATTTTTCTATCCTTCATATATTTTTTTATAATCTCATCATCTGGCACCATATCTTTTATAGCTTTAGCTTGATTAGCAGGACTTAATTTAGATAAGTTTTCTGCAGTTTCTTTTCCATATAAAATTTCATATGATTTATTTTTTAAACCTTGCTCAGCTATTTCAGCTCCTTGTAATACTTCTGCAAATTGTCTTGGCTTACTTATTATTTTTCCAATGATTGGCGCAGCTTTAATCGCTAATGGTGCACCCACTGCTTCACCTAATGCTCCTTCTCCTGCAGCTCTCACAACTTCTTTTACAATATCTTCTTTGGGGTCAAATGTTTGTGCAACTACTGCACCGGCTCCACCCCCTGCACCTGACGCTGCAGATGCTTTAGCTAGTGCTTTTATAAAAGGCATACTTCTCATACCAACCTGTCGTACAAGGCCTGGTAAAGTAAAACCTCCTCCAGCTATAGATCCTAAAATAGAACCACCAACTTCAGTTAAAATTCTTCCAAAGCTAGAACCTTCTGAATATTTTTGTGCTTCTTCATCTCCTACTGCATTTGATATTCCATCTACATTTAAAGTAGTGAGTGCTTTTTTTATATCATTAGCTTCTTGTTGTGTAGGCTTATCCCCTTCAATCTCAACAACACCTAATCCTTTAACATTAATTTTTCCCATTACTCTACCAACACTAAGTTATCACCTGTAAAATCATACATATCTAATTTAGGATCGTAAGATAATTCTTCAGGATTTACATTGATACCAAATTTTTGAAACGCATCAGCATAGCTACTTAAATTACCAGGATCGGTAACAGTGCCATCACTACCTAATCTTTGATCTATTTCTTTAAGTTTTTCTTTCATAACATTTACTTTTGCTCTTATGTTATCATCGTTGTCCGTGATAGTAGGCAGTAGCGCATTGAAACTTGCTTCCTCTAAAGGACCAACCTGTGCACCCCTTAGTGCTTTAATGGCACTCTTTTTAAATTCTTCAATTGTTACATTAAATTGTGCAGCTCTTGGATCTAGGTTAAGTGCTGCCTTAACTTTTGCATATCTACCTGCAATTGGTCCTGTATCTATCTGTTCAGTGTATTTTAAAATTTTATCTGCTTGTTTAAGTGTAGCTGATCTATCTGCCGCTTTTTCTCTTTCACCTGCAGTAGGCTTATCAGCAATACCTGTTACAGTATCACCTTCTACATTTACTATTAATCTATCTGCTTTATTATAACCTAGCTGCACTTTTTCTTCTGCAGTAGCAGCTCTAATACTTTTCTTAGGTTTGTTTTGTTCAGCTCTTAATTTATCAAGGCTTATCATTGTAGCCGGTAGTTGTTCTACCCCTTTTCCTAAAGCCTCAAATACAGGAGCTACACCAGTTCCTTTTGCTTGTAATAATGGTCCCGCCAAAGTTGCGGCATAGATAGCTTTTTCTCTAGAAGTAAGTGAACCTAAACCACCTGTATTAAAATGTTTTACAACAGGCTTTAAAGATTTAAAGTATCTAGCTTTAAACATTTTACGAGTTAATACTTTATCCATAATTACCTCGGTTGCATCAAGTTATATGTAGCATATGCACCAAGTCCAGCACCTGCAGCTTGCGCTAAAGGATTTGAGCCAGGAGCCGTGGTAGCTGTAACACTACTTTGAGTAGTAGGTAGGTTAGTCATGATACCTTTTAAAAACTCGACTCTTTGATAAGGTTCATAAGCTCTTTGTAATTCTGTTTGTCTTTGAGCTTCAAGCGCTTGTTGACCGATACCTCTTTGAACCGCACCTGCTTGCATTTGTGCATTTATATCAGCTAAAGACATTGCTTGTTGTTGTGCACCTAGCTGACCTAAACCTTGACCTGCTGATAATTGTGTTTGTGTTGCAAGTTGTTGTTGATTTTGAGCTGCACCTAATGCAGTTTGAAATCCTGCTGCTTGAGCTTGACCCATAGCCTCTAAAGTTCTTTTTTGTAACTCTGCTTGTTGCACACCTTCTCTACCACCACCAAAAGCTCCTGCATTAATAGCACTAGCCGCTAACTGATTTTGTGCCATTTGTCCTTGTCTTCCAATTTCAGCTGTAACATATTGTTGGTAAGGATTTAAAAATTGTCCTATGTTTGGGCCTGCTTGAGCAGTTTGTTGTGCTCCTGTAAATGCACCAATACCAGAGGTAACAGCTCCTGAACCTACTCCTGTTCGTCCTGCTTGTGCAATACCTGCTTTTTCTAAAGCACTTATCGGTGCTACTTGAATACCAGGAAGGCTAATAGGTTTTTGAGCTAATTGAGCAGCTTCATCATATAGAGCTAATTTTCTAGCCTCTACTCCTGGTGCCTCTCTAGCTATTTGAGTTGTTGTTCCGGAGCCGCCTCCGCCTCCGCCTCCGCCTCCGCCAAAAATACTCATTAGTTTAACTCCTTTTCAAATTCTATATGTCTAGACTTATATCCGTATCTAGGCATAACTTTTTTATAACCTGGTCTCATATAGGCTTTTATTTTTTTACAACCATTAACTTTAGCAAAAGTTTCTAAAGTGTTTATTAATTTTTCTTCCCATAAATTCATTTTTTTCCCTGTGCAAATTAAACCTTGTAACTCTTTAAAGTTTGGGTTTTCAAATATTCTAGTTGTCACAACACCATAAACTTTATTAGATTCATCTCCTTCAGAACCAAACACTAAAAATAATTGATTGTCTCCAGAAAGAAGTAATTGTTTAATATCTTCTGGCTCGGCATAACCACCACTATAGACTAAAGCTTCTTTAATCATAAAATGAACTAAATCCCAAATATCCTCAACTTTAGAAGGGATAATTGGTAATACTTCAATCTCGTTTTTAATTATCTTTTCTGCTTGCATCGACTAAATCATAAATTCTTTTTAATTTTTTTTGCTGATCATAAAAAAAATCAGCACCAGCTTTTCTCATACTTTTATAACTTTTAGGATCTGCGCCAGATAATATACCTGCACCTAATACTGCATCGGCACGTGATACAAACTCTCCATCAGCTAATTGTGCTAACATTGTATCTTCATCTTTATCTCCATTACCTGAACCATCTTCAACATAACCCATCGCTCTTACATAATTATTATAATCGTTTTCATTGTGATCTGTTTTTGATGGTAAATAGTTAACACCACCTTTATTAAATTTTGGTATCGCTGTTGCTAGTCCACCTTGATTAGCATAAAACATATTTGATCCATAGGTTTCTTCTCTAGTTGGTCTTGGATTTTCTGTAGGCTTAAAACCACCTGCTAGTTTTTCGCTTTGCTCTTTATAGGCTTTATCATAGTCTTCTTTTCTATAACCTTCCATTTGTCCATCACCCTCATCTTCACCACCTAACAATGGAAGAATAGTAGATGCTGCAATAAATTTAGTTGGTGTATCCATTCCTAAAATTCCAGAACCTTTTTCTCCTGCAATCGCTTTTTTGGTGATGTTACCTGCTGCATCTTTTACTGCTGCTTGTTCTGCTACAGCTTTTTGACCTACCAAACTTTTAATACCACTTAACGGAGAACCCGTTCCAACTTTACCCAAAAAACCTGTTGGGCCTCCAAGCATACCTGCTTGGGTTGCTTGACCTAATGCAAAAGAACCTCCACCAATTAAGGCGGCATCTCTTAATGCTCGTTTTGTAGATTTTCCTCTAAGTTTTTGTACGCCAAATGTGGCTAATGCTAATGTAAATGGATCCATAGTCTATATTCCTAATAATAGCATATAATACCATTTTACTTAGATGATATCAACTCATCGTAAAACTTGCCTTGATATTGATGTTCTCCAACATGGACAATTGCATCACTCACATAAGCATAACATTTACCACCAAGATCTCTCCAAAGTTTACAGAAAGCAAAATCTTCCCCATTATATGTTTTTTCTTTTGGGTCATGTAGTGTGTCGAAAAAGTTCCACATATTAGGTTTATTAACATACTTACCATTGATAACTGTTTTTTGAACAATTTCTTTATCTGGATATTTTTCTATCATCTTTTCAATAACTTCTCTTTTAATTAACATGCATCCAGTAGGAGAGTCTGTAACCTCCATTATGCCTTTATCTAATTTTATGTCATTTGGGTTAGGAACTTTCATTGGATAAGTGTGTAAAGCCCTTCTGATATCATCTGGTGTTTTTATTCGACCCTCTTGCATTTTTCTAAAAGCTTTGTCCCACATTAAAGTTTTTAGTGGATAGGGTACAGATATAATGTGTTTATCTGCTTTTAGCATAGTGAATATAGACTTGCCTTGAAAATATATATCTGAATCAATAAATAATAAATGAGTAGCTTTTGATTCAAGAAAACCAGCTACAGACAAATTTCTTCCTTGTGTTACTAAAGATGATTTGACTAAATGAAAAGATACTTTTAATTTTTTATGAAAACATTCTTTTTGAAACTCTATTAATGCTTGCGTAAAATGAATTGAAACATCACTGTGAACAGGAGTTGCAACAAAAACTTCAAAATTTTTAAATTCGTCTTGTTGTTCTTTCCATAAAGGCTCAACTGCTTTTTCGTAATCCGATTGTGTTTCTATACTTACTTCCTGTAAAGTTTGATATGTATCTTCGTTTATATATTTATTGTTTGACACTTAAAGCTCCTTTCAAAAAGTTTTCCCATTCCATACCTTTCTTATCCCAACTATAAAAATTTTTATAGTATTTTTGTTGTTCATTTAAATGGTTTTGTATCGTATCTGTATGAAGATAATTAGCGCACGTATCTATTGCTGCTGCAACACTACTTGCTAGAAGTTCAAAATTTTTTGTATAAGAGATATACACAGGCCACTCTGCACAAGTTTCTGGTAGTGCTCCAAAATTAGTTGTTATCACATGGAGTCCTGCTGCTAAAGCTTCTAATGCTGATGCACAAAATGTTTCTTCAAAAATAGATGGGTATACAAAAAGATCATAATCGGCCATATGTTCTAAGATATATTCATGAGGTTTGTACCCAATATAGTTTACATTAGGCAATTTCTTAGCTTGTTCAAATAAATCTTCTGTATCTTTATTTGCTTTTGAAGCAAACTCACTTCCATATATTTCATTAGAGCTATAAACATCTAAAGTTATATTTGGATTTTTAATTAATTGCATAGCCAATAGTAAAACATTCAGACCTCTCCATGGAGTACAATGATGAATTATTTTTATTGGATCTCCTTTTTTATATATTTTTCTTTTTGGAAAATGACTTGCTCCATTTTTTATAACGATTGACTTATCCTCTGGTATTTGAAAAAAATATCTAAACTTTTCAAAAGTCCAATGTGAGTTAAAAACATACCAATCATATTCACAATGTCTTTCTTTGTTTCTAAAAAAATTTTGTAAGTTAGGTTGATCCCAAGAATTTTTTTGCCAAAGTATATTTATTTTACTTGGATCAAGTGGAACTTTACCTGGTATTGATGTGCAAATTTGAAATTTTGCTAACAAATCTTTAGAAACATATTTTTCTAAAAATTCATGTTGTATTTCTGTTGCGCCTCTTGGTTCCATAACTATAATTTAATATCAAAGTTTCCTGATATAGTCAAAGCTTCTTCTGTTAATTTTACCATATGGTCAAGATATCCTGGAAAAATTACAATATTGTTTTGCTCTACATCTAGCAAAACAGTTTGTTTAAACAAAGAGGAACTATGAGAAGCGGCAATTAAATCATTACTTGGATGAAAAAAAACTGTTTGTGGTTTTTTTATTTTTTCATAAATAACAAAAGAAAAGTTACACCCTGCGTGATTGTGTTTATCTTGGAAGCTATTTTTATAAATATTTCTCCAAATTTTGAATTTACAAATACTTTGTATTTTTATGTCTTGTGATAACAATTCTATAAAATTATTAAATAAATAATTTTTGCCTTCATTAGAAATTAAATTAGTACCATTAAAAGAAGTTATAACTTGTGATTCAAAACTTTCTTCAAAGTCTTTACTAGTTAATTCTATTTTTTCACAATTAATTAATCCTTTCCAAATAGGAATTTCGAAAAGAATTTGTTTCATTAATTATTTTTTTGTTTCTGCTCCCATAGAGACTCTCGTAACTTTTATTTCGAGGTCTTGTCTAAAATCATCCACAGTAGTATCAGTATCGGGATCAGCAACATCAGCATCAAAATCAGCTTTACTAGCATATACTTTTCCCGTTCTTTTGTGTTTAATAATTTCTTTTGCTTCTGCTGGTATTTTTGGTAAATCAGTCATTGCAAAATTATACTCTTAAAAAAATTTAAATCAACTTTTTTGTGTTAAAAGTTACGACACAAACTGCACGTAACTCGTTTGCGTTTTTTGGTGAATTTGCTTGATGTTCTAATTTATTAAACATTACAATTTTTCCTTTTACAGGTTTAATAGATTTAATTAATTTATTGTTTTCAAAAATATCTGTGTTACCCGTGCTGTTATTTAAATACATTAATACTTGGTAATAATCTTCATCATGGTCTACGTGGATTGGACTCTCACCAACAAAAGGTAAAGTTAAATTTACCGAAGCCCTTAAAATTTTTTTAACTTTTTTATCAGTTAAATTTATAAATCTATTAAAAATTGGTATAAAAAAATCAGAAAAATTTGAAACATTGTTACCATCCCGTGCTATTAATGCATGTGAAAAAAAGGGAACTTTGTCGTAATCAGTTTGGGAACTATCATAATAAACAGGAAAAGGTTTATTTTGATTATATAAAATATCATCTATTATTGAAGATTCTTCTTCTGTAAAGAAATTGTTTTGTTGGTAAAAATCTAACACTTATTGTTTTCTACCTTGTCTATTATATTTTTTATTATGTTGTAACTTCTTTTTTTTATTAGGACTTTTACAATGTCTTCTAGGTCTTTTCCTAGGTTTATCTCTTTGGACAAAATCTTTAAATTTTCTAGCCATGACTTATTCTTATGTTAAATGAAACAGAAATTCTATACCCTTCTTCAAAATGTGGCTCTACCATGTGTTGAAGATATGAAGGAAATAGTAATATCATTTTTTCTTTAGGAGACACATCATAGCTTACATTAAAATCAGAACCTTCAAAAAATCCATCACCCATCATATTACTTGATTTTTCGTTGCGAAAAAAAACTAAATTACCATCCTGTTTAGGTACTTCAATAAAAAAGACACCACTAAAATGAGATCTTGGATGAATGTGAGGCATGTTTATAGCCATTTTAGGATTTTTATTTATCCAAATATTATCAAGATCAAATCTTATTTTATCAAAGACATAATTTTTTTTGATTAAGTTATATATATAATTTATAATAATTTTAATCATATCTTTATTCTCATTATGGTTTAAATCATTTGTTTGAAAACCACCCCTGTTGCTTTTATATCTACCACTTTTTTCTTCTTCTTTCTTTAAAATTAAAAAAATATTTTGTTTTAAAATTTCATAATCATTATCATCTACATAATCAATTAATAGTGAATCACTGAATATGATCTTTTTCATTCTCTTTCAAGCCAACCTGTAATTATGTATTTTTCTGAAGTATCGGTTATTTGACCTTTATGAGTATGAGTCCAATTTGCAGGCCATAAAAGAGTAGATCCTTTAATAGCTGGAGTAATTAAATTTTGATATTTAAAAATAGTACCACCGTCTTCTACATCATTTAAATAAGTCATAAATACCAAATGTCTATCTTTAGTAGCTTCAGTTCCATTTTCATAGTGAAATACTTTATAGCCCCCATTAGGTCTGTAATGTTGAACATTTAATTCTATAACCTTTAGTCTTAAACCATTTCCAGCAAACTTATATTTTTCCATATAATTAGCAACAAAACGTTTTAGATTATCTAAATATTTTACTATAAGAGGTTCCTGCATAATTTTTTCTTTATAAAAACTTATGTCTGTTGAATCTTTTACTTCAGAATCTGATTTTGCGCCTTCTGGAGTAATAGTTTTACCTTGGAATTTTTTATTAGAATTTTTGTGGAAGGCTATTAATTCATCACAAATTTCATGACTTAAACTATAATAACCAATAAAATTTTCTTGATTAACCATTTTCCTGTGATCTATCTAAGAGAGCATAAGAAATAATACCTTGTAATTCATCAGAAGTTCCTGCTGTCATTTTTAAAATATCTCCAGCTTCTAAAACTAACGGATAATTAATTACATCCTTAGTAATTGAACCTGTTAAGGCTTCATTAAAAATTCTAAAAGTTGCTGTAGCAGAAGTATCAGTCACTTGAACATTTAAATTGACTGCGCTTCCAGAACCATTATTAATTTGAATTTGTTTTATTAGAACCGTTGCATCTGAAGGTGCAGTTAAAACACTTGTAGTACCGGTAGTAGTTAAGTTTACTCCTTGATTTTTGTATCTAATTGTCATGACATAAACCAGTAAAAAGAATCTTGCTCATTTTTTAATTCTTGTTGATAAGAAGTATTTAACTTATCTTGCATCGTTCGTAAAGACTGTGCTACTTGTCTTTGGTTTTCCTGAGTATAAACAGGGGTAGGTTCTGGTATAACTATATCTACTCTAGCCATTATCTCATTCCATCTGGTTGAACATCTACTCTAAAAGTTCCATATCTCCAATTTTGATCTGTAGAGGTATTTGCTATTTTAACACTAGCAAATCTAGACCTTGCTCTTGTGTCTACCTTTTGTGTTGATCCGGTGACCGTGAATGGTCCCAAAGGAGAAGATGCTTCTGTATCACTAGGGAAGTTTCTTAGTAAAATAGTTACTTGAGCATCCCCTTGTATTGTTTTGAAATCTGGAATAAATCTTCTCATACTCATAAACATTTGTGCTTCACCATCAACATTTAGACTAAAGTCTCCTGATTCAATAAAAGCAGCAATAGCAGTTTTATTACCAGATGTATCAACTTGATCGGTGCCTGTTTCATGAGCATAGTAAATTGTAGATCCATTCGCATTTGTTGCACCTTGTATTAGTGGAAATGTAGGTACACCTGTAGAATTAAATTCGGTTGCATAAGGCACCTCATATAAATTAGCATCTACCCATGTAGTTCTTGCTAAAGATCCTGTTGTCCATACCCCACTTTGATAATTATAAGTAACGCATCTATCATTAAATGATGAACCTGCTTTTGGATAAAACCAAGTTAGCTCCTCATACAAATGATTAAGTCCTACATATACCGATTCACCATTTGTATAATTTACTCCTAGGTTATTACCATTTTTTGTTGTGAATACAAAGTCTTCAACTGAGCATGGTAAAGATTTTACAGTACCATCATATACAAAAAATCCACCCGATTCACCCATCCAATAAACAGCACCATTTACATATTTTATAGAGTGTTGTCCAATTGCACCACAGTTTGAACCAACTTGTCTTATTGAGAAAGTAAACGGAGGTCCTACAAATTGAATTACGTAAGCAGAATTATCAGTTAGAACTAAAGTATAATCTTTACCTTTAACAGCTCCTACTATCTTTGTGCCTGCATCTATTCTAAAAGTACCTGCAGTATTTACTGAAGTTGGTGTATAATCACTTATGTTTTCTTGATCAGAAAATCTTATAAACATTTTATCCTGTGTACCAGAGGTTCCAATTGTAGTTTCAGTTCCTAACATAAGAAGATGTCTATCTCTATCTGAAACTAAAGACATAACAGATTTTGTAGGTGCACCACTTACAACAGTTGCTCTTGTGGTTAAGGCATTAGGGTTTGAGTTAATTGGATTCCATTCAAATGTTTTACCATTTTTAATAGTTGCAATTAATTTTTCTCCAAAGTTATCTAAAGACCAAGATGCAGGATCTATTGTTAAAGTAGAAGCTAAAGAAGCTTCTCCCCAACCAGTGTAGTATTCAACACCAGATCCAGATCCATGGGCAGATCTTGTTCCCGCAACATCTCTCGTAATACCAGTTAAATCATAGGTAGATTTACCTGTGTAAGAAATAAATTCTGCTCCAACTTTTATTGTTCCAGAAGTCGGAAACCCTGTTGTGGATGCAAGTGTAATAGAGGTTCCAGATCCTCCAGTACCTGCAGTGTCATCTAATAAAGCTCCATTTAAAGTTCCAAATACTTGTTGGCCTCCACCCCATAACCCTGTTCCCCAACCAAAACCATAAGTAAATCCTAAAGCACCTGCACTAATGTACGGATTTATTGTTGCAGATCCACTTCCGTTGACCGTTGTCCCTGCTGCGCTAGCCATGGTTATTGTAAACGAATCACTGTCTGGAACAGAAACTACTTGAAAGGTATTTGTTTCAAAATTACTAGCAGTGTATCCAGCTCCTGTGGGAGGTGTTACTGAAGTAAATGTAAACAGATCTCCAGGTTGTAGTGTATGTGCTGCTTTATTTACAGTAACGGTAGCTGACGTATTTACCGTGCTAAATGTACAACCAGTTATAGCTGTGTCTAAAGGTGTTATGTCATAAAAAGCACCTTCATAATAAATAATTAAAACTTTGTTTGTGCCTATTGCAGCATATCTTCGACCATCTAAATCAGCCCAAACAAACTGTTCTCTTGCTGCACCTACTAATGATGCATTAACAAGTTGTTCCCATCCACCTATTTTTTCAGGTAAACCATATCTAAACCTAACAAAGTCACCATCAGTCCACTGACCTTGGGCACCTGTTTCAGTTACCTGTTTATTAAATCCTGGGGCTATTCTTACTTTTGTTAGAGGCATACATTATTATATCATTTACCCTCTACTATGTCATCTTCACGAGTTTCTTTACTTTTTACTTCGTCCGTAAAGAATAACTGCCACTCTGCAACCATTCTAACTAAAACATTACCAAAATGCTTTAAGGAGGTAGCCGAGAAATGAAGTTTTTTATTTTTATTAATTATTTTTATTTCTTCTTCCGTAAAAACCATGTCACATGATCCGTCTTTTTTATCTTGTCTAAATTGCATTTTTTTTTATCCCCCAATAGTGTCGTTTATCTCTAAAGTGTTCAGTATTTTTGCCTTCTTTATCAACATAATGAAGAAAAAATTGTGCACACCAATCACCATCATATACTTCTCTCCAATGTTCTAATTCACAACCTAAATACATTACAGCATCTCCTGGTTCTAAAGTTACAGGAGTTCCTTCCATATAAATTGGCCATGGTTTATCACTACCAACATTAACAGTGACACTAATTTCACAAGAGTCTCTGTCACTATGTTTTTTTAAATCTGAAAATTTTGTATACATTCTCCAGAAAGCATATGTTGGTAATAAATTTTTTCCAGATTCTTTCTCCATTAATTTTATTTTTTTAAGTAATATAGACTCCATTAAAGGATCTCCGTAATACTTTGTGTCTAATGTATCACTTTGTATCTCATCAAAACTTGTAATATTTGTTCTGTGTTTCATTTCACAATATATTTTTAAAATTTCTAATTCATCTTTTGTTAAAAAAGATGGTATTATTTTATATTTAAAATCTTTTCCTATAGTGCCCATGCTACCACCGAATACCTTGTACCTTTAATCACTGGTTTAACTCCATGTGGATATAAAAAATTACTTGGCCAAACAACCATTCTATTTGCTTTTTTTTCAATAGGACTTACACCTGAAAAATTAGGAAGCCCAAATGTTAACTCCCCACCTTCGTAGTCATCATTTACAAAATAAATAAAACTTAAACTTCTTGGTATTGATCTACCATGATCTACATGTAATTTATAATGACCATTATTTATATATTTTAAAACTTGAATCGTATTTAATTCTGCATCTATGTTTACTTCAATATCTTTTGCATATTGTTTAAGATATCTTTTAAAAAAAGCTATCCAAAGATTACACCAATGAATATTGGTTTTAGATTGTTCTGCTTCATTATTTATTAAATCCCAAACTAAAACATTTCGAATTTTTGTGTCTATACAATCTTCAGTGGCATTACCTACAATACCCCCTTGCATAAAATTTTTATGGCCTTCGCAAATTTTAAAAAAAATATCTAAGGTAGATTTGGGTAAAATATTATCGTAAATCCTTATATAATTGTTAAGTGTATTAAGTTTGGCTAGATGATCCATCTAGTTTTTATACTACAATTAAGGAATTTGTAAAGGATGGTAAAATGTAATTGAGTTATCTAAACAATATTTTTCCCAAGAAGATTCTAAAGGAGTTTCTGCGTTAGGAATAATTGAAGCTGTATCTACACCATCTAAATAATTCATGTATGCAACAACACCATCATGTATAGGGTGAGATGGGTGATTTTCTACACGAGACAAATAAGTTTTAAGATTATCAAAATGAGTTTTTAATCTATCTGAAGATGAAAATGTAACATCAACATCAGTATAATTAATTGTATCACCAGATAAAGTTGCCCATTTTTGATTTGATTTTACGTTTATAAAATCAGATTCTGAAACAGATTTGATAACATATTCTTCTGTTGTAGGAAGAACTAAATTATTTTTTTCTTCATCGTTTGCACAAATTTTTGCACAATATCCATCTATAGAAAAAACTAAGTAAGCCATATTACGCCTCGAAAATTATCATTGCACCAGCACCGCCTGGTTGTCCTGTTGGAGGACCATTATTTGTACCTTGTCCACCATCGCCAACATTTGCAGCAGCAGTTGAACCAAACCATACGTTTCTTGGAACTCCTGGCACTGTTGATCCTGGAGCACTACCACTAGAACCACTACTTCCCCCAGTATATCGATTAGGAATACCACCTCCTCCATTGCCTCCGTTGGCACTTCGTGAAAAAATTGTTGATGCGGTTCCAGTACCGCCTGGTCCAGATCCGTAACCTTGGTTACCGCCTGATCCACCACCACCAATTACAAATGGGTATCCTGTACTACCAGATAAAGGCCCAGTGAAAAATCCAAATCCACCATTTCCCCCAGGTCCACCATTTCCATTACTAGGGCTAGGCGAAGGGCTAGGTCCACCAGCACCGCCACCGCCTCCCCATAAATATAATTGATATGCTGAAGCGTTTGCACCTGAAGTATAAGTACCAGATGCAGGTCCCGTATTAAATTTTGTTAAAACATAACCACCTCCACCTGCTGATCCAGTTGCAGCAGATGTAATTCTTCCTTGTGCATCAACCGTAATGTCTGCAGTTGTGTAAGATCCTGCTGTCACAGAGGTGTTTGCTAATTGATCTGGGCCAACAGCGTCATCAGCAATATTAGCTTGTGCAACAGCGTCATCTGCTATTGCAGCAGTTACAACGGCATCATCCGCAATTTTTGCGCTAGTAATTGCATCATCAGCAATTTGTGAGGTTGCAATTGTGCCTGAAATATTTGCAGCAGCGACTGTGCCACCTAAAGTGTCTAATGAAATTTCGTTTAAGTTTGTTCCATCAGAATATGCTGCGTAAATTTTTGCTTGGTCTAAAGTGAATCCAGTACCTGATGCAGTTTTAATTGTAAGGTTAGTTGGATTCGTTAAAGCTGTGGCATCAAAAATATAAAATTTTTCTATTGAATCTGGAATTGTACAAATTGTGCTTGCAGCAATTGTAGCTGAAGCAAATTTAATAACCATATTTCTTGCATTTGATAATGCACCGTCTGACATTACAAGAGCAAGAGTACCACCACTTGATAATGTTACTTGCTCAAAACCAGCAATTGCTTGTTGAATTACATTTAAATTTGTATTTGTTTTATCACCCCATGTACCAGCGTTCTCACCGGTAACCATTAGTTCTAGTTTTAAATCTGATGAATATGATGATGCCATAAATTTTATCTCCTAAATAATTATAATTTTACCTTATTTATGCTGCTCGATCAACCTCAGTCCAATTATTATTTACCCCAGGGTTTATTTCAGCCCATGCAGTAATATTAGTACTTCCAACAGAGGCAGTCAATTGTATGCCCGTAACGTCAACTCCTGCAGTACCAACTACTGATACAGAGCCTGCGGTGCTTGTTAATTGTAAGCCTCCTACACCTATGATTTGACCAGGTATGTCAGCATGTTGACCAAGACTCATTGTTAATTGTTGTCCAGTAACTGGCTCAATGGTTGTTTGCTCTAACGTTATAGAACCTATAGACATTGAAGCTTGAATACCTGTAACATCTACTGGAGTTTTTAAACCTCCAACAGTAGTACCTTGAGACATTGTAGCTTGAATACCTGTAGGTGATGCTTCTGTATCTGTTACAACTGGGAATGATGCTGAAGATGTTAAAGCGTCAAGTTGGTCTTCTGAAGCTAATATAAATACATCTTGGTCAATTTGAATCGAAAAAGATGGATGAGAAAAAGCACCAGTTAATTGTTGTCCCGTCACAGATGCAGTAACATCTGTAAATGAGGTTTCCTCACCAATTGAAGATGTTAGTTGTACACCTG
>Ga0098042_1000563_pt1 | contig 14412 bp, 12 predicted proteins | sample 9_EtaG_FD_75066 | JGI IMG/M metagenome (GOLD analysis project Ga0098042, IMG submission 75066) | Marine viral communities from the Subarctic Pacific Ocean - 9_ETSP_OMZ_AT15188 metaG | ecosystem: Environmental > Aquatic > Marine > Oceanic | place: Pacific Ocean | collected 2015-01-10
TACATCTAGCGGAACATTGACGCCAACACAAGCTTTAATAGATAAAGGTGGAAGAGTAGCATATTTAGCGGTAGGAGGTGGCCAAAGAGGGTTTTGGCAATATAGCTCCAATGATTATCCCGAGGGTGGAACTGGTGGGCAAGTTAAATTTGGTTATGCAACTTTAACCGGTACAACCGGATGCGCTGTTACAATAGGAGCGGGTGGGACAGGAGATGGGTCTGGCGGAGGAGATACCACTATAGCTTTTAATTCAGCAGGTGGAACTGCAATTACTTCAAAAGGAGGTTCAGGGGGAGCAACGTCTTATGTTGGGCCCGGCGGTGGAGCAAAAATGAGTGTATCAGGCTCTACGCTTAATAAAGCTGGTGCTCAATCTGGAGCTTTAGGGTTTGGAGGTGGAGGTTCAGCACAAAAATCAGCTGCTGAACAAAGTACAGGTATTATATCGCCTTTAGCTAACACAGGTGGTGGCTCAGGTAAAGGTACTAATGCTGCTAATGGATTTGTTAGAATAACTTGGTTTGAATAAAATAAATTAAAATGGCAAGATACGGTATAATTGAAAACAACATAATTACAGATATAATAATAGCTGATGCTGATTTTATAGAGTCTTTTGAAAAAGAAACTGTATTATTAGAAGACGATGAAATTAAAATTAATTGGGGGTATCAAAATGGAGAGTTTATAAATAATGATCCTGCTATTTCTAATGAAGAATGGATTGAATGGAGGAACCTTGAATTAGGTAAAACTGATAATATAGCGCAAACACCTGATTATCCAAACAGAGACGCGTGGATTACATATAGACAAGAATTAAGAGATTGGCCTACAACAGCTGATTTTCCAGAAACAAAACCTTCTAAACCTGAATAATGGCATTAACTAAATTAGATAAAAACCTTTTAGGATTCAGTGACGATACTGATTTTGTAAAATTACCTTCAGGCACAACAGCTCAGAGGCCAAGTAGTCCAGCTGTGGGCCATTTTAGATTTAATACAACATTAGGTAAAGGTGAAGTGTATAATGGAACATCGTGGTTAGGAATGGGAATAGTTCCTCCTAGTTTTTCATCTATAGATTATCCAGGCAGTAAAACGGCAGCTGAACCTGATGGGGGAGAATCAATAATTGTAAACGGAGGAGGTTTTAATACTGGTATTACTGTTGAAGTAGGGGGTACTTTATCCTCTTCTGTTACAGTAAACAGCGCTACACAATTAACTTTTACAGCTCCTGCAAAATCAGCAGGAAGTTATAATATAGTTTTTACAAATACAGATGCGGGAACAGCAACAGCAATAAACGCAATAACTTATAATGCTGCACCGGTTTTTTCAACTTCAGCTGGAAGTTTAGGTAGTATATTAGAGGGAGAGGCTGTTAATGTAACCGTAGCCGCTGCAGAAACAGACGGGGGAACAGTAACGTTTGCTGTAACATCAGGATCATTGCCAAGTGGTATTTCTTTGAATTCTAGCACAGGTGTAATAACAGGAACAGCACCAAGCGTTACGGCAGACACAACCAGTAATTTTACTATAACTGCTACTGATAATGAAAACCAAACAGAAGATAGAGCATTTAGTTTAACAATACAAAACGATAACCCAAGTTTTACATTTTCAGCTCATACTTATACAGGAACAGGGGCTACACAAACACCATCAGACAATGCAGCATTTAAACCTGATATAATGATGTTAACTGATAGGCAAGCAGGAGGACAGGTTCCATTACAAACATCAATGGATGTTCAAAAAACAACATTCATGAATGGAGCGAACCCTTATGGAAATTACTATTATACTACATTTAATAGTCCTACTGGTTATAGTATTTACGGATCAGGTGGTGTCCAAAATAATAATACTCAGCCGGAAGCTTATATAATTTGGCTGTGGAAAGTTAATGGAGGAACTACAGCAACAAATAGCGATGGGAATGTAAATACTACAGTGCAATTAAACACTGCTAAAGGTATAACAATGGGTAAAATGAGTAATACGCCTATGACATCTAGCCAAACTTTTGGACATGGAATGGGCAGCGAACCTGATTGTTTATGGGTTATTAATACAGACCAATCTAATTATGAAAAAAGAGCATATTTTAAAGATGCAAACAGTTGGGATGGATTTTTAAAGCCAAATACTACAGATTCTATATATACTTCTGGTATAAATTCTACTGTAAATTCATCAACTTTTTCATTACAATGGACAGGGGGCAGTACGAATGCAGATTGGTTATTTCTTGCTTTTAAAAGTATAGCTGGATTTTCTAAATTTGGAACATTTACAGGAAGCAGTAATAAACGCACACCTATTCATTTAGGATTTGCTCCAGGACTAGTTATTTTAAAACAAACAGATGGTTCAGGGAAATGGTATATATTTGATTATAAAAGGCCTAGCGCTAATCAGCCGTATACGTATAATCATGGAAGAAGAGATGGTTATTATGAATCAGTAAGGAGTATGTTGGCATTTGATATGTCAAATGAAGATACTTCTGTTACTATAAGATTTGCAGAAGGTGGATTTGTTTTAAATGGGAGTCATATTGCATCAGGCACGTGGAGCTATATGGCTTGGGCTAATAATCCTTTAGCAACAACACCAAGTTTAGCTAGTAGTTTTAAAACAGTAACATATACAGGTAATGGCGGAACTCAGGATATTACGTCTGTAGGGTTTAGACCAGGGTTAACGTGGATTAAGTGTAGTGATTCTAATAAAGGTCATAATTTGCATGACCAGATAAGAGCAATGCGCCATTCGATGCTTTCATCTCACAGTAATGGTGCTGAAAATACAGAATCACATTTGAATAAATCATTATCAAACGGATTCCAAGTAAATAGTGCAGATTCAGGAACATCAAATGGAAGTGGTTTAAGCTATGTTGCATGGAATTGGAAAGCGGCAGAACATCCCTCAATATTAACAGATGGCACTATAGATTCTATAGTTAGTGCTAATCCGGCAGCTGGTTTTTCTATTGTAAAATGGACAACAAATGGTTCGGCAAATCAAACCGTTGCGCATGGACTTTCGTCCACTCCGGAATTCGTGATATATAAAAGGTTGGATTCTGCGCAAGATTGGTTTGTAGAAACAAACGCTATTGATGGTTCTTATGATTATGGAAACCTAAACAGCAGCAGCGCTTTTACAACAAACGAGACAGGGGCTTGGTCAACAAGAGCTACAAGTACAACGATTACTGCTTTTACAAGTCAAAATAATTATAACTATATAGCTTATTGTTGGCATTCTGTATCAGGATATAGTAAAATTGGAACTTACACTGGTAATGGAAATGCAACAGGACCAACTGTAACTACAGGATTTCAACCTAACTTTGTTTTGATAAAAAGAAGTGATGGTACTTCTAATTGGAACATCTATGATACCGCTAGAGATTCATCTAATCCAAGTGGTCCACCTCTATATCCTAACTTAGGGAATGCACAAGGTGGAAGTCAAGCTGTTAATTTTTTATCAACTGGATTTCAACCCGCTTATGCAGGAGGTGATGTAAATGAAAACAATGGTAATTACATATATATGGCTTTTAAACATAATTAATAATTAAACAAAAATGGCAATAACAAAAGTAACAGCAAACGTATTAGCAGATAATGCGGTAACAGCAGCGAAATTTGCTGATGGATCAGTAACTACTGCAAAAATAGCGGCAGACGCTATTACAGCGGCTAAAATTGCTGATGATGCAATTAATTCAGAACATTATACCGATGGTAGTATTGACACAGCTCATATAGCCGATAACCAAGTAACTCATGACAAATTAGAAAATAGATATACTGTATTAAGCGCATTAGGAACTGGAACAAACCAAACATTAGATTTTTCAGCAGCTACTACATTTACAGCAACAATGAATGGCAATGCAACTTTTACTATAACTAATCCAAAGCAAGGACAAGTAGTAGATTTTATATTATCAGGAAATCATACACCAACTTTAGCAATGAGTGGTGCTACATTTAATAAAGTAGGTAGTGTAGACTATGATGGTTCCACAACAAACCTTATACAAATACTTGTTGCGGACGATTCTGCAAGTGAAATATTTTATTATTCAGTAGCTCCAATAGCATCTGATACAACACCATAACAATATGAAAGCAATAGAAATAAACGGAGAAATAAAAATATACAACTCTCTCCCTAACTCCTGGAAAGGAGTAATGGGTAATTTTAGTAAATTATCAGATGAAGAAATAAAATCATACGGTTTTTATGATGTTGTAATTCCTGATTATAATTCTAGAACACAGGAATTATCTGATATATTTTGGGATGAAAATAATGAGGTTTTTACTTATACTGTTAACGATATAGAATTTTCGCAAACAGTAGAAGAGTTAAAGGAAATGCAAATAAATGATTTAAAAAAGAAATTAAATTTAAAACTTGAAGAAACGGATTGGTATATTTTAAGAAAATCTGAAAGAAATATAGATATACCTTCTGAAATAACAACAGAAAGAAATAATTTATTTGTAGAACTTGAAACAAAAGAAAACGAAATAAATGCTTTAACAAATAAAGCTGATATTATAACGTATGGCAGTTAATAAATCTTTACTAAGCACAGGAGCTTCTTCAGGAATTGCGCCTTTTACAGGAACAAATACATCTCATTTAGCAATAGGAACGTATACAGGTAACAGGCCTGGCACACAATCTATAAACACTGGATTTAAGCCGGATCTTTTAATGATTAAAACTGTATTTGCAGATCATAGCTCAATAATGGATTCAACAAGAGGTAATAGAATGTTTTCTTGGAATACAACAGGTGCTGATGAAGATTTTTCTGGTGGTGTTACTTTAGATTCGAGTGGGTTTACTGCGAAAAACTCTGGGCAAGCAAATACAAACGGAGGAATTCATACTTATGTTGCATTTAAAGCAAATGGAGGTACAACTAGTACACTTTCAGGAGGTACTATAAATTCAACCGCACAAGTAAATAGTACAACTGGATTCTCTATTTTGCAATGGAACGGTAATTACACGCAGGGCTCAACAATGGCGCATGGACTCCCCGCTGCTCCTAAATTATTTATGATAGCGCGAACATCACATAGTGAAAATAAAAGAACTTTTTGGTATTACAATGCTGTTGGAAATCAAGATCCTCCATATCAAGTAACAATGGATAATCCAAATGGTGACGGGTCCGCATCAAGTGCGGCTGATACTTTACATCATGGAACAGTAGCTGATGATACATATATATATTTAGGTAATGACCCATCGGTTAATTTTCATAGTAGTTATCAATATATAGGTTACGCTTGGTGTGAAGTCCCAAATTTTAGTTCTTTTGGTGCATACACAGGTAATGGTAGTACACAAAGAATTAGTTTAAATAGTTCTTTTCAACCTAGATTAATTTATATAAAAAGTTTTGATTCAGGAGGAGAATGGTATCAAGCTCATGGAAGTAGAGCTTGGAAAACAACTAATTTAAATGATTCAACTGCAGAACAATCTGCTACTATAAGTAATACAGGTACTGGATATTTTGATTTATCAAATCAAAATAATACAAATGAAAACAATAAGGTATATTGGTATTATGCTTTTGTATAATACAAACAGAATAAAAAATTAATAAATGGCGCAAACAAGATTAAAATCAGGTAACCTTCACATGATAGGAGGAGATAATGGAAGCTCAGGTAATGTACTTAAATCAAAAGGTGATGGTACAATGGAATGGGGAGCAGCAATTACTCCACCTACGTTTTCATCTGTAGATTACCCCGGTGATGATACAGCTTTAGACCCAGCGGGAGGACAAAGCTTAATTATAAATGGTACTAATTTTGTATCAGGTATTACATGTACTATAGACGGAACTATACCATCATCTGTAACTTTAAATAGTGCAACTCAAATAACAGTTACAACACCAGCTAAATCTGCGGGAACATATACACTAGTAATTAGTAACGCTGACGGGGGTAGTGCTACAACGACTAATGCGGTATCTTATAATGGTGTGCCAACATTTACGCATGCAGCAGGTAGCAGAGGCAGTTTTGAAGAAGGGGCAACTGTTAATACCTCAGTAGTTGCGACAGAACCAGATGGGGGTGCAATAACACATACAATTATTTCTGGTAGTTTGCCTAGCGGTTTAAGTTTAAATGCAACAACAGGAGCAATAACAGGGACTGCTCCTGACGTATCAGCGGATACAACATCAAATTTTACTATTAGAGCTACTGATAACGAAAATCAATCTACCGATAGAGCTTATAGTATTACAGTTAGCAATGTACAACCATCATTACACTTTAAGCCAGTAATTTATTCAGGAAATAGTTCAACACAAAATGTTACTGTTGGATTTAAACCTGATCTTGTGTGGATAAAAGAAAGAGGACCAAATGCTGAAAATCACAATATATACGATTCTTCAAGAGGTGCTTATAAATTTTTAAATTCAAGTAGTAATGCTGCAGAAGTTTCAGGAGGGGGTGGAAGATTGAGTGCTTTTACATCAACTGGATTTACCGTAGGAAGTGATAATGAAATAAACGATAATGGTTCAACTTATGTGGCTTGGTGCTGGAAGGCAAATGGAGGAACCACTAGTAGTAATACAGATGGTGATATTACATCTACGGTTCAAGCTAATAACGCTTTAGGTTTTTCTATAGCTAAATGGACAACATCAAGCAGCAGCTCACATACCATCGGGCATGGACTAAATGGAAAGCCCGATGCTGTGCTTTATAAAAAACTAAGTGGTACTGGTTCTTGGTTTTTATATACAGATGTAATAGATGGGAACTGGGATGAATTAACTTTAAATGCTACTGATGCAAAAGTTGATTATGCCGCTACTTATGCAACAAGTACAACATTTAGAACTGTAAGTTCATCTGCAGGTGCTGATTGGATTACTTACTCTTTTAAGTCTGTGTCAGGATTTTCAAAAATAGGTAAATATACAGGTAACGGTTCAGCAAATGGACCTATGGTAGTGACAGGGTTTAAACCTGCTTTTATTATGATTAAAAACATGACATCAGCTTATGAATGGGTAATATATGATAACAAAAGAAGCCCATCAAATCCTAGAAATAAAGTTTTATATCCCAACACAACTGGAGCAGAAAATTCAGGAGAAAATGGTGATATTGATTTTTTATCTAATGGGTTTCAACTATTATCTACGACTGGTTCTATAAACCAAAACGGAGGAACACTTATGTATATGGCGTTTGCAGATGACCCTGATTCTACAACACCAACTCTTGCAGATAGTTTTAATACAGTAGCATATGTAGGTAATGGATCTGCAACAGCGCGCAATATTACAACAGGGTTTAAGCCAGATTTAACATGGATCAAAGGAAGAGATACATCTGGAAAATGGCAAGTGTGGTATGATTCTATAAGGGGCGTAACAAATATGCTTGCATCAAATTCAACTGGTGCTGCTACTACTTATGGTAGCGTAACGCCTTTTAGTACAGGGTTTACATTAGAAACTACAGGGGGTGATTTAAATACTAATGGAGAAAATTATATTTCCTGGAACTGGAAAGCTGGAGGTACTGCATCAATTAATACAGATGGTAACTCTAATTCAATAGTTAGCGTAAATCAAAATGCGGGATTTTCTATTGTTAGGTACGTTGGAAATCAAACAGCGGGGCATACTATCGGGCATGGGCTTGGAGCGGTTCCTGAAGTAATTATACTTAAATGTTTAGATTCGACAAATCCTTGGTATGTGTATCACGTAGGGGTTGATAGTAGTTATCCTGCTCATTATAATTTAAGATTATCAGCAACTGATGCAAGACAAGATTCTACAACAGAATTTAATGATACTGCACCTACAAGTAGTGTATTTACTTTAGGTACAGCAGCAGGCCCAAATAAAACAGCTAACAAGTATATAGCGTATTGTTTTACAAGTAAAACTGGTTTTAGTAAGTTTGGTAGTTATTCAGGTAGCGGTAGTAATAGTAACGCGGTTTCATTAGGATTTCAACCTAACTGGGTAATGGTTAAAAGATCTAATTCAACAGGTGGTTGGTTAATTTTTGATAGTGTAAGAAGTGGTAGTAATCCAATAAATGATAGAATAGAAGCTAATAATACTCAAGGAGAACAAACTAATAGTGGTGATAAATGGTTAAATTTTAATTCAACTAATTTTGAAGCTAATGGTTCTGATACTGAATTAAACGCATCAGGAAGCACTTATGTATATATGGCATTCAAAATAAACTAAAAACACGTAATATATAAAAAATACAATTAAATCAAATTCAATAACTTATGAAATTAAAGAAAAAAGAGCTTGATAATTTAAAAGCTTTAGTAGAAAAAATGTCTACAAAACAAAACGAAATTGGGTTAAATACTATTAATGGTCATAAATTAGCTCATGCGTTTTCACAATTAGAAATAGAATTAAATACTATGAAAGCTGGTTTAGAAGAAATATACGGCAAATGCAATATAAATGTTGAAACCGGTGAGATAGATAAAATTGAATCAAATGAAACTAATAAGGAAGATTAGTATAGGAAGAGACTATAAAGATAATGCAATGCACTATCAAATTGGTCAAGAAGTTTATGGAAATCATACAATAACTAATATACTTGAAAAGTCTACAGACTATGAAATATATATTAAAAAGAATAAAGAAGTGTTACTTTGGAAATCTTTTAATAAGAACATGGGAATAAGTGTAGAGTATAATTTAGATTATGAATAACCCATACGCTTTAATAATACAACCAAAAGAAAACCGCTATAAAAACACCAAAAAAGTATCCGATAAAAACTTAATCCTAAACACGTCGATTAGTGACCATAGGTATGTAAGTAAAGAAGCTACAGTAAAAGCTCTTCCAGGAGCGTTTAAAACGCCTCTACGCGAGTCTGACGAAGTATTAGTACATCATAATATATTTAGAAGATTCTATGATGTAAGAGGAAATGAAAAAAATAGTGGTAATTATTTCAAAGAAGATATGTATTTTTGTTACTTAGATCAAGTGTACATGTACAAAAGAAATAACAATTGGATAGCAATGCCGGGATATTGTTTTGTAAATCCTATACAATCAGAAGATAAATGGGAAAACAAAGAAGAACCATTAAAAGGTATTGTAGTTTACACAGACGGCACAGATTTTGTAAAAGAAGGTGAGTTAATAGGTTTTACACCATATTCAGAATTTGAGTTTATAGTTGGTGATAAAAGGTTATATAGAATAAAATTAAATGATATTTCAATAAAGTATGAACACAAAGGAACAGAAAAACTCTATAATACTAGCTGGTTATAAAGCTGTAAAAGAGTTAATCAAAGTCGCTGAAGAAGAAATTATAGTTGAAGACGCAGCAGATGAACTAGCAGCAGATAGATTAAAAAACGCAGCAGCTACAAAAAAATTAGCTATCTTTGATGCTTTTGAAATATTAAATAGGATTGAATCTGAAAAAGCAATGCTTGAAAATAAGCCTCAAGAAAAGAATGAAGCTTTTAAAGGATTTGCAGAAAAAAGATCTAGATAATGCCATATCAGCAGACATTATATAAAATTATTGAACCTATTAAGCGTACAACAATACATAGGTTAAATAAAAAGAAGTACTGGGAATATGGTTATAACAAAGAACACGATGTAATTGTTATAAGTAAAACAGGTAAGATAGGAGATATATACGAAATACAAAATCTTAAAATTGCTTTGCCTCTTGCGGAAAACGTGTATAGCAAGCATGATAAATGGATTGCTACAGAGTATCCTAAAGAATTAAAAAATATAAAAACTATATTCGACTGGCAAACATATCCGGAAGATTTTAAAAACAAGTGGCATGATTACATTGATAAAGAATTTACTAGAAGGGAAGAAGGTTACTGGTTCCGTAATAAAGGGATTAACACTTATATTACTGGCTCTCATTACAATTACTTGCAATGGTCCAAGATTGATGTTGGGAACCCAGACTTTCGAGAAGCAAACAGATTATTCTTCATATTCTGGGAGGCATGCAAGGCAGATAATAGATGCTATGGAATTTGCTACCTTAAGAATAGACGGTCTGGATTTAGCTTCATGTCGAGCAGCGAAACAGTTAATCAAGCTACAATCACTTCCGACGCTAGATTCGGAATCTTATCGAAGACTGGTAGCGATGCAAAGAAGATGTTTACCGACAAGGTCGTACCAATATCAACCCACTACCCATTTTTCTTCAAACCAATACAAGACGGAATGGACCGCCCCAAGACAGAGCTGGCCTACCGTGTCCCCGCATCCAAACTCACAAGAAAGTCCATCACCAGTACAACCGCATCCAAGTCCCCCACAGGGACGCTCGAAGGGCTCGATACAACAATAGACTGGAAAAACACAGGGGATAACTCTTATGATGGTGAAAAGTTAAGATTACTTGTTCACGATGAATCTGGCAAATGGGAAAGACCAGATAATATATTAAACAACTGGCGTGTTACTAAAACAACGCTGAGACTAGGAAGTAGGATTATAGGAAAGTGTATGATGGGATCTACTTCAAACTCCTTAGATAAGGGTGGAGATAACTTTAAAAAATTATACAATGACTCAGACGTTACAAAAAGAAACCGCAACGGACAGACTAGCTCAGGATTATATAGTTTGTTCATACCTATGGAATGGAACTACGAGGGATTCATTGATTCTTTTGGATTACCTGTATTCGATACGCCCGGAACTCCTGTCGAAGGACCCCACGGTGATAAAATCGATGTTGGAGTAATAGAACATTGGGAAAATGAAGCAGATGGATTAAAAAATGATTCAGATGGATTAAATGAATTTTATAGACAATTCCCAAGAACAGAAGAACACGCGTTCAGAGATGAAACAAAGAATAGTATATTTAATTTACAAAAGATATACGAACAAATAGATTACAATGACGGAACAATGGCGTCTGGAGCTGTATCTAAAGGTAACTTCCAATGGGAAAATGGTATTAAAGATTCGAGAGTAATATTTACGCCAGATCCAAAAGGAAGATTTAATATATCTTGGGTTCCTAGTTATAATCTTCAAAACCGCGTAATACTAAAAAATGGGCGTAAGCATCCAGGCAATGAACATATAGGGGCTTTTGGTTGTGACTCATATGATATATCGGGTACAACAGATGGTAGAGGATCTAAAGGAGCATTACACGGATTAACAGTATTTAGTATGGAAGATGCACCTGCTAATTCATTCTTTTTAGAATATATAGCTAGGCCTCAAACCGCTGAGATGTTTTTTGAAGATGTACTTATGGCATTAGTATTTTATGGAATGCCAATACTAGCAGAAAACAACAAACCGAGATTATTGTATTATTTAAAAAGAAGAGGATATAGAGGTTATTCTATGAATCGTCCAGATAAAACAATAAATAAATTATCAACAGCTGAAAAAGAAATAGGTGGTATACCTAACTCATCTGAAGATATGAAACAAATTCACGCTGCAGCAATTGAATCATATATAGATAAATATGTAGGATTACAGGAAAATGGAGATTATGGTAATATATATTTCAATGCAACGTTAAACGATTGGTCTAAATTTAACATAAATAATAGAACAAAACATGATGCCGCAATAAGTTCCGGTCTTGCCGTGATGGCTTGCAATAGGCATTTGTATCAACCAAAGCAATTAAAACAAACAAAGGTTTTAGATTTTGGATTTAAAAAATATAATAACAAAGGAAGTATTTCAAAAATAATAAAATAGATGAATATATTACCAAAAGGTGTATTCCCAAGCCAAGCGGTTTCAAATGCTGAAAAAGCAAGTGAAAAATATGGTTTAGAGATTGCAAGAGCAGTTGAATCAGAATGGTTTAAAAGAGATTCTGGTACGGCTAGGTATTACGCTAATAGAGACAATTTTCACCGTTTAAGATTATATGCTAGGGGTGAACAGTCAATACAGAAATATAAAGACGAATTATCTATTAACGGTGATTTATCATATTTAAACATAGATTGGAAACCTGTTCCTATTATACCTAAGTTTGTAGATATTGTGGTAAATGGTATTGCAGAAAGAACATATGACGTAAAAGCGTATTCACAAGATCCAGCATCAGTTCAAAAAAGAACTAAATATGTAGAATCTTTATTAAAAGATATGCGCACAAGACAATTTTCAGATTCTGTATTTAATGAATTTGGAATTAATTTATATGAAAACGACCCAGACACGTTGCCTGAAAACGAAGAAGAATTACAGCTGCACATGCAACTTGATTATAAAGATTCTATTGAAATAGCAGAAGAGGAGGCTATTAATAATGTATTCGATCATAATAAATATGAATTAATAAAGAAAAGATTAGATTACGATATAGCTGTTATAGGTATGGGAGCTGTTAAAAATGAATACACAACATCAGAGGGGATTAATATAAAGTATGTAGACCCGGCTGATTTAGTTTATTCATATACAGAGTCGCCACATTTTGATGATATATATTATGTAGGAGAAATTAGAAAAGTATCTGTGGTTGATTTAAAAAAGCAATATCCTGAATTGACAGATGAAGATATAAGAAGAGATGTTGAAGGGCAAGGAACAAATGCTAAGTTATATAATAAGTCATATGCGGGTAATGACAGCGAAGATAATTCTCATGTATACGTACTGTATTTTGAGTATAAAACATATAGAGATCAAGTACATAAAATAAAAGAAACTTCGTCGGGAGCATCGAAAGCTATTAAAAAAGATGATAGCTTTAATCCTCCAAAAGATTCTAGAAGTAGATTTACTAAAGAATCAAGAACAATAGAGGTAATTTATGAAGGTGCTAAAATAGTTGGTACTAATAAATTATTAAAATGGCAATTAGCTGAAAACATGACAAGACCAAAGTCAGATACAGTTAAAGCTCAGTTTAGTTATAATATTGTAGCACCAAGAATATATAAAGGTAGAGTTGAATCTCTTGTAAGCAGAATGACAACGTTTGCAGATATGATTCAATTAACACATTTAAAGTTACAACAGGTATTATCAAGAATGGTTCCTGATGGTGTTTACTTAGATGCGGATGGTATTGCAGAAATAGATTTAGGCAATGGAACTAATTATAATGCGCAAGAAGCATTAAATATGTATTTCCAAACAGGTTCTGTTATTGGTAGATCAATGACACAAGATGGCGAATTTAACAATGGCAAGGTTCCTGTACAAGAATTACAATCATCTGGGTCTAATGCTAAAATATCAAGTTTAATTAATTCATATAATTATTATTTACAAATGATAAGAGATGTGACTGGATTAAACGAAGCAAGAGATGGTTCAACACCAGATAAAAATGCTTTAGTAGGATTACAAAAAATTGCTGCTGCAAATTCAAACACAGCAACAAGACACATATTACAAGGAGGATTATATCTTACACTAAAAACGGCTGAGGCAATATCGCTTAGGATATCAGATGTATTAGAATTTAGCCCAACGCGAAAATCTTTTATACAAGCTATAGGTAAATCTAATGTAGGAGCTTTAGATGAAGTTAAAAAGCTGCAACTTCACGATTTTGGGATTTTCTTAGAGTTAACTCCTGATGAAGAAGAAAAACAATTGCTTGAAAATAATATACAGGTTTCACTTCAAAAAGAACAAATTAATTTAGAAGATGCTATTGACATTAGAGAAATAAGAAATTTAAAGCTTGCTAACCAGTTATTAAAATTAAGAAGAAGACAAAAAGCTGAACAAGATAGAGCTATACAACAGGAAAATATTCAAATGCAAGCACAATCTAATGCTCAAGCGGCTCAAGCAGCGGCTCAAGCGGATATTCAAAAGCAACAAGCAATAACTGAAAGTAAAGGGCAATTAGCACAAATGCAAGCGCAACTAGATGCACAAAAATTAGAAAAAGAAGCAGAAATTAAAATGATGTTAATGGAAAAAGAATTCCAAATGAACATGCAACTTAAAGACGCTGATTTAAATGTAATTAAAGATAAAGAGAAGTTTAAAGAAGATAGGAAAGATGAAAGAACAAAAATACAAGCTTCTCAACAATCAGAATTAATTGATCAAAGAAAAAATAATAAACCACCTAAAAAGTTTGAATCCGCAGGATTTGATAACTTGGGAGGATTTGGCTTAGAGCAGTTTGAGCCTAAATAAAAACTGCAAACACATTTTTATAATATTTTATCATGGAAGAAAATAAAGACGTCGTAGTTGACGAAACACCAACTGCTGCAGAAAAGGAAGAAAAAGTACTTGAAGCAGCGGGCCAAGACACGGGTAAAACCGAAGATGGTATGTATAAAGTGGATTTAAGTAAACCA
>Ga0098042_1000570_pt1 | contig 14332 bp, 10 predicted proteins | sample 9_EtaG_FD_75066 | JGI IMG/M metagenome (GOLD analysis project Ga0098042, IMG submission 75066) | Marine viral communities from the Subarctic Pacific Ocean - 9_ETSP_OMZ_AT15188 metaG | ecosystem: Environmental > Aquatic > Marine > Oceanic | place: Pacific Ocean | collected 2015-01-10
AGCTCTTATAGGACCAGTTACAGGATTATTGGATAAATTTATACCTGACGCAGATCAAAAAGCTAAGTTAGCACACGATATAGCCACCATGTCTGAAAAACATGCGCAAGAGGCTTTACTTGCTCAGTTAGAGATAAATAAAGCAGAGGCTGCAAGTGGCTCTATATTTAAAGGCGGATGGCGCCCAGCTGTTGGGTGGGTCTGTGCGATTGCTTTTGCCTATCATTTTATCTTAAAAGATTTAATTATATTTGGTGCAAGTTTTGCTGGTGCAGAATTACCAGAACTGCCGGAATTTGATATGGGTACACTTTTAACTGTTCTCGGCGGCATGCTTGGCATCGGAGGACTTAGGACATATGAAAAGCAAAAGGGTCTTACAAAATGAGTTTATATAGAAATATACAAGCTAAGAGAAGAAGAATAAAAGCTGGTAGTGGCGAGAAGATGCGTAAAGCAGGATCTAAAGGAGCGCCTACTAAGAAAAACTTTGCAAGAGCAAAGCAGACTGTTAAGAAAAAATAATGTCAGATAGACTTTTTAGGATAAGAAGAAAGATGGCTAAAAAAAGAGACCCTAAAGTTGGAACAGGAAAAAAACCAAAAGGTTCTGGTAGACGCTTATACACAGATGAGAACCCAAAAGACACAGTTGGTATTAAGTTTGCCACAGAAGCAGACGCCAGAGCTACGGTTGCAAAGGTTAAAAGAGTCAGTAAACCATTTGCGAGAAAGATACAGATCCTTACAGTTGGTGAGCAAAGAGCAAAGGTGATGGGTAAGAATAAAGTAGCTGGTATATTTAAAAGAGGCAAAGAAAGCATAAGGAAAGCAAATAAAAAGTAAAACTTTACGTAAAGTTTTGGAGGTAGATATGGATATAAATAAATTAAGACAAGAATTAGAAGCAGATGAGGGAAAAGTACATGCAATATACTTGGATCACCTTAACCTGCCTACTTTTGGGATTGGTCATTTGGTGCTTGATTCTGATCCAGAGTATGGACAACCTGTAGGCACGCCTGTCAGCGAAGAGCGTGTAAATAGCTGTTTTGACAGCGATATTCAAGGGACTATAACCGATTGTAAAAATTTATTTGATAATTTTGATGACTTGCCAGAAGAGGCACAATTAATTTTATCTAATATGATGTACAATTTGGGGTACACAAGACTAAGTAAATTTAGTAAACTTAGAGCAAGTATATCAATTATGGATTTTACTGAGAGTGCAAATCAGATGTATGACTCGAAATGGAGAACACAAGTGCCTAACAGAGCAGAGCGTTTAATTAATAGAATGAAAGCATTAGGAGCGTAATATGTTATCAGCAATACTTAGTTTAGCAGCACCGGCAATACTTGGACCAGCAGGTTTAAGTATGGTTGCGAATCCTATGATTGCAAGTGCAATAGGTGGAGGTGTAGGAAAATTATTAGAAGGCGGTAGTCAACAAGATGCATTACAAGCTGCTGCTTTAGGTGGATTAGGTAGTTTTCTTGGTGGAAAGTTTGGTGGTGGCTCTTCTGCTTTTGGTGCAGATCCTACCCTTGGAGCTTCAGAGCTTGCTGGAGGCGCAACTAATGTAATACCCGGACCGGGAGGTGTTGGTAATATGAGTTATGCTGATTTGGTAGCTCAAACTGGCGGGCCTGCTACAGCAGGTGCCGGTGCTGGTATTGGTGCGGCTTTAACAAGACCAGAGGCTATAGGAGCTGGTATAGGCGCATCCTTAGCACCACCGCCTATGATGAAGCCAAAAGAAGAAGAAGAAATAGAAATGCCAAGAGGTATGCCTATTAAAAACACATCTATATTTCCTGAGATGGGTTATGATGCTGGTAAAATGGGTGAATTTAATTACAGAATACCTAGAAACTTTGCAGAAGGCGGAGAAGTAGAAAGCGATATAATGCCTATGGATGCAGGTATTGGTGGTATGATGAATGATGGCATGAATGACAAAGAATTAATAAGTAGCACTATTGACGTACTACAAGGAGAAATAATAGATAATGACAGACAAAGTGTAATATTAGCACAATTTGTAGCTCAGTTTGGTCAAGAAGCGTTACAAGATTTAATTAATAGAGTTGAATCTGGTGAAATACCAGCTATTCCTAGTGAGGGCGATGGTATGGTTAGCGGTGCAGGTGATGGCATGGCTGATATGATACCTGCCTCAATGGAAGGAGATCAAGATGTATTACTTTCTGATGGTGAGTTTGTTGTGCCTGCTGACGTTGTTAGTGGCATCGGAAACGGCTCCTCGGATGCAGGTGCTAATAAATTAGAAGATATGATGGATAGAGTTAGAGAACTAAGAACTGGTGGTAAGACACAACCACCTGCTATACCTGATGAGATGATGTTGCCTGCATGATATGCACAGCAGTGCCTCGTGAGGCAATAGACATAGTTTGGGGTGATGTTAGCAATATGCTTAACAAAGCCATAGTAACAAGCGCAGGTAAGTATCACATAGATGATATTTATCGACATTTAAATGAGGGATATTATAATCTTTGGTTAATTATAGATGATAAGAAAGATGAAAAGGTGATAGCAGCAATAACAACTAGAATAATAGAATATCCAAGCAAAAAGGCTATGGCTATGGATTGGATAGGCGGCAGAAGGATGATGGAGTGGTTGCCTATTGCTATGGAAAGATTAACAAGTTTTGCAAAAGATTGTGGTTGTAGCCATTTAGAGGGTTATGGAAGAAAAGCATGGTCTAAGATTTTAAAAAAATACAATTGGAATCCTGAATATATAGCATACAGAATGGAGATTAAAAATGGGTAAAGGTGGTGGATCAAGGCCTCAACAGCCTACTGAACAAAATATAGTACAAAGCTCGTTACCTAAATATTTTGAGCCATATGCTATAGACATGATGAAAAGAGCTGAAGCAGAGTCTAAAAGGGAATACACTCCGTATGAGGGGCAAAGACTAGCAGATGAAAATACTGATACTGCAAGATCTAGGGAAATAGCAAGGTCTGTTGCAGAAGGTGGTATACCGGGGCTTGGTCAAGCAACATCTGGAACAATGGCTGGTATGGGAAGAGCGCTAGAGGGAATTGGATTTCAGTCCCAAGATTTTGATTCTGCACAAGCACAAAAGTATATGTCACCTTATATACAAAATGTATTAGATGTACAAAAACAACAGGCAATATTAGATTTCAATAGAGGTCAAGCTGGTAGAGATGCATCTGCAGTGCAAGCAGGGGCATTTGGAGGATCTAGATCAGCAGTTGCAAATGCGTTAGCTGGGCAAGGATTACAAAGACAACTAGGTGAAATACAAGCCATAGGTCAGCAAAAGGCTTTTGAGCAAGCGCAACAACAATTTGGAGCAGACAGAGATGCAAGACTGGCTGCTGAAAGACAAGGGCTATCCGCCGCAGAGAGTTTGTCCGGTCAATCAGCGCAGCTTGCTGCACTAGGGGAGAAGGCAAGAGCTGGTGATATAGAATCTGCACAGTTATTAGAAAAGATTGCTAAAGACAGACAAGCTAGAGAACAAGCTGGATTAGACTTAGCATATGAAGATTTTGTAAGGCAAAGAGATATGCCAAGGGAAGATTTAACATTCTTGTCATCTATATTGCGTGGCGTTCCTGTACAGCCATCAACAGAGACTACTAAATTTCAACAATACAATCCTGTGAAAGACTTATTAGGTACAGGTATAGCTGGATTAGGATTATACAGAGGGTTAACAGGCGGATGATGAATGTTTTACAAATACAAGATGATTTAAAAAACTTTTCAGAAGATCAGTTAATAAGAGAAATGCAACAGCCAACTGGCTCTGCACCTCAATTCCTTGTGTTATCAGAATTAAATAGACGTAAAAGAGTAAAAGGTGAGTTTGAAGCAAGACAAGCTAAAAACATGCCTACGGTTGCAGAAGAGGCAGTTGCGGCAGCAGGTGTTCCACAGCAGGGTATGATGGGCATGTCAGAAGCTATGGCTCCTGCAAGTGTTGATTCAGGTGGCATAGGATCTATGATGCCTAAAACCATGAAAATGGGCGGTGAAGTTGATTCTTATGCAGAGGGAGGTCTCATAGAAGGTATAGCTGATAGTGTAAGTCAGAATGCTGAGGCTTTACAGGGTATACAAGAAGCTACAATGCAAAATTCTAAATTATTACAAGATCAAAAAAGCACAGGTATACAACAACCACAAATACCTAGGCCTATGCCTATACAACAATTGCCCGGATTTACAGATAGAGGGCCTTTTCCTAGAATACCTAGACCTAGATTTCCCGGATTTGGTGGCAAAGGTGGCCCAATGGCTAGACCTGCGGTTATTGATAGACCAAGATTTGGAATGATGGGATTTGGTGGCAGTCCTATGCAACCATATAGAGGGCGACTAGGATCAGGGTTAGCGGCTTTAGGTAACAGAATGCCAGAACCTCAATCAATGGCTGGGGGTGGTGTTATTAAAGCGTCTAATGGTTTTGCAGGATCTGGTAAATCTTCAGATGATATAATTAAACAAATGGAAGAAAAAGATAAAGCAAAGATAGATGAAAATGCTGATGTAGAGAATATATCAAAAGACGTTACTACACAAAACACAGGAGTTGCAGGTAACGTTTCTAATTATACTATAGAGCCTGACATAATACCTTTAGTTTCTGGTTCTGTAGAAAAAGATATCTTAAATTTACAAAAAGGTTTACAGAAAGAAAGAGCATTAGATAGAGCTTTAGCTATCGCACAGGCAGGTTTTGGTATTTTAGCATCAGATGCACCAACTTTAGGTCAAGCAGTGGGTGAGGGAGCCTCTACGGGCTTAGAAGCCTATAGAGATGCTAATAAAAGATATCAAGAAGGTGTTGTTGATTTAATAAATGCCAGAGCAAAGATTGCCTCTGGTAGAAAGAAAGGTAAGTTATCTGCAAGTGACATCATGAGTAATCTTAATAAAACTAGAGAACAGCTTTATGGCAAGCCCGGTGATTTGGGTTTTATTAAATCAGAGCTTGATGATAAAACTAAAAATCAATTAGAAGCACAAGAAAGATATTTAGTAGAATTGTTAAAAGATTACGATATAGATCTACCTATTGCATCAGCTATACCATCTTAAAGGCGCATAAATGGGTACAATTAATGTAAAAAGTAACTTAACTGGTAAAACATACCCTATACTAATAGCTGGTAATACTCCCACTACAGCAGAAGACCAATTTATAAAAAATTATATTGCTAGAGAAGATGGTGTTTTATTAGAGGCACCTGAGTTAAAAGCAGAAGAAGAAGGTGGTCTTATTGATCTTCCTAAAAGTTTTATAGGGAGTTTTATTAAAGGGTACACAGACATACCCGGTGGTATAGCTTCTATAGGTGAGGGTGTTGGGGAAAAATTAGGATTTGATGCTGCACCCGGTGAGACAGGTATAGGAGAAGCCGCACAGAATTTTTCTAAAGGTGCTAGTAGAGCTTTAGCGGATACATTTGATTTTAACGAAAGTCCTTATAGTAAATTTGGACAAGCAGGTGGGTCACTTGCATCTTTTCTTTTAGGTGGTTTTGCTGTTAAAAGTGGCTTGGCAGTTGCAGGTGCTGCCCCTAAAGTTGCTTCAGCTTTAGGTTTAGGTACAGTTGCAACACAGGGTGCGGCTTTAACATCACAAGATCAAATGAATAGGATTGCTAATTTTTTAGAAAATGGCGGTGTTATAGACGGTTCACAAAAAGCAGATGCTGTATTATTAAGCGCTTTAATTGGTACATCAGAGGCTATACCTTTTGCTGCGTTAAGCAAGAGTTTAGGCGCTTCTTTAAAAATTTTAAAAAAAGTAGACAAAAAAGACATAGATGAAGCAGTAAAAACTATAGGCGGCAGACTAAAAAGAAGCATTGGTGTTGGTATTGGCGAGGGTTCTCAAGAGTTAGTTGCAGGTATACTCCAAGATTTAACTGAAAAAAATATTTACAATCCTGATGTACAAGTAGGTCAAAGTGCATATGATGATGCTGTTTATGGTGGTGGCGCAGGTTTTGCTTTAAATTTAATATTAGACAGTATTAGAGGCAGAAAAGTAAACCAATATGAAAATAAACAAAAAGAATTAGATAACGATGCTGACGAAGCTGCAAGAGAAAATGCTAGTATGGCTCAAAATGCAAAAGATTATTTAAAAACTCAAGAAGACAAACAAGTAAAACTAATAGAGGGTCCGGGCCTTGGGTTGCCTGCACCTGATGCTCCTATTATTCTTCCATCTGGCGATCCTGTTACTGATATAGACAATCAGTCAGCAGTTGATGCCCAAGAAAATCAAAAAAGAAAAAATACTGAAGATACGTTACAGGCTGCAAGAGAATCTAGAACTCCATATAATCCTATAAAATTAGAAAGTTTACCTGAAGATGAAGCGTTTAAAATACGTAAACAAAGAATAGAATTAAAAAAAGGTATACCTGTAGATGATCCTGTAACATTACAAGAATTACAAGAAGTTGTTGGAATGGAAGCAACAACAAGAGAAATGATTTTACAAAAGCCTACATTAAATAAAGCTCCAACCTTTGAAGAAGAGGTTGATGCTACAGATAACATAGAAGATGCAACAGAAACAAAAGAAAGATTACAAAATTTTCAAGATAATTTATTAAAACAAAAGGTTATTAATAAAGCTGCGGCTAAAAGAGTATACCAAAAATTATATAAAGAAAAAATGCCAGATGATATTGCTGATGGTGCATTGGCTCAAATGTTAGGATCTGGTGTATTGCAATATGATGGAAAAGGTAAATATTCACCTAGAAGTCAGGTAGATGTTAATTTAGATTTTATTGAACAGGCAAGAGCTTTATCTGAGAGAGCAAGACAAATTAGAGAGGCAGACGATAGATTAAGAAAACAAAGAAAAATATTCCGTAATGATCCAGTTAATCTTGAAACTAACAGTCAACAATTAGATTTATTACAAAAAAGATACAGTGATATACAGTTAGAGGCTTTTAATTTAGAAAATAAAGCAAATCAAGCTGTTCAAGGACAGCAGACTATTCAAGCAAGAAGAATAGCCCCTGCACTTGCTCCTAAAAAAGTATTTGATGATGCAGCTAAAGCTAAAGAAACTCCTGATTATGTATTAAAACAAAAGCGTGTACTTGATGCACTAAGGGCAGAGCTTAATAGAATAGGATTAACTGACGTAAGATTAGAGGGTAAGCCATTATTAGATGCTGCGCAGTTAACAGAAGATCTTACAAGAGGCCAAGACATAGGTATAACAGAAGGTATACAAGAAGTTTCACCTGATGGTAAGCGTATTATAGCATTAGCAATGGAAATATATGATCCAAATATGACTGATGCTGAATTGCAGGCAAAATTAGGCAGTGTTATGAATCATGAAATTATTCATGCATTAAAAAGCCTAAACGTATTTACAGATCAAGAGTATGACATATTAAAGAAAGCTGCAATGACAAGAAAATATGTCAAAAAATCAAAAGGCAAAGATACAACAAGAAGTTATACATACTATGAAAGAGCCACTCATGCTTACTTGCGTGATGGTATGCCAGACGAACAAATAGTAGAAGAAGCCATTGCAGAGATGTATAGGGACTATACTGACGGTAAACTTAAATTTGGCGGTAAACCAAAGAGCCTTTTTGATAGAATTGTTGCTTTTTTTAAAGCTATATTTGGTTCGCATGCAGACCAAGGTTTTACACAGACAGAACAAATTTTTGAAAATATAGGCACAACAGAGATAGAAAAGCAGATAGGCAGAAGAGATAGAAAGCCGGATGATCCTGAAACTATTATTGAGCCACGTAGATCACGTATAATTATTGATAGATTACCAGATTTACACAGAGGTTCTATAGGACCCTTACCTATAGCGCATGTTGTTAAGTCTAGATATTTACAGTCTATTGGGATGGAGAACACAAGGCCGGATAGATATGTACAAGTAGACGAAGATTTAGCTAGAAGAATAGCTAAAGACTTTGATGAAGCAAAGCACAATCCTAATAATCCAGAAGTAATACAGGCATACAAAGCTATGGCTGATGAAACATTTAATCAATGGTTGTTTATAAAAGATACAGGAATACAAATAGAGTTTATTAAACCTAATCAAAGTAATCCTTATCCAAAGGGATCTAAAGATTTATTACAAGATATTAATAATAATCATATGTGGGTTTTCGCTACAGACGATGGCTTTGGCAGTGAAGCTATTACAGAGCAAGATATAGCAGAGAACCCATTACTACAGACAACTGGTGAGATTATTGATGGTCGTGATGTACGTTATAATGATTTATTTAGAATAGTTCATGATTACTTTGGTCATGCGCTAGAAGGTGCGACATTTACAGCTAGAGGTGAAGAGAATGCATGGCAGGCACATAGCCGTATGTACACCCCGTTAGCTGCTAGAGCCATGACTACAGAAACAAGAGGACAAAACTCATGGCTTAACTACAGTGATGCTGTTGGGGACCATAATAGAAATAGTAAAAATAAAGCTGAAGAAACAATATACGCAGATCAAAAGATAACTTTACTATCTGATTTTGTGCAAACTGAGGGATTAGCTAATAATATAGAAGGAGCAGTAGATGAAAGAGCAATTAGAGAAGATGAACGATTTAGTGAAACAAGAGATGATGCAACTGACCGAGGAAGAGATGCAAGAAGAGATGGAAGACGGAGCGTTATACGAAGCACGATTGAACCGACAAAAGAAAGGAGGGAACCTGAGTTATCTCCGCAAAGGACAGTCAAGCTAACACATTTCTCTCCTATCGAGGGCCTGCAAAGCATAGACCCAGAAAAACAAAGGTCTAATTTATTTATGCGGGGAGCAGAGAGAAGAAGAACTTTTGATGGATATCCTGCTAGAAGTTACTTTGCTGTAAATATATCTGATCCTAATGGCTATAATCCTGAGCAAAATGTAGGGGATAATATATACGAAGTAGATGTACCGTATGAAGGTATGTATGATTGGGAGGCAGATCCTAAAAAATTTAATGATGCAGCAAATGCAGAGTTAGAAAAAAATAGACCTGATATAAAAGACCCAACTGGCCGTGTGAATTACATAACAACTGCCAAAGAAAGAATGATTAAAGAGTCTGGTGCCACAGGTTATTGGATAAACGACCCTTATCGTGGAACTATGGCGGCTATGTTCTACGAGTTAAGAGTTCCAGAGACCTATCAAGCTAAGAAGTATGATCAGGCTTACAAAGATGGCATAAATCAAAAACGTGGTGTTGACGCCAAAAGAACTATGTGATCTAGAACCAGAGTTGTGGGACAAGAACACACAGTTAGCACAAGATTTCCTACCGCAAAAGCAAGAGAGGCAGATCCATCTGCTGAATTATTATTTATTAATGGAGATCTTATAAAAAATGATTCTAAACTTGCAAAAAATGCTGCTGATATAATTAAAAAATATAATTTATCAGAAAATGCAAAACGTTACGTAAACTTTTCAAATGAAGAAATTATAGAAGATCACATTCAAGCTATGACAAATAACATATTATTTGTTCATGACTCTATAGATCCTACAATTAGAGAAAGGTCTTCTCTTTGGTATGATGGCGCAAGAAATATAGTAGATAAGTTTTCAAAAACTTATAATTATCCTCCTGAAGTAGTTGCTGCGGTTATGGCAGTTCAGTCACCACAAAAAGATTGGTACATGAATGTTTCATTAGCTGAAAGAGTCATGGATATTGCTAGGAATCATAGTGATAAAGACTTTACACCAGAGATGGTAAAAACAGCAGAAAGAATATATGGTAAAAATAAAGCAATACAAGCTGCTATAAAGCATATATCTAATCCTAATAGAGATTCTACAAGTCTAGATAGTTTACAGTTTTCTTTTCACAAAGCTCTTTGGGTTAGAATATTTGATGAAACATATAATGATAGAGGTCACAGAATTGTAACTCCAGAGGGTGAATTTTTAGACTATGCAAGAAAGAAACCATCAAAAGCACAGTTAGGAAAAAATACCTTATCTAATTATGAAGCTATGTTTGGCGTTCAAGGTGATCCTAAAGGCACAGGTTGGGGTTCTAATAATACTATAGATAAAGCTATGCAGTTATTAGAGTTACGTGGTGACAATTCTTTACAACAAGTATCTGTATTACTTGGTGACAGGCATAAAGTTAGAAGTTTTTTTAATAATATAATTACTCCTATGTCTCCAGACGGTCATTCTACAATAGATACGCATGCGGTTGCAGTAGCATTTTTTAAACCTTTAAGTGGTAAATCTTTTGAAGTAGATCAAAACTTTGGATTATATAGTGTGAAAGGTAGAGCGGACTTATACGGAGTTATACCTAATTCTTCTGTTACAGGCGTTAGAGGTATGTATGGGTTAATATATGATGCTTATGCTAGAGCCGCAGAACAAAGAGGTATTTTACCAAGGCAAATGCAATCAATAACTTGGGAAGCAATAAGAGGCTTGTTTCCTGATACATTTAAAAATGAAACACAAAATGTTGAGAGAATAAATAACATATGGAGATCATATGTAGATGGTGGATTAACTTTAGATCAAACAAGACAGGAGATAATAGATGCTACCCCAGATGGATTTACGGAACCAAGTTGGGCAAGACCCTCTGATACAATACCTCAATTCAGTAGGGATGCCAGTTACGAGACAGAATTACCTAGACCTTATGTATCCGGAAGGAATACCGGAGATGACAGCGGAGTTGGAGGAGACTTTACCGGAACACCTGAGACTAGACGCTCAAGAATAAGAGCAACACCATCTAGTGAAAGACAAAGACAGGCACAACAAAATGATCGTGATATTGCACAAGCCCAGTTAAATATTAGATATGATAATCTAACTAGTGTGTTAGCCAAAGGATTAAAAATTATTCCTGAAAAATTACTCTTTGGTAAAACAAGGGCGGAGGCTGCACAAAGGATAGTGCAAAAATATCAAGATTCTTTTCAACCTGTTGGCGCAATGATGGATGAGTTGCGTAATAAGGGCTACACAATAGCCGATGCTATGGACCCTTATTTAAGAGAGGTAAATTCTTCAGGTATTATTGGGGACAAAATATCAGACTTAGAAGAAACAATAGTTAAACCTCTTATAGAAGAAGCAAGAAAAATTAATGTTTCAGAAGCTAAATTAGAAGAATTAAAAAATGTCTCTGCTAGAGCCGCTGCGCAGTCGCAAGATGAAGGATATATAAAAAGAGCATTAGAAGTTTCTATAGACGATAAGTTAGCATTAATTGATGCCTATCTTTATGCTATGCATGCGAAAGAAAGAAACGCACAAATACTTCAAGAATATCAAAGAGGTTTAGGCTCTGGTATGTCAAACGCTGAGGCAGATGCAATATTAGATTGGTTTGATAGCTTAGAGCAAAGTAATAAAGATGTATTTTTGTCAGTCGATCGTTATGTAAAAAGAATAATTGAAAGCACTAATAATATTAGATATGAAAGTGGATTAATAGATCAAGCAGAATTTGATGGCAATAAAGCAAGATTTAATCATTATGTGCCTCTTCGTGGTGACCTAGATCAAGATCAAGAATTAAATGATGACAGAAAGAATGTAAAAAGAAGAACTGTTAATTATTTTGGTGCATTAGGCAAAGAAGATATTAAGGCTAGAGGTAGAGGCGCTAAATATGCAGAGAACATACTGGCATCTGTAGTTGCGCAGAATCAAAGAGCGATAGATAGGTCAGAAAGAAATAAAGTAGGACAAGATCTTTTAAGGTTGTTAAGAGGTCAAGAAGAACAATCTGATGGTGGTGTGGCTATAAACGATTCTTTGGCTACAGATTTACAACAAAATTTTGCTGAAATAGTAGATCAAAAAGATCCTATGGACATGCAACAGCTTACAGTCAAAGAGAATGGTAAAGAAGTTTACGTAAACTTTTACAGAGAGGCTTTAGCCAGAGCCTTTAAGCATCATTACGAACCTAAAACGAGCCATGTAATCTTTCAGGCTTTGTCTAAGCTGAATAGATTTTTATCAAATGTTAATACATCTTATAACCCAGCTTTCGTTATTCCAAACTTTGCAAAAGACTTAGAGACAGCTTTAATTAATATACAGCAACATGATGCTGAGGGTATAACAAAAGAGATTGTCAGAGATGTGGCTGGTGCTATTAATGGCATAAGAAAAGTATTAAGAGATAATGATGACACTAGCTTTTGGTCACAAGAATATAATAAATTTGTAAAAGCAGGTGGCAAGAACGCTACTAACATGATGGGTACAGTTCAAGATCAAATGGAAAACTTGAACAAACTATTACAAGAAATTAATGATACAACATCTTTAGGAATAAATCGTAATAATTTCTTTCTAAAGAAAGGTAAAAGTTTACTAAAGTTCTTAGAGGATTATAACACAGTTATTGAAAATGGTGTACGTGTTGCCACGTTTACTAATTTGAAAAAAAGAGGTTTTACTGATGCTAGGGCTGCCGAAGCAGCGAGGAATGTTACAGTAAACTTTGCCAAAGGTGGTGAAGATAAAGTTTTTATGAACTCTTTATTTTTATTTTATAATGCCTCTGTACAGGGCAGTATGGCTATATTTAATGCGGCTCGTAAATCATCTAAAGTTAGAAAGTTACTAGGTGGATTAATTATATATGGCATGCTTCAAGATCAACTTATGGCTTTCTTTAGAGACCCTGATGATGAAGATGAGCCAAATCAATATGATAAGTTAAGTGATTATGTTTTAGAACACAATTTAGTATTTGGAACATTTGGTTTAACTGATGAAAAGTTTATTACAATACCATTAGCGTATGGACTTAACATGCCATTTAATTTAGGCAGAGCATTAAGTCGCTACACACGAGGCGAATATACATTTGGTCAGATGGCAGATACAGTATTTGGCACAACTATGGAAACATTATCTCCATTTGGTGCAATAGAAAATGTAGAAACATATCTTCTACCTACGTCTGTAAAGCCATTAGGCGAAATGATGATCAATAAAAACTATAGAAATGATCCAATATACAAAGAAACGCCTATGTACTCTTCTTCTACTACACCGGATTCTTATACACATTGGAGCAATACAGGTGCATTATCTAAATTTATAGTTCAAACAATAAATGATTTTACCGGTGGAGATGAAGTAGAAAGTGGTTTAATTGATGTTTCTCCGGACACAATAGAATATTTTTACGAGTATGTTATTGGAGGTGTTGGAGCTTTCGTTGGTAGATCTGCAAACCTAGTTTATGAAGTGATACCGGCTATAGCTTCCGGAGACTTTGAGGGTAACATAGAAAATAGAATACCTTTTGTTAGGAAGGTTATTAAACAGCCGTCAGAAAGAGTTGATACACAAAATTATTTAGAAAAGAGAAAAGAGCTATTCACGATATTTTCTAGATTAGATCTTGCTAGAAGAAGAGGAGACAGCGAGGCTGTACGTCAGCTTGTGTCTAGATACGATGACGAGGTTAGTATATATGGTAGATTTAAGGCTTTAGATAACGCAAGAAACAGATTATTGAGGCAAATCAGAGAGTTAGAACGTAATCTTCGACTGTCAGATGATGTCAGACAAAAACTTATTAAGTTACGTAGAGAACGAATACAAGAGATTATGAAAAAAGGTATTCAGTTAATGAGAAGTGTGGGCATAAGACAAACTGCATGATAGTAGTTGACCAAAAGTTTACGTAAAGTTTTAGTCTAGCTTCCCCGTGCCGGGGAACGACTTTTCATAGTCATTTCTTTTTTATTTTTATTAATTCTTTGAGATACCATTCTGCTTTCATCAAATCTTCTAAACTATTCTTGTGCTTGTGCCTGTATCTCCAAACATATTTAATTATATTTCCTTGTAGGTAATACTCGTAGCCCTCGCCTAGGGCTGATTTAATCGCATCAATACACTCTACACTACCTTTGCGATAATGCTTTGGTCTGTTTACATTATCCATGCTATTCATTTTTATCCCTTTCTTCAAGCCACTCTCTTAATTGTTTTTTCCAATTTGGATGACCAAACAACTCGTAATAGGTAGGCTCTCTCCCATGTTCCTTAACAAAACTTATCCTAGCTTTTTCTTGTTCTATTTCATCTTCATCATTCATCTTCTGCATACTCCTCTATTTGATCTATTCTATGTTGATTAATAAATATTGGGGTGTCATCTCCCACCCACGCACCTATGGTGTTGTAGTTAAACCACTCTATAGCTTCTTCTTCAGTCCATTTATTGTCATACATTAATATTGTTATGCATTTATCATAATCATATAATGC
>Ga0098042_1000571_pt1 | contig 14318 bp, 13 predicted proteins | sample 9_EtaG_FD_75066 | JGI IMG/M metagenome (GOLD analysis project Ga0098042, IMG submission 75066) | Marine viral communities from the Subarctic Pacific Ocean - 9_ETSP_OMZ_AT15188 metaG | ecosystem: Environmental > Aquatic > Marine > Oceanic | place: Pacific Ocean | collected 2015-01-10
GCGATCTATTCAGCAGATGATGAAAGATCAGTTCTATCAGCCGATCTATGACGCTTGGCTTGAGATGGCCGTGCTCAGTAGTGCGTTGAATCTGCCTACTTACGAAACTGAACCTGAGCGTTACGAAGCTGTGCGCTGGGTTTGTAGGGGCTATCACTACGTTGATCCGCAGAAGGAGATCGCTGCTCAAAAAGCAGCAGTGCGCAGCGGATTCAAGACCCTTGCCGATTGCGTGGCTGAAAACGGTGGCGACTTTGATGAGTTTTTGGTTGCCCGTCAGTCAGAGCTAGCCAAGCTCGACGAGATGAACATCATTACGGACACTGATCCATCTGCTGTAAATGGCAGCGGTGCTAGCCAGTACAAGCCGGCCAACACCATCGACGCCTTTGGTGACACGCCTGCGCCTGGTGGCGAGGATGCAGAAAACGTTGGAGAGGAAGAGCTTGGCAACTATTAACGGCACAGAGATTGACCTAATGCCCACAGAGGGCATGAGGGAAGAAGCGCAGCGTTACCGCGATTGGAAAGCTGACGGCGAAGCTGGCGGCACTGAAGTTGCAGCACGTAGAGCCACGCAGATTTTGAGCGGCAATGAATTGAGCCCAGCTGTTGTAATTGACCAAGCTGCTTGGTTTGCTCGCCATAGTGTTGATAAACAGGGCGAAGGTTTTTCGCCTGGAGAAGATGGTTATCCGTCAAATGGCCGTGTTGCGTGGGCTGCATGGGGTGGGGACCCTGGACAGGTGTGGGCTTCTAACAAGGCGGATAGAATTAAAGAAATTCGTGACCGCACAATGTCTGAACAGCTTGAGGTAAGGGCTGAGCCTGGCGAATTGTCAGTTGGTGATTTTGTGCGGTGGAACAGCTCAGGTGGCACCGCACAGGGCCGCATTGATCGCATTGAGCGTGACGGCACAATCAATGTTCCTGATTCTGACTTCACCGTGAACGGTGATGAGGATGACCCTGCTGCACTAATTACGGTGTATAGGGAAACTGACGAGGGCAATGAGCCCACTGATGTCCAGGTTGGTCACCGATTTTCAACTTTGACTAAAATTGCTGCTTTGCGTTCTGCACCAACGCTTTACAAGCGGGCTGGGGAAACCAAGTTCGAGGAGCAAGAAGACCGCGTTATGGAGTTCAGCTTTAGCTCTGAATATCCAGTTGAACGCGCTTTTGGTATGGAGGTATTGAGTCACGATGATGGAGCTGCTGACCTTGCACGCTTGAACGATGGCGCACCGCTTTTGTTCAACCACGATATGGATCGTCCGATTGGTGTTGTTGAGCGTGCTTACTTAGACAAGGACAAAAAGAAGGGCTATAGCCGCGTGAGGTTTAGCCGCAATTCTTTTGCTCAAGAAATTTTGACAGATGTCAAAGATGGAGTAATGAGAAATATCAGCGTTGGTTACAGAATTAAGGAGATGGAAGAGCGCAACAACGAGTTTGTAGCGACGAATTGGGAGCCATACGAAGTTTCTATCGTTAGCGTGCCTGCAGATCCAAAAATTGGAGTGGGAAGATCTTTGCTTCCCACTACTACAATCGAGAAAGAAGAAGCCATTCCGGCGGATTCTGCGGCTCGCGTCGCACCACAAAGTTCACCCGAATCTGAGATTCAAATGTCCACAGCACCCGACATCAATGTGGTGCGCGATGAAGCTTCCAAAAAGGCAGCTTCTGCAGAGCGCAACCGCATCCGCAACATTCAAGAGTTGTGCAGCAAGCACGAAATGCGTGACTTGGCTGATCAACTGATCGAGAACGGTTCATCTCTCGACGTGGCCCGTGAGGCTGTGCTTGAGAAGATCGGCGCTAAGCCTGTCGAGACCGTGGCGCCTGTTGACCTTGGTCAGCAGACCCAAGAGCGTTATCAGCTCATGGATGGCGTTCGCGCCCTAATCACTGGCGACTGGTCTTCCCACGGTGCTGGTCTTGTCCGAGAACTGAGCCAAGAAGTTGCACGCACCTCCGGTCTCACCGCCACAAGCGACCGGACCTTCTTTGTTCCGTTCTCTGCTCTGAGCCAACGCGCCACTTACGTCACCTCTGGTGCGACCACTGGCGGCAACTTGGTTGCTACCGATCTGCTGGCTGATGACTTCATCGAGGCCCTGCGGAACGCTTCTCCCGTGGTTGGCCTTGGCGTTCGCACCATGACCGGCCTGGTTGGTGATGTGGCAATCCCGCGCCGCTCCGGTGTCGCTTCTACTAGCTATCTGTCTTCTGAGACCACTGCAATTTCCCAGGCAGAGAGTACCTTCGACCAGGTGACGCTCAGCCCCAAAAACCTCGCAAGCCTCTCGAAGTACAGCCGCCAGACTCTGCTTCAGGCCACTCCCGGCATTGAAGAGCTGATCCGTCGCGATCTCACCGATGGCATCAATGCTGCTATCGATGCTGCTGTGCTAAACGGCTCCGGTTCCTCCGGTCAGCCCACCGGCATCCGTAACACCAGCGGCATCGGCTCTGTGGCTATGGGCACCAACGGTGGCGCTATCACCCTTGAAAAGGTGGTTGACCTGGAAACTGAAATCACCCAGGACAACGCAGCGGGCCCGAACATGGCCTATGTGACTAACGCCAAGGTGATGGGCGCCCTGAAGAAACTCCGCGCTGGTGGCTCCGCCGCTGGTGATGGCAGCTTCCTCTATAACGCCGATCTGACCGCTATCGGCCGCGGCCCAACCCCGCTGACTCTCAACGGTTATCCCATTGCCGTCACCAACGCGGTCCCTAGCAACCTTACTAAGGGTTCTAGCTCTAGCGTTTGCTCTGCTCTGGTTGCTGGTGACTTCAGCCAGGCCATGATTGGCTTCTATGGCAACGGTCTTGAGATCACCGTCGGCACTGACGCTGACGATTTCTCGAAAGCGCTCCAATCAGTTCGCGGCATCGTCACATTTGATGTTGCGGTCAGGCAGGCAACGGCTTTTGCATCCATTGAGGACATCACCACCGCTTAATAACGAGGACGGGGCCGGAAACGGCCCCTTTTTTTTCTTATGCAAATCACCTGCACCAGGAACGTCATGGCTAGCGGCCAAGCTCTTGTAGCTGGTCAGTCTTATGACGTATCAGAAGCCGACGGAGCACTGCTTATCCGAATGGGTAAAGCAGTAGAAGGCGAAACACCTTCTAAAACCAAGGGCAAGGCAAAACGCAGTACAAAGGCAAAAGATGATGGCGCTTGCAGACTTCCTGAGTGATGATCTAGCGGTTTTTCTTGATGACCCTTTTGCTGTGTCTGCAACGTCAGGCGCGACAACTGCAAAAGTCATTCTTGATCAGCCAAGCCAAGTTCTAGCGGGTGACATGGTTCTCAGCACTGACTACCAAATCACTGCTAAGGCTTCTGATTTTGGGGCTCTTACAGCAGGCACCAGTATTACCGTCGATTCTGTTGCCTACACAGTGCGTGAAACACGTTTGATTGATGACGGATTGCTTTGTGAGGTTTCGCTGCAGAAGACATGACGACACTGCGCGAAAACATCCTTGACGACATTGTCAGTAGCCTTGCTGGCACAACAAACGTTGGAACCCGTATTTACAGGAGCCGTGTCGTTCCGTTACAGCGTGGGGAAAGCCCTGCATTAGTTGTTGAGGCGATAAACGACACACCTGAGCAAAACACTAGCCTTCCGACGCTGGACTGGTCACTGACTGTTCGAGTGTCTGTAATCGTTCGCGGTGATGCGCCTGATCAAGTCGCAGACCCAATTGTTGAAAGCCTGCACAGCAAAATCATGGCGGATTTGACGCTTGGCGGTTCAGCCATTGACGTGCAGCCTGGTACGACATCTTTTGAAATGATTGACGCTGACCAGCCAGCTGGCGTAATTGGTGTTGAATATCTGGTGCGCTATCGCACTCGTCTTTCTGATTTGACACAGGGCCCGTGACTATTATGGGTTCTGATAGTCACCTTGCTGTTCCCAACTGAGGTCTTGACCGATGGCACAAAGAACGAGTCAACGCGTTTTGTTGGCGAAAATTGAGAGCAGCTATGGCACTGACCCAACGCCAACAGGTTCATCAAATGCAATTTTGGTCCGCAGCCTAGAAGTCAGCCCTTTTCAGTCTGACGTTGTAGAGCGTGAGTTGATACGCGGTTATATGGGCAACTACGAGACACTCCATGCAAACACAAGAGTTGAGGTGACTTTTGAGGTTGAAATGGCTGGGTCTGGAACCGCAGGCACTGCTCCTGCTTACGGTCCATTACTTAAGGCATGCGGCAATAGCCAAACAATTGTCAGCAGCACGTCTGTAACTTATGCACCACTTAGCAGTAGTCACGACTCTGTAACTATGTATTTTTTCCAAGATGGTGTACAGCAAAAAATCACAGGCGCTAGGGGTTCATTTTCAATTAATGCAGAGGTAGGAGCGATACCAACAATTAACTTTACAATGATTGGAATTTTTAATGCTCCAACAGACGTAAGTAATCCAACGACAACTTATCAGCACCAAGCTGATCCAGTGTTGTTCAAAAACGGCAATACTACAGCTCAGCAGTTGTTTAGCTTTGCTGGCGCGGTGCAGTCATTCAGTTTCGATCAAAACAACCAGACTGTTTATCGGGAGCTGGTTGGTGGTACTAAGGAGGTTCAAATCACTGACCGTCGCCCTGGTGGAAGCATTGTTCTTGAGGCTGTCACTATGGCAACTAAGAACTATTTCGCGTCAATAACTGGCTCTGCTACAGGCAACAACACTTTTCAACACGGTCAAACTGCTGGTAACATTTTTACCTTCAGTGCACCGCAGACTGATTTGTCTACTGTTAGTTACTCAGATTCAGATGGGATACAGATGCTGAATTTTGACTACACAGCGACACCAACGGCTGCAGGAAATGACGAATACTCGATTGTAATCAGTTAATGCGCTAGTTTTGGGACAAAGAATTTGTTCTATGGGATTTGTTCTCAAAAAGTCCAACTCTTACAAGTGGCCTGTTTCTGTGGATGTCCCTGTTGATGGGGGCAAGCATGAGCGGGTCACATTTGACATTGAATTTAAGGATCTCACGCAAAGCCGTTTGCTTGAAATCGCTGAGCTGAGCGGTGAAGGCAATCTTTCTGACGTTGAAATTGCTAGAGAGGTTATGGCAGGTTGGGCAGGTGTAGAGGATGAAGATGGCAAAGAGCTGCCATATAGCATCACAAAGCGTGATGAGCTGCTAGATGTGCCAATGATGGCTAGTGCAATTGCTGGCGCATATTTGGAGAGTAAGCAGGGAGCTAAAAGAAAAAACTAGAGGAGGCCGTTGAGTATTTGTTCAACGGCCCTGATGACAATTCACAGCTTGAGGCTGATGCAAAAGCATTTGGCTTGGTGTTGCCTGTTCCTGATCCGCCGAAGGATTTCGAAATCTGGCCAGACAACTGGCCTGCTGTCGAGATGTTTTTGCGTTGTCAAACGCAATGGCGCACAACGATGTCAGGCGTTTGTGGGCTGGACTATTCAGCTGTTGAATGGCTGTTTAGACTGTACGAAGTCGAGGATCAGCCCACCGTGCTTGAGAACTTGCAAGTAATGGAGGCTGCTGCAGTCAAAATCCTGAACAAGGAGAGCAAGTGAAATGGCTGCGAAGTTTGGTCTTTTAATTGACGCCAAGACAAAAGGTGAGAACAATATCAAGCGGCTTGGCAACTCCATGCAGGGGGTCGAGGGCAAGGCTAAGAACCTTGGCATGGCCGTGCGTGGGGTTGGCTCAGCCTTCAAAGCTTTATTTGCTGCTGCTGCTGTCGCTGGTTTTAGTGCCTTTGTAAAAGGTGCGATTGATTCAGCAGATGCTTTTGGCAAGCTGAGCACTAGAACTGGTATCGCAGCAGACAAGCTGCAGGCATACGCCAACGCAGGCAAACTCGCTGACGTTAGTCAAAGCGATCTTGAGACAGGCTTGCGCACGTTGGCACGCACGCAAGGGGAGGCCGCTGATGGAGTTGCGACCTACGCGGACGCATATAAAAAGTTAGGGGTTGGCGTTAAAAATTCAGATGGAAGCCTGAAAGCTTCTGATGTATTGCTAGGGGAGATTTCTGACAAGTTTGCTGATCTGCCGAACGGGCCTGAAAAAGCAGCTGTTGCAATGGATATTTTTGGCCGGTCTGGGTCAAAGTTGATCACGTTGTTAAATGGTGGGTCTGAGGCGCTTGAACGTTTCAACTACGAAACAAGCGAGAATTTTGCTCAAAATGCAGAACTTTTTAATGACAAAATAGCGATATTGCAAATTCAATTTGATGGTTTCAGGATGCAACTTGCAGACGCTTTATTGCCTGCATTGAATTCAATTATTGAGGCATTTTCTAATGTTCTAAGCTCAGAAAATGACTTTAAAACTTTTTTTAGCGCTATTGAAATAGCAATCAGAGGCGTTGCAGTCTCTATTGCTGCAACAATTATGGGCGTCACAGAAATTGTAGATCTAGTAAAAACTGCAGCTACATTTGTTGGCGCAATAAACCTTGGTCGTTTTGGTGAGGCTTTTGATGCTGTAGGAGAATTCACCAAAAATACACAAGAAAGGTTTGCAACAAATCAAGAAATTATAGATTTGCTGACTGGACGGGTTGAAGCTCCGTCTAATTACGGTGGTGGAGGCAATAGCCTAAATCTTGTTGAAATAGCTAAACCTAGCAAAACAAAAAAAACAGAAACTCCCAAAGTTGACAAAACTGTTGTGCAGGTATCAGATAAAGTTTTAAGCCTTACGAAGCAGGTTAACGCAGCAAAAATTGCTGGCAACAAACTTGCGCTAGTTGATTTAGGTTATAAACTTGAAAGCCAAAAATTAAATGAAGAAAACTTAACTGGCAATAATTTAGAACTAAAGCAAAGTAACTTGCTGACAAAATATACCTTAGACAGGCTTGCAGTTGTTCAGTCTTTAGGGGAAGCGCAAGACGAACTGAACAATAAAACAGAGTTTCTTGGTGTTTCTTTACAGCAAATAAGGTCAACTTTAGCTGATGGCATAACTAACGCAATCACTGGTTTAATTGACGGCACAAAATCTCTTAAAGAATCATTGTCAGGTTTGTTAAAACAGTTTGGCAGCATGTTTTTGCGTGCAGGTATCAATTCAGCTCTTGGAGGTTTATTCCCAAACCCAGTCACAGGAAGTGCAAAAGGAAACGTTTTTGCTCAAAACGGAATTGTGCCTTATGCCACTGGTGGTTTGGTTAACAAGCCGACTAGGGCATTAATGGGAGAAGCAGGACCTGAAGCAGTTTTACCATTGCAGCGTGGCCCTGATGGTCAGCTAGGTGTTCAAGTTACTGGTGAAGAAAGCATGCGTGCAGCAATGGGTCGATACACCAGACGGACAGGCGGTTTAGATCCAGCATCATCAGATCAAACTGTTGAAGGACTGGCAGCAGCTAGCGGAGGTGGCTCAATTGACGTTCGTTATAGCGTTGAAAGAATTAACAGCATTGACTATGTAACTGCAGACCAATTTCAGAGCGGTCTTGCAAAAGCTGCCCAGCAAGGTGCTCGTGAAGGTGAACGCAGGGCACTTGGTTCGATGCAAAATTCACCCGCTGTACGGCGTAGGGTTCGGATCTAATGGAATTTATTTTCGGTCATTTGCTTGAGGTCGGGCCATCTGGTGGCCTTAACGAATTCAAGTTTCAAAACTATGCACTGGGCGAAAATGTTGGCGACTATTCGTTTTTGCCCTTTGGTTTTGGCGGCGCAATTGCCACACTACAAGGCGATAATCTAGATGCAACATTGCAATTTGCAAATACTCAAATTACAAGAAATTTTGTTATAGCAGCTATAGAAGAAAGCCATGTAGCAAAAGTTTCGACGATTCTATGGAATCCTACGACTTTTGTAGTAGAGCAAACCCTTTATGAGTACTTCGGCGTTTGCGCTGCTGGCGGTTTAGATGAAACAACAATACAAGTCAAGTTGAATTCTGTTCTTGACGCTGTGCAAGCAAACGTTCCTGGTCGCAGGCTAAATCGTAACCAAGTTGGTAACATCCCATTTACGTCGCAAGTAAGTGTGTAGTCAGCTTATTGGTCGTAAGTATGAATACGGCAGCAGCGATTGCATCAATTTAGTTTTTGATGCCTTAGACATTTTAGGGATTGATAATCCAGGCGTTCAAGCTGATTGGTATAACATGAGCCCAAAACAAGTCTTGGGAGAGCTTGAGTTTTATTGTGACCGGCTTGTTAGCCCCAGTTATGATGGCGACATGGTATTGCTGAACGTAAGGCCGATGGCCTTCGGAGTTTTATGGCAGAGAGGCATCCTCTACATCAACAATTTGCTTTCCGCAGTGGATTGGAAACCGGTGGGGAACTTTTCAATCCGCCGCTCCTACCGTATGAAAAATCGCTGATACGGGCGATTGGATGCAGTGAGGACGAATATCGGGAACTGATCCGCCATGCAATGTTGCGACAGCGGGTGCGTCCAGCGGAGTACGACCATATTCCTCACATAATCAATGATCCAGTTTTTACGCCTACGTTTTTTGCTCAACTTGCAATCGGTGTTGCGTTAACAGCGGCAAGCGTTTTGCTGGCCCCTAAAAATCAACCGCAAGATCAAGCAAAAGTAAAAGGCAAAAAACTTGCAGATCAGATTGGTCCGACACGTTTTAACCAAACAACTAACTTCGATAACGTCGCAAGTTTGGCTGAATTAAATCAGCCAATACCAATTCCTTTTGGCAGCCCCGGCACTGGTGCAGATAGCCAGCCTACTGGTGGCTTAATTATTGCTCCTGCACTTGTGTGGTCAAGGCTTTACGCATACGGTGCTTTCCAGGCCTATGAAGGGATTTATGTTGCTGGTCAATTCGGTTTAGCAACGCCAGATCTTGGCGGTATTTTGCTGGGAACATCTGCTTTGAACGCACTGCATGATAAAGAATACGCATTTTATTTTTCATCTAATAAAGGCGGAAATCGACCTAAAGAATCAAATATCTTGCATGGGAAACAAGGCCCTGGTGCAACTGGCACTATGGGGAGAAACATTTTCAAGACTCCATTGATTCCTGACAACGATGAAGGAATTAGAAATTTTTCTATGGCTTACACGCCAAGCGGCGATACATCATTCGGCACAAGCAATCCAATTCATAATGGCACCGCATATCGATTTAATTGGGAAGTAATAAGTGCCCCATTCGTATCAACTGAAGGCTCTGGTAATGCCACTGCCCGTAAACAAATTCAGCGAAACCGCAGAAAAATTGCAGGCACTAAAGCTGATCAGTTGCACACTGTTGGCAGTGAAGCAGGGCAGCCAGGCGTTGGGCGTTCGTATTCTCGGTGTATGGGCTTAACGACGTATAACGGCGTTGAAACCCAAAAAAAACAAATACATACTGCAAACATAGGAGATTTGACAGTTTTTGAAATTGATGAATTTGCGACTGATGTCGTTCCTCAAAATATAAATGCTGAGCCAGTCGACGATAAAATTACTCAAAAATTCAAGGAGCTTACAGCTGATCAGACACTTGGGTTTGTAGGCAGTGAAATAGATCTTTCTGATTTAATAAATTCTGCAAAAGGATGGACGGAAAAAACTGCTGACCTTTTGGTTGTTGGTTCGCGTTGGATGATCAATGGAAGTGTATGGGTTGTTAATGACGTTACTAAAGGTAGAAAGGGAAGGCTAAAAATTACTTTAGAATGCGTTGAAATTTTTGGTAATAGAGATATTGGAATTGCAGGGACAGACGCTGTAAGGAAAAGTTTGAGTGGGTATGAAGGCGGCGCATTTGATAAAGACGTTCATTGTGATGAAGCGCATTACAACATTTGCAAAGTCAACATTGCAAGCATTCGCCCTGTTCGCAGAGATGCTCGTGTTATCGAATTAGGAATACAAAGCCAGGTATTTAACAAAGCGTCTGGTCTTTGCAATTTTAATGCAGTACCAAGTCCCGACCGACTTTTTAAATTGGACAAAGACGACGTGCAACTCAACACGCCAAGGATGGATAAATTTTTCAAGCGATCTTCCTGCTTTTCAATTTACGTTAGAAGGGTTAAAGAGAATAACCAGCCTGAAGAAAATTACGATCGAATCCCTGTGCTTTTATGCGTCCAGGGCAGTGCTCCTGTTACCCAGAATAATTTTATAAGAATAAAGCCACAAGATAATGGCTATTATGAATACAAAATAGTTCCCAGGTCTGGCACGGATGTTGCATTAAATTCTCGTAGAAATGCTGAGGTGATAATTTTGGATGCAGCTGAAGGCACGCCTTACGCTGAAAAAAACAATTTAGAAGAAATAACTATCAGCAGAGAAACTGCGTTCGGCAAATTTGAGCTTACAACGCAAGGGCGGGAGGCATTTGTCAAAGATATAAGGCAAAGCGCAGAAATGGTTACTAACCCGGCTAAAACTGGAAATATCATTGAAGTCAAAAAACCTGAAGCCATTAACTTAATACAAAAAAGGACTAATAAAGGTGGTGGATTTTTGAAACAAGTGGCTTTTCTTCATGAATTGCTAGGAGATGTAAGAGGTCCGGATACAGGAAATGGTCAACTTGTGTCTTCAGACGATATAACAATTTCTGTAGACGCTAACAGGACCATTACTGTGCAAATTAGTGCTAGAATAAGAATAACTTTTCCAGGTGACGACGATTTTAACGATCGATATTTCCGTGCAAATGCAACAACAGATGATGATCTAAATTCAGCTCTTATTTACAAAGAACTTGATTTTAAAGTAATTAGATCAACAGGCGAATTTTCAAAAGACGATCGTTTTACAATTACTGCAGATATTGGAAAATCCAATCCATATAGGCAGTTTGTTGCAGAGAATGATCCCGGGAGAGAATATACTCAAGTTTACTTTGACATGATAGTTACAGAAATAAGCAAAATACCCGATGAACAGTTGCGTACGGCTGACAGAGTTTTTGAAGAGTTTACACAATGCGCTGATCTTAGTTACTATCAAGAACTAACAAAGTCAAACGAATCTGGCCCAGAGCATAAAATTGTATATGTTAATGAGTATGTTGGGAATCAAGATTTAGCAATATATGATGATATGTCTACAATTGGTTTTACTGTTAAATCTAGCGGTCAAATTGCTGAAGTTAGTCAGATGCGTTTACGGTCAGCGTCTGGCATTCCTGTAGAACGTCTAATTGAGGGGGATACAGCCCCTAGCAATTTACTGGCAGATCTTGTCTTTTATTTGCTAACAAACGAATCTCAGGGGGTAGGTAAAGTTGTTCCAAGCGAATTAGTTGACAAGGACTCTTTACGAACTACAGCACGTTTCTTAAGTGCTAACCGCATATTTTTTGATGGTGTTTTAGAAGATAGCGAAAGTTTCAGAAGTTTTTTATATGACAATGCACCCTTACAGCTTTGTACGTTCACAATAAAAAATGGACGCTTTGGGATGATGCCCGCGTTGCCGTTTAACTCAAATCATGAAATCAGTCTTGATCCAGTAAATGTTCAACAAATTTTTACCGCTGGCAATATAATTGAAGACACGTTGCAACTTCAATATATTGACGTTGCTCAACGTTCAGATATTCGTGCGCTTGTAACCTGGCGGGTAACAAGAGGAAATGATTTGCCATATCAGGCAACGGCACTGGTGGAATTTAAGGATACAGAAGGGCCTAAAACTGAACAGGCTTTTGACTTGAGTGAGTTTTGCACAAATCGATCACAGGCTCTTCGGACAGCTCAATTTTTGCTTAGTACACGGCGTCGTGTCAGCAAAACAGTTAGTTTTAAGACAGTACCAGACGCTTTATTAGTTGAGCCTGGTTCTTACATCAGAGTTATCACGGAAGCTGCTACCTATAACTCTGCTGCGAATGGTTCGATAACAGACGCGGGAACTTTGCAAAGCATCAAGTACATTGCTAATGGTACATATGATGCTTTGGTTTACAAACCAGCAACTCAAGAAGTTATTGAGACAAAATTAGACGTGGCAAACAATGCCATTACAGATTCAAGTTTTTATGGCTCTTTGTTCACCTTGCTGGAACAAAACACAGACTTCAGTGTTTATCAGATTGAGCAGCTGACGCTAGATGAAGATGGCCTAGTGTCGATCAGTGCTGTAGAGGTGCCGACCAACGACTCTGGCGTTAGTCTTGTAGTTCAAGACGTTTTAACTGAATCCAACTTTAAAATCACTGAATGATGGCTTTCCCATCTCTAACCCCAACCGGTCGCCAGTTCACGCCAGGAAATTTTCCTAGCAAAGCCTATAACTCGCAATCTGGCGCAGAGGTGCGAATTCTCTATGGCTCACGACGTGTCAACGCCACGCTGAGCTTGTCTTATGCAAACGTGCAGGACGCATCAGCCGAATCGTTTTTGACCGACTACATAGCCCAGCTGGGCACGTTTCGGACCTTTACGTTGCCAGCAAACGTGTTTGAAGGATGGTCTGGGTCTAGCAGTTCTCTTGATGCGCCTCCTGGCACTAAGTGGCGATATGACAGCCAGCCGCAAGTGCAAGCGGTGCGTCCAGGCATTAGCAGCGTTACAGTGTCCTTACGAGCAGTGGCCTAATGGCAAAAGTCTATTCAGGCAGAGACGGCGTGATGCAGCTTGCTGGAACGACCTTGGCCAAGGTTGCAAGTTTTTCATTGCAAGCAAGTTTAGAAACGCTTGAAACTACAACTCTAGGCGAAAACTTACGCAGTTATACACCGGGCATTTCTGGTTATACCGGAACAGCTTCTTTGCTCTATTACAAAGATGACAACAACGCAATAAACACAACAAATTTATTAAATAAAATATATAAAACTGGCGATGCTGGAGTCAGCAACAGCGACACAGTTGAGTTGACTTTTCGTTGGGTTGACGGAAGCGACAATAATGATATAAAAATTACTGCCTACATAACGAGCGCAAGCATTGGCGCATCGACTGGGGGGATTGTCAGGGCTCAAATCAGTTTCCAAGGCACTGGTGCTCTTTCAACTGTGACAATCTAATGAGCGTTTATCTTGGTACAAATGGTCAGGTTGAATTGTTGCGTCAGTTTGACGGAACAGATTTAAACGGCACAATTAACCCGTCTGACGTAAATGCAACAAAGAAACGTTTTAGTTTTGATTTTCAACATGGTCAACTCTTAACCGGTGATCAAATAGAAATAACTAGCACTGACGGCACGGTGCTTGACTTTATTGACAGTTATACAAAAACCAGCGTTAAAAAATTTATTCATGTTGACGAGCTTGACGGCATTAAGCTTTTTGATTCGTTTGCTCATTCAGTCAACGGAGAATCTGCAAACGCTATTGCACTGGCAGTGCCTGCAAATGCGTTGCCAATCAAAGTATCTGTTAAAAATTCTAGTTATAGGATTTTAGGCAGAGTTGAAAGTTATGAGCTAAATACACAAAGAGAAACTGTAGATACAACAGTTCTTTCTGATGAATTTAGAAGTCAAGTTGGAACTCTTATGACCGGGTCTGGGCGGATGTCTTGCGAATGGGAATACACAGGTGACACAGCAAAAGAGCTACCAAATTATTTAGCAGAGCTTGTTTTAAGGACAAAAGTTGGTAGTAATTTTTCAGCTAAATTTTATTTAAAAACAGCTGGATACAATCCAGGCAACTATGCGAATGCTAGTGATGATGCCGTCTGGTATCAATTCACAGGTGTATTGACTGGATGTGCTGTTCAGTTTGCTGTTGGCGAAATTGTGCGTATTACCGCTGACTTTGTGACAACAGGCCCAGTGCAGCTAAGAGTAGATTTAAATGTTCAAGAAAAACTATTGCAAGAAAGTGAAGATGAAATTTTGCTTGAGCAGGGTGTCACAGATGCAATTTTGCTGGAAACGTAGAAGTCCAGCTATATGATGGGCCTATCGTGGTTCCTGTCTAGGGTTCAATGGCCGATCTAAAAATTTCAGCCCTGAGTGCTCTGGCTGGGGCTGACCTAGTCGCTGCAGATGTGGTGGCTGTTGTTGATGACAGCGCAAGCGAAACCAAAAAGCTGACGGTCAGCGATTTGATCGCTAACGGGGTGACGTTAATTTCTGACGCAACGATCCCTAGCGCCAAAATTCTGTTTTCTGCGGGGTCTGTTGCAACAGCTGGCATAGCTGACGGTGCTGTTACAACTGCAAAAATTGCAAACTCAGCTGTTACGGCAGCGAAATTGGCTGATAACTCAAGCGTCACGCTGGTTTCAGGATTGCCTGGTTCTGGCGATTTTGTTGGTCAGGTCGCTTTAGACACCGCAGATAATTCAAAAATCTACGTTTGGTCAGGGTCAGCTTGGACAAGCGTCAAA
>Ga0098042_1000574_pt1 | contig 14270 bp, 11 predicted proteins | sample 9_EtaG_FD_75066 | JGI IMG/M metagenome (GOLD analysis project Ga0098042, IMG submission 75066) | Marine viral communities from the Subarctic Pacific Ocean - 9_ETSP_OMZ_AT15188 metaG | ecosystem: Environmental > Aquatic > Marine > Oceanic | place: Pacific Ocean | collected 2015-01-10
AGAAGTACTTTAAGTAAAATGACTAATACCAAACAGAAAGACGAGTTCAAAACACAATTAGACGCTATTTTGAAAAGTATAACTGCTCAAAAACAAATAAACAATTTAGAAGATATTAAACTAGATGTAAAACTTGCTAAATACGGTATACCAGAACCATTGAGAAATGTAGCAACCGGTACTAGAAAATTACTCAGAAAGTTTTTTGGTGATTAGTATGAAAAGTAAACAACAGATACAAAACATCAAAAACAATTCAGAAAGAGTCATTGAGGGTCGTGTTACTAAAAAAGATGAATTTATTTATGATGATACGTTAAGTAAAGTTAAACCCAATACGATTTACTCAACGTATTATACACTAAATAAAAGAGAATATCATTTGACTGGTATTAAGTCGTCGAGTTATTCACGAGTGATTAATAAAGTTAAAAATAAATCATTATTTCAAGATTACTCATCGTTAAAACAAACTGAAAGACAAGATTATCCAAAATCATATAAACTTACACCGTCAAAAAATGATTATGATATAGGTGAAGTGACAAGATATTTTACACAAATAGCAAATGATAATACAAAACCAATTTTTGAAATAACAAAAGATGATTTTTTAAATAAAAATAGTTTATTTAAATATGTAAAGTTTAATTGGAAAATTTCTGGTAAAAAAAGTGAAGTTGAAAGAGATAATAATATTCTAATATCATCTTTAGATGAAACGTTTAAGGGTATGTCTAGTGTTTTGTTCCCATTACAACTTTGGACACCTCCAAAAGATTCAAAAGAAGACTTGGAAAATAAATTAAGTCGTCTAAAAAAATAGTGATACTTATAGTAAATAAAAGGTTATAATATGAAAATAGATGTATTAGACAAAGGATACATTGAGGTTGTTGATTCGTTAGGTGATGACCTAACACCAGTAAATGCAGCTCGTGTATCTTTTGATGGTTTTAGTGATACTTTTGAAGAAAAAGATAGAAAGTTATCTAAATTCCTAATCAAACACAAACATCACTCACCATTCAGACACCAACACGCTATGTTTATAATAAAAGCACCAGAGTTCGTGATGAGACAATGGTATAAACACGTGGTGGGTATCGAGACCACATCATCTCACGTAACAAAAGACCACGCTTGGAATGAGATAAGTGGTAGGTATGTTCCGTATGACGAGTTCTATGAACCAACCGAGTTCAGAAAACAATCAGAGGATAACAAACAGGCAAGTGATGGTTTGGTGGATGACCAAGTTACAGCTACGATGAAGTGGAGAGAAACTCAAACGAAAATCATAGAAACGTATAAAGAGTTATTAGATATGGGTATGGCTCGTGAACAAGCTCGTAGTATCTTACCACTAACTGTTTACACAAAAGTATGGTGGACTGCATCATTTCAATCAATAATGAATTTCATAGAACTAAGGGATGAGAAGACATCCCAAGTAGAGATACAGGAATACGCAAGAGCAATGAAAAAAATTGTCTTGACTTTGTTCCCAGAAACTACTAAATTATGGAGTGAAATTTACTTGGAAAATTAATGATAATAGAAAATAAAAGTCAATTAGATGACTTCTTAAAAGGTTATAGTTCTCAAGATAGTATTATCATTCCAATCCAAAACGACGAAAACAAACATCCGATAGATGATGATATATGTTTGCTTTACATTCAGTTGATGGATGGTAGTGAGTTTGTTCTGCCTATCAATCATAGTGAATCTCTCAATATAGATTTACCAGATTTAGATTCGGATACCAAGAAGTTCACCACGGATAAAAAATATCTACAACACCTATTACCACTTAAAAATGTGATAGATGTTAATTTAGTAAACTATTGTGTAAAGGGTGTACCACTCTCGTTAGAGGAAATATCAACTAACGCTCATAATTTCTTCCAAATGACTCATTATAAAAAGTCTAATATCAACAAAGTCATTCCTATATTAAAACACATTGAACGGTGTCGGAAAGTGTGTAAAGTTTTAAAAACGACCATAGAACGTCATTTAGACCACTTAAATGAGGTATATAACGAGGATATTTTAAAAGACTTGGGTTATATCGAAAGTAACGGACTACAGACAAATGAAGGAATGGTCTATAGTGAATATAATATTTTCACATCAACTGGTAGACCAAGTAATAGATTTGGTGGTATCAACTTTGCAGCTCTTAATAAAAAAGACGGTAGTAGAGAAAAATTTATTAGTAGATTTGGTGGAGATGGTGTGTTGGTAGAAATGGACTTTGATGCGTATCACTTGAGACTAATCGCGGACAAAATCAATTATGAGTTCCCACAAGGTTCAGTTCACGAACATATGGCTCAGTTCTACGGTGTTGATTATGAGGAAGCTAAAAGACTATCATTTCAATACTTATATGGATACATCCCACCAGAGGTGGTAGAAATCAACCCATATTTCAGTATGGTAGGTGATTATATAAATAACTTATGGAATGACTTTAACGACAAAGATTTTGTAGAGTCCGATATTTATATGAGAAGGATATTCAAATCTAATTTGAGTGATATGAACGCTAATAAGTTGTTCAATTACACGATTCAACTTATGGAAACTGAAAATAATATGAGGGTTTTAAATAATTTAATACCTCAGATTAAAGATTTCAGTAGTAAATTAATTTTATATTCTTATGATAGTTTTTTACTTGACTTTAATATGAAAGATGGTTTAGATTACTTAAAGAAAGTTAAACAAATATTAGAACAAGATGATAAATATCCAGTAAAGGTTAGTTGGGGTATAAACTATCACGAAATGAAAGATATTACAGAGAAGTTTGTATGAAAATAAATTTTGAAAAAATAGTTAAAGAGTGGGGTTATAGAGTTCACGATGGTAAACCAAACCATAAAAACGGTTCACATCTTTACCACCTAAATCGTATTTTAATAGAACAGAAATGGCCTTTTGAAGTTATAGATGAACTTTTAGAGAATTTAAATGAAGAGGTTAAATTCGATAAAACAGATATTTCATTACTAAGAAATCTTGGTATAAATAAATCAGTACCTGATGAAGATTTAGCAGATATTATAAATGGTAAGGTGGATTTAAGTGGTGTTAGTTGTCTTAGAGGTTCTGGTAATACAGCTTTTCAAGACATACAAAACTATGATTTAAAGACATTGAGAAATATTCTAAGAAAAAGTAATAAATTTTATATTACTTATGCTGGTAACGATAAAAAGTTAAGAACAGAATATAACATAAGAATTTGTAAATGGGGTAATAGTAAAAAGAAAAACGATGTAAATTATAAACGAGTAGCATTGATTTATAAAATTTATAAAGATAATAGTAGTAAAATAGAAGTCAAAGAAAGAAATGCGGCTGGTATTGGTTATGAAGATATGCAGATAGCTGAGTTGAATGATTATTTCAAAAATATTTCGACCTCACCAGTTCCTCTCTACGTAGCTGGTAAAGATATGGGTGTTGATGTAAATGGTGCATCCACTATAAGTGGTGTTCCAAAAGCTGATTTCTCTTTAGATAAAGATGGTACACCTGTATTTTGGGTTTCATATAAACACGGTGAATATTATGACTCGAAAGAGGGTAATTTAAAAGTAGGAAAGCAAGTACCGTTTCAACAATATGGTTCAATGAGTTCATTCTTTGATAAAAATTTTGAACAGAAAACTGGTATAAAAGGACTTGATGCAGTTTCAAATACTTTTTTAAAAGTCGTTATCAAGAACTTAAAGGAAGTATACAAAAATGTCACTGCCATTAAATTTTTAAAAGGTAAAGATGTTGAAATAACAATGGGTAAAACCAAAAAAGTAATCAAAGATAAACATAATATATTCTCGGCTAGACAATCATTTTATGAAAAAAACTTGTGGAAGACTCACAAAAAAATAGATTTGTATCTTGTACCATCTAAAACAAGTTTTTATAGAAGTTTTGAAAAAGACCCTAAGTATTCTGATATTGCAGCTGCAACTATTTATGGTACAGATTTTAAAAAAGGTAATAAAACTTTTAGTAAAGAAAATGTAAATGTTTTATTACAAGCTAAAGAAACATTAACACTTGAGCCTATGACTGACCAAGATGGTTCAATACAAGGTATTAATTTAGACACAAGACAATCTGGACATATTGTTTTTAATCCTAACGTACCATCAACAAAACCTGAAATAGCACAATATTTACCTGTCTTTGTTTTAAGGCATACTAAAGAAACGACATTTGGTTTTAAAGACGGTGGTAAAACTAATTTAATTGCAGGTGGTCGTTATTTAATAATGCCACAAGGTCAAGCGACGGGTAAGAGAATATAATGAGAACACAACTACTCTGTACATTTACAAAAAGAAATAATTTTAAAGATACGATAAACGTAATCATAGCCTGTAATGAGATAGTCTTTGATAAAATTTATGTGTTTCAAAATGAAGACGACCATCATCAATTAATCTGTACTTACAACGTAGAGTATGATGAGGATGCAATACAAGATGTACCAGATACAATATCACTACATAGAAAGAAACAGAGTAATACACTTTACACAATTAACGCTCTGAATGATTTAATTCGTGAACTTAATGGTGGTAAGTTAGATAAGTCATTTCCTATAGAGTGGGACAATTACAGAAACTCTTTACTTTTAACAAACGAAACAGGACTCAATAAAATCCCTACAAGGATTTACACGATAGTAGATGTAAAAACTTGGGAAAACTAGAAAAAAAAACTTTATTTACAAAATATATATGATACTTATTTTTGTATCAGGTTATACTGATTAACAATTACCAATTAACTAATTAAACAATGAGGAATGAATAATGGATTTAAACGCAATCAAAAACCGTCTTAATCAACTTCAAACTACATCAAATAGAACTTCAAACCTTTGGAAACCATCACCTGGTTCTCAAGTGGTTAGAATTGTACCTTACAAATTTAATAAGGACAATCCTTTTATTGAGTTATATTTTCACTATGATTTGGGTGGAAAGAACTATCTTTCACCGATTTCATTTGGTAGACCAGACCCAATCGAAGAGTTCGCTCAGAAATTGAAGTCTACTGGTTCAAAAGATGATTATCGTCTAGGTAGAAAAATCGAAGCCAAGATGAGAACTTATGCACCAGTTGTAGTTCGTGGTGAAGAAAATCAAGGTGTTAAATTTTGGGGATTCGGTAAAACAGTTTATCAAGAACTGCTTTCAATAATTGCCGACCCAGACTATGGTGATATTACAGATTCAGTAAATGGACGTGATGTCGTTGTAGAATTTAAAACAGCTGAAGAGACAGGTAAATCCTTTCCATCAACAAACATTAGGGTTAAACCTAATCAAACTCCAATCACAGAAGATGCATCCGTAATGGAAACTATCAATGATACTCAGAAGAATATTACTGAGATTTATCAAGAACAGTCTTATGATGAATTAACCACTGCTCTAAATGAGTATTTAAATGGTTCATCAGAAGAAGGTGAAGAGTCTTCAGATTCAGAAACTAGTGAAACTGCAAAGACTTTTGATAAGAAAGAAACATCAGATGCATTCGATGACTTATTCAATAGCTAAATGAAACCCCGTGGGTGGTTATCTCACGACAATCACCCACACTTAATTGGAGAAAAATATGTCTACAAGAGACGAATTAGCTGGTGTCTTAGCGGACACCTTAAATAAACAGTTCAAGGATATGAAAGTAGCGTACTTCTTGGATGGTACAGATACAACACCAACCGACATAAAAGATTTTGTGTCAACTGGTTCGACAATGTTAGATTTAGCAATATCTAATAAATCTAATGGTGGTATAGCCGTTGGTAGAATCACGGAACTAAATGGACTTGAGAGTAGTGGTAAATCATTACTTGGAGCTCATATGTTAGCCGAGACACAAAAGAAGGGTGGTGTTGCAGTCTATATAGATACCGAAACAGCTGTTAGTACAGAGTTTCTAACTGCTATTGGTGTCGATGTAGAAAGTATGTTATATCTACACTTGGAAACAGTAGAAGATATTTTTGCAGCTATTGAAGAGATAACTGCGAAAGTTCGTGAATCAGACAAAGATAGATTGGTTACAATCTTAGTTGATTCTCTTGCAGCCGCTTCTACAAAAGTTGAGATGGAAGCCGACTTCGACAAAGATGGTTGGGCTACATCAAAGGCTATTGTAATATCGAAAGCAATGAGAAAGATAACTCAGATGATTGGTAGACAAAGAATCGCTCTTGTGTTCACAAATCAACTCAGACAAAAACTTGGTGTTATGTTTGGTGACCCGTGGACAACGAGTGGTGGTAAAGCTCTACCATTTCACGCTTCAACTCGTATCAGATTAAAAAATACTGGCCAAATCAAAGATAAAAAGAACAATACTATCGGTATGAAGATGAAAGCTCAAGTCATTAAAAATAGACTAGGGCCTCCAATGAGACATGCTGATTTTGAACTTTACTTTGAAACTGGGATAGATGATTTCGGTAGCTGGTTAAAGGTAATGAAAGAGCATAAACTTGTTAAATCAGGTGGTGCTTGGTATACTATGAATGACCATCAAGGTAATGAACTAAAGTTTCAGTCTAAAGATTGGAATAAACAATTAGAAGACCCCGAATTTAAGGAATACTGTTACAATATGATTTGTGAAAAAGTTGTTCTTAAATACGAGAAAAACTTTGGTATTGATGATGTTATAGTAGAAGAGGATATGAGTGAAGAATAAGTATCTATCTATTCTTGATGAAATCAAGAAAAAGGGTGGTTCACTTGACGACGGAAAACCCGATGATAAAGTGCTAATTGTAGATGGACTGAATACTTTTTTAAGAGTTTTTTCAGTTATACCAACTACTAACGATGATGGTATTCACGTTGGTGGAATAGTTGGTTTTCTACGAAGTTTGGGTCATACTATTAATATGTTTAGTCCCACTCGAACTATCGTTGTTTTCGATGGTAAGGGTGGATCTACCCGTCGTCGAAAGATATATCCAGAATATAAACAAAACAGAAGAACAAAGTATCGTGTAAATCGTTCATATGATTTTGCATCACAAGAAGATGAAAAACAGAATATGATTATGCAGATACAGAGAACGGTTGAGTATTTAGATACACTCCCACTAACTGTATTATCATATGATAACATAGAAGCTGATGATACGATTGGTTATTTGTGTAAACAAGTTTTTACACATTCAAAACAAGTTGTGGTCATGTCTACTGATAAAGATTTTATTCAACTAACTGATGATAGAATCAAGATATGGAGTCCAACTAAAAAGAAAATCTATGACGAAGACGCTGTATTTGAAGAGTTTGGTATAACTGCACAAAACTATATTTGGTATCGAGTTTTAGATGGTGATAAGTCAGATAACATAAATGGTGTTAGGGGACTTGGATTGAAAACTATAAGAAAAAAATTACCGTTTTTGTGCGAAAACGAGATATGTAATATAGATAAGGTTATTGATGTTCTACCAGAATCTTCTGATATAATTGATAGAAACTATAAACTAATGCAGTTATCAGATGTAGATATATCAGGTTCAACCAAGAGTAAAATAATAGATAAAGTGAGTGAACCAATCAATCGTTTGGTAAAGTATAAATTTCAAACCATGTTTTTAGAAGATAAACTCTATGGTGCTTTACCAAATATCGATAGTTGGTTATTGAAAACGTTTAACCAATTAAATCAATACGCTGAGAAATCGAATGATTAGGAAAATAATACGACCCCTACTACAAGAGATATATGAAGATGATGGTTGGAAGATGTTAGTATGTTGTATGTGTGTTAATGTGACTAATAGAAAACAAGTAGATATTGTCAGAGACGAATTATTCAGTAGGTATCCAACACCTCAAGATATGATGAACGCTGAACATTCAGAACTAGTGGATATAATCAAACCATTAGGATTATACAACACAAGAGCTGAACGTTTGATAAAGATGAGTGAGGGTTACGTAAATGGTTTTAATTCAGTAGACGAGTTGTATGGTATTGGACAATATGCAAAAGACTCATGGGAAATATTTCAGAATAATAATTTAAGTGTGAAACCAACCGATAAGGTTTTACAAGAATATCTAAGACAAGAGACAAACAGATGAGTGAAACATTAACACAATTTGGAACATCATTTCAATCTAAGATTGTAGCTTCATTATTAAGTGATATGAAGTTTCTACAGACCATTAATGATATTTTAGAACCAAAAATGTTTGATTCAGATTCTAATAAATGGTTACTTAAAGAGATTCGAAATTATTATTTTGAGTATAAAAAACAACCAACACTTGAAGTATTAAAAGTCAAACTTGAAGAGATAGATAATGATGTTTTAAAGACTGGTGTTGTAGAAAAGTTAAGAGAGACTTGGAAACATATCGAAGCTACAGATTTAGAGTTTGTTCAAAATGAGACTCTTGACTTCTGTAGAAATCAGACCTTAAAAAATGCAATACTAGAGTCTGTTAATATGTTAGAGAATAAAGATTACGATGGTATAAAATCTATTATAGATGAGGCTATGAAGGCTGGAACTACAAGAGATTTGGGACAAGATTATATCAGTTCTTTGGAACAACGATTGGAAGAGTCTTCAAGAACCACTACACAAACACCTTGGGATATTGTTAATGATATTATGGATGGTGGATTAGGTCTTGGAGAGTTGGGTGTAATTGTTGCTCCAGCTGGTATTGGTAAGTCTTGGACACTACAAGCTATTGGTGCTGGAGCTCTAAAAGAAAATAAAACTGTGGTTCATTATACTCTTGAGTTAAACGAAAATTATGTTGGTTTACGTTATGATTCTATCTTTACTGGAATAACCACCGCTAATATAAAGTATTATAAGGATGAAGTCAAGTCAAAGATTGAAAAGTTACCTGGTAAATTATTGATAAAGTATTTTGCTACAAAAGCGGCTAGTGTTCAGACACTTGGAGCTCATTTAAAACAAATAGAACTTAGTGGTGTAAAACCAGATTTAGTTCTTGTTGACTATGCGGATATTTTAATGCCAAGTGGTAATTTTTTCAAAGAAAAGAGACACGCTCTCGGTAGTATCTATGAGGATTTACGAGGATTAGCTGGTGAGTTAGAAGTTCCTATATGGACAGCTTCTCAAGCTAATCGTTCTGCTTTAGAAGAGGATGTGATTGGAGCTGATAAGGTTGCAGAAGATTATAGTAAAGTTATGACAGCTGACTTTGTAATGAGTATGAGTAGAAAAGTAGAAGATAAGATAGCTAACACAGGTAGATTTCACGTGATTAAAAATAGATTTGGTATAGATGGTGTTACTTATCCAGCCACCATAAATACTAACATCGGTCAAATTCAAGTGTTTGAAGGTAGTAGTCAGTTTGGAAAAGATGCACAAAGTAAAATGGATAATAGTGAAGAGTTTTTGAGAAAAGAATTAGCAAATAAATATAATGATTTCAGTAATAGCAAAAATGTTGATGGATTTGAATAAAATTTTAAATTATGTTGAATATATATTATATTTATGTGTGTTACGAGAAATAAGATTACAACGGAGTTAGGTTAATGGAAAAATTTCAGTTATCAGAAAAGTTTATAGACAAGTACAAGAGGAAAAAAGCTCCTTTTGGTTTTAATGGTCTAGGTGAATTAGTTTATATGAGAACGTATTCACGAATCAAAGAAGATGGAAAAAATGAGAGATGGTGGGAAACCGTTCAACGTGTGGTTGAAGGTACTTACACCATGCAAAAAAATTGGATTGAATCACATCAGTTAGGTTGGAACGCTTGGCAAGCTCAAAAGTCCGCTCAAGAAATGTATGATAGAATTTTTACAATGAAGTTCTTACCACCAGGTCGTGGTTTGTGGGCTATGGGAACCGCCGTTACTGAAGAGAAAGGATTGTACGCCGCTCTTAATAATTGTGCATTTGTATCAACAAAAACATTGAAAGAAGATTATGCTAAACCATTTTGTTTCCTAATGGATGCAAGTATGTTAGGTGTTGGAGTTGGGTTTGATACTAAAGGTGCAGGAGAGATTATAGTTAAGGGTGTTAACAACGATAGGGATGAGGAAGTGTTTGTAATACCTGATACTCGTGAGGGTTGGGTAGAATCACTTAAACTATTATTAGAGAGTTACTTTCATGGTACAGCTCCAGTAGGATTTGACTACAGTAAGGTTAGACCAGCAGGAGAACCAATCAAAGGATTTGGTGGAGTATCATCTGGACCAGAACCATTGGAAGAAGTTCACGGAGATATTAGAGAAGTATTGGAAAGTAATAGTGGTAGTCCAATCACAATCACAACAATCGTTGATATTATGAACCTTATAGGTAAATGTGTTGTTGCGGGTAATGTTAGAAGAACTGCAGAGATTGTATTTGGAGACCCAGATTCAGAGGAATACTTAGATTTAAAAAATTATAAAGAAAATCCTCACAGAGAACAATATGGATGGACATCTAATAATAGTATATTTGCTGAGTTAGGTATGGATTACTCAGAAGCGGCTAAACGTATTGTGGATAATGGTGAACCAGGTTTTGCTTGGTTAGATAACATGAGACATTACTCAAGGATGAAGAATGGTGGTGATGATAAAGATTACAGAGCTATGGGTGGTAATCCTTGTTTAGAACAAACACTTGAGTCATATGAGTTGTGTTGTCTTGTAGAAACATTTCCAAATAACCACGATTCATTTGAAGATTATGCTAAAACATTAAAGTATGCATATCTTTATGCTAAAACAGTTACACTAGGTAGAACACATTGGTCTGATACCAACAGAGTTATGTTGAGAAACAGACGAATCGGTTGTTCAGTTAGTGGTGTAGCTCAGTTTATCACAAACAAAGGTATTAATGAGTTAAGAGATTGGTTAGAAGATGGATATGATGTTATCCAAAGTTGGGATAAAATGTATTCAGATTGGTTAGCTGTACCGAAGTCAATCAAGACTACCTCAGTAAAACCAAGTGGTACAGTTTCACTATTAGCTGGAGCTACCCCAGGTTTACATTACCCTGAGTCAAGATTTTATATTAGAAGAATAAGATTGTCAAAACATTCAGATTTAATAGAACCTATGAAAAAATCAGGTTATAAGATAGAACCTGCATTTGGTTCAGAAGATACAACTTGTGTTGTAGAAGTTCCTGTAGATGTTGGAGAGGGAATTAGAACAGCGGGAGAACTCTCTATATGGGAACAGTTCAGTATAGCTGCATTTATGCAAAGACATTGGGCTGATAACCAAGTTAGTTGTACGGTTACATTCGACCCAGAAACTGAAGGTAATCAAATAGAACCTTGTTTGAATTACTATCAGTATCACTTAAAAGGTATATCCTTATTACCAAGACACGATTTCGGAGCGTATCCACAGATGCCTTATGAATCAATAGACGAAGCGGAATATAACAGACAAGTTAGTAAGTTAAAGAAGTTGAGTTTTGGTGTCATTAAACAAGAAGAAGCTAACATAGAGAAATTCTGTGATGGTGATTTCTGTGATGTGGAAATTATTCCTACTCATGGTGATAATGATGACCAAGAATATGCTAATTAGTGAACAAAAATTCACATACCGTATACAGGCAGTAGACACACCTGTGAAAAAATGTGTCGTTCATAACAATAACAAGGAGATTCGATATGAAAAGTCGTAATCTAATTGCTATGATGTTGACTCTACTAACACCGATTATGTTGTTTGGACAATCGGTAACAGGAAAAGTTACATCAGATGCAGGAGACCCATTAGCTAACGCTAATATTGTTGTAGTAGGTACTGATATGGGTACTACTTCAGATGATATGGGTGAGTTCACACTCGACCTATCAGTTGGAAACTACACAATCACAGCTACAGTTATTGGATTTAAACCTCTATCCACAGAAGTAGAAGTAGTTGAAGGTAAGGTTCAACCCGTAAACTTTGTACTTGCACTTAATGTGATAGAACTATCAGACGTTGAAGTTTTAGCTTCACGAGCTGATGAAAAAACACCTGTTGCTTACTCGATGGTAACGAAAGAAGATATGGAAGTTCGTCTTGGTAGTCAAGATATTCCTATGGTTCTTAACACAACACCATCGGTTTATGCAACTCAACAAGGTGGTGGTGCGGGTGATGCCCGTATCAATGTTCGTGGATTCAACCAAAGAAACGTAGCAGTTATGATTAACGGTGTACCCCAAAATGACATGGAAAATGGTTGGGTATACTGGTCTAACTGGGACGGTGTTGGTGACGCTACTTCATCTATTCAGATGCAGAGAGGTCTATCAGCAGTTAACCTAGCTACACCATCTATTGGTGGTACTATGAACATCATTACAGACCCTACTTCTTTTGAAAGAGGTGGTAAGTATAAACAAGAGTTTGGTGGTGGTGGTTTTCTAAAGACCACATTAACAGCTCATACAGGTCTTATCAATGATAAACTTGCACTTAGTGGTACACTTGTTCGTAAAACTGGTAATGGTATTGTTGATAAAACTTGGACAGACGCTTGGGCTTACTATATGGGTGCAACATACGCTATCAACGATGGTCACAGAATTGAGGCTTACATCGTTGGAGCACCACAACGTCATGGTCAGAATCTATACAAACAAAATATCGCTACTTATTCACAAAAGTTAGCCGGTGATGTTGATGGATATGATGTCAGTGCATTTGAAGAAGGTGCTAAGTTCGAAACAGAAGGTGGTCGTACATTCAACCAAAATTGGGCTCCTGTTAGTTCAGACTATAAAGGTCAACAATATTGGTATATGTATGGAGTTGGTGGATTGTTTGATAAAGGACTACGTAACAGATATAGTTCTGATTTCTTAAATGAAAGAGAGAACTATTTCCATAAACCATTAATGAACATCAACCATTTCTTGACTATCAACGAAAAGACAAGACTAAGTTCAGTATTGTATTGGAGTGGTGGTTCTGGTGGTGGTACTGGTACATATGGTTCTTCATTCAGAGCTCCAGCCGTTGAAGGACAGAAGTGGTATAGAAGTTCACCCTGGCAATGGGATTGGAACGCAGCTATTGCAACCAATTCAGACAGAGTTGATACTGATTTTCACGCAACTGAAAATCGTTCAAAAGGTATTCTTCGTAACTCAATCAATAGACAAAATACTTATGGTTTGATTTCTAAATTAAACTATGATGTATCAGACGAACTTGAAGTTCAAGTGGGTCTTGATTGGAGAACTGCAGGAATCGAACACGCTAGAGAAGTTCGTGACCTACTTGGTGGTGACTACTACGTAGATTATGCTGATGACAACGCACCTGATGGTAAAGTTGTTCGTTTAGGTGATGAAGTAGCTTATTTCAACTCAACAACGGTTGATTGGATTGGTGGATTCTTACAAGGTAACTACACAGCCGATAAACTAAATGTTTATGGTATGGGTGGATTATCAAGTATTAAGTATTCTTACCAAGACCACTTTACAGTAGCTAACGAAGTAGTTAAAGCAGACGCTATCTCAACTTTCCAAGTTAAGGGTGGTGTTACTTATGATGTAGATGACAATGTATCTGTTTTTGGTAACGCTGGATATGTTCAGAAACCACCAATTATGGATAACGTAATCTATTATGATGGTACTGTATCTTCAGACCCAGATAATGAGAAATTCTTATCTACTGAAGCTGGTATAAACTTCAAAACTGAAAATGTTGCTGTAAAAGTAAACGTGTATAATACCGATTGGATGGATAGAAACTTGACAAAGGCTGTACAATCAGGTCAAGGTTCATCGGGTGATACTGATGTTATCTTCCTATCAGGTATTAATCAAAAACATCAAGGTATGGAAATTGAAGGTTCAATGAAACTTAATGATATGATTCGTTTAGATGGAGCAGTATCATTTGGTAAATGGAAGTTTGATGGAGATGCTAAAGGTAACTACCAAGAAGACCAGTACAATAGTGAAGGTCAAGTCATCGGAGTTACTCAAACACCTTACAGTTACGCACTTGATGGATTAATGGTAGGTGACCAACCACAGACATCTTATGTCTTAGGTACAACACTTACACCAATCAAAGGTCTTAGACTACAAGGTATCTTTAAGATGTACGATAAGAACTACGCTGATTGGAGTCCTGATTCAAGAGAATACGATGGTACAGACGCGGGAGCCGACAGAAGTCAAGTTTGGGAAGCACCTGGGTACAATCGTTTAGACTTACATGGTTCATAT
>Ga0098042_1000575_pt1 | contig 14251 bp, 8 predicted proteins | sample 9_EtaG_FD_75066 | JGI IMG/M metagenome (GOLD analysis project Ga0098042, IMG submission 75066) | Marine viral communities from the Subarctic Pacific Ocean - 9_ETSP_OMZ_AT15188 metaG | ecosystem: Environmental > Aquatic > Marine > Oceanic | place: Pacific Ocean | collected 2015-01-10
ATGTGGAGGTATCAGTCAAGTATTGATGCCAAACATAGGGGACGCAAACATTGTCAACAACTGTAGATACGTATCTGAAGGTGGTTGGAAGGCAGATGTTGGGTTTGAGTCATGGTGGCATGCGCCTGCATCTTGGACTGTTACCAGTGCCATTGTAACAAAGTACTTTACTGACAAAGTTGATGCCGTTTATCAATGGAAAAGACAGGGCACCAATGACATTTACACCTTTATTGAGCAGTCAGGGCGATTGTACTATGCCATTGGTAACAAAGGACAGGGTGCAACCTATACTGGTGCCTTCTATGAGAATGACTTGGTAACGATTGACAGTGACCGGTACATACCTAAACTGGGCGATGTCGGTAGTCAGTTTGTGAACCTGGGACAACATCTGTTGATTATTAATGGACGGGACCGTGCAATACTCTTTAGTGGTGATCAAGTCTATCGAGACTTTGGTTTTGTATTACAGACTCCAAGTTGTGACCCTTTGGATGTGGCTACTGAGTACCAGAACAATAAAGTGTTAAGTGGTGGTGCTGCTGTTGCTTACAATAAAGTATCTCAGTATGGTCTGGGTGATGTGACAGAAAATGTACAATATACCTACAACTACAAAATGACAATGATTTCAGACTTGGGTGCAGAGTCCCCATTGAGTGCTGCACAAAGTGTTTCATGGTCTATTCCAAACGCACAGAACAAACGATACGGTGTTGCGCTTGACTTGCCAATAGGTCAAGATGGTGTGGTGGCAAGACGCATTTACCGCACCAAAGAGATAGCCACAAACGGTCAACTGTACTACTTTGTGTCTCAACTCGATGAGAACTCTAGTCGATTCTACATAGATGCCATGCCAGATCGATTCTTGGTTGATCAAGCCCCATCGTTTACGGCAAGTACACCCATCACTACAGATTGGAAGTTTGGTGAAGTATGGGACAATCGACTTTGGTTGGCAGCAGGTAGCCGTATTATCTATTCTGATAAGGGTATATTTGAGCAGTTTGGGGCTTTGGCATACTTTGATTTAGGTAACCAGACTGGTGGCGACATAACCCAACTTGTAGCCTTTTATAATAATTTAATTGTATTCCGTGAAACCGCTATAAATATTATAAGTTTTGATACTGAAAGTTATAACATCAGCACCATCACTAACACGCTTGGCACAGTAGCCAGTAAGGCTGTAGTAGTCATACCCCAGTTAGGTGTAGTCTTTATAAACGAACAAGGTGTGTGGATGCTCTCAGGTGGCTTAAACGGTGGTGCATCGATAAGCATGCAGAAGATAAGCAAACCCATCGACAAACTATTGCGTAGAGTCAATCGTTCGATGATGCACAAAGCTATTGCAGCATACTCATACCGAGAAAAGGAAGTGTGGATGCACCTTCCAACAGACGATTCGACTACACCAGACTTTGGGTTTGTTTTACACTTGACTCCTCAGAATCCAATGTGGTCTATCCGTACTGACTTGGAGACACCAACCAACAGCTATTGGTCTGCCATGTCTACAACCGTCAATGGGTACTTCTTGTTGGGCAATGACCCCAACTGGACACCGGCATTGGATGCAGAGACAAACAAGTTGGGTCCACTTCAAGTTATGAGTTCCAGTTCACATTGGGGCCAGGCCGGTAAGATTACTGCATTTGGTGACAACGTTACGCTTGCTATTACAGACACAGCGCACAATGGCCACCAATGGGAAAGTGCTTGGTACAACTCAAATGAGAACAGTGTCAAAGTGCGATACTATAGTGTAGAACTTCGCATTATTTCATATGGAGACAATGGGTTCGACTTCTTTTATGGGATTGACTACTCGTACACAGAAAGTACAACATCCACTCAGAAGCAAGCAAAGAGTGAAACGGTGTACACCATCAAGGAAGATGCCGTGTTTGGTCCTGCAAATCTGTCTGTAACCAAGGTGCCATTTACAGTCAACTCTAGTAAGATTGCAGAAGGCAGGTTGATAACATTGCGATACGATGTCAATACGGAACTGTGTGACCAGTTTAAGTTTGGTGTACGAACCACAAACTCTCAGCAGTGGCACCTACTGTCGTTCAACATCCTGTCAGACTCAGTCGCCATGCCAGCACTCAACCAGTCCACGAAGGTGTCACGATGAAAGTATTTACACAGGTAGGACAGAAAGACCTAGACCAGGTCAAACCAGAGAACATTAATGACAACTCACGGCAAGTTGTTGGTGAGTACAACGGTAAACTGGATGGTCAGAACTTTCCAGTGGCTACTATAGATAAGCTTCAACTAACACCATCAACACTAACATCACAAAGCACTGTCAATGTGTTTGGTTTTAAACATGAGGGCCAAACACAAGACTACCACTTTGTTCGCAGATGGAATACCTATGAAGGCAATATAAACGTGCATTTGCCACTACATTCTTTTGATTTGCAAAATAACAGTTGGTCAAGTGGGTGGAATTGCCTGTGTGATATAGACAGTTCTTTTAATGATTTTGTGATTGAATTTCAAGCGTCAAATGGTATGTTACATGGATGTTTTGATATAAACTTTAGGCACGGTGTAGACAGAATACTAGATTCTACTCCAATAGCAGCAAGTTGGTCAGCAGACTGGTGGTCACGGTGGGGATTGTTTTGCAACGGAGTATTGATAGCTGAGACAAGTAGAGTGTATCCTCGATTGGAAAATTTAAGTGTACCTTACAAAGTATTTGTTGGCAGTCAACCCATTAGATTGGAACTGCGATGGAAAACCATTAATACTGACCCTGTGGATGAATTAGGTGTAAATGTAACACCCATTTCAAGAATGGAAATATACGGTGCATCCATATGGGCATGCAACACTAAGAGGTAGACATGGGTAAAATCACAAATCAATACTTTGAAGGTGGGCAAGCACCAACAGCAGCGCAACTAAATGCTGTGTATAATAGTGTTGCTGCTGATAGTGTAAAAGATGTCAACCTTGATACAGAATGGGCGCAACGCAAACATTTTAGCGATTCCAATAGCATTACATCTTTATATACATTTGATTATGACGGTACAACAGAACAAACTATATCAAGCACTTCGTATACAACCATAAACAATACTGGAAGCAATCCAAGTCAAGTGCTTCCAAGTTATACCACACACGGTCATGTTCTAGTAAGAGTTCATGCAAGTGGACTGATTACTACTTGTACATTAGATGTAGACGATGGAAATGGGACAAGTTCACAAATTAACAGAAATACATATGCTTTTCGTCTTTTTATGACAACAAACAGTACAACTGTTGACTTAGCAAATTGTACATACAGTTTTACAGAAAAGGCAGCAATTACGACACCTGAAGTAAGTGTTGACATGGGGATACGGGATTCAATACAGTATCGAACGTTTGCATTTAGTGGACTTTTTGCACTTGCACCAAATAACACTATTGAAAAGATTGAACTTCAAGCATGTGTAGGCCATAATGGCAACACATTTAAAGTAGAGCACAATCACATACAGGTTATTGTAGTGGAGAACTAATGGCATTTACTAAACCATTTACATATGTCGACGGAGCTGTGTTATCGGCTACCAATCACGCATCCAATGAAGATGCATTGAGGGAATATGTCAACCAAGAAATCATTGCTGCTGACGTATCTGTGGATACCTTTGTTGGAGAGAGTATTGCTACCCCTCGTCTTATTACTTCTGTACAAACTGGTGACTTTGTTTCTAAGACTATTCAGGGTGTATCGAAAATACGATTACCACAAGCATATAGCTGGTTCACCTCAACCACTAAGAGCGACAATCAAACAAGCACTACGGTTGAAGATTATCAATCGTTAAGCAACACGGGTGCTGAAGTTGTGATCACAAAAAACAACACAAAAGTGATGATTACATTTTATGCCAAAGCGTTTGGTAGCGTAAATAGCACTGTTACTCGCAGTCCAGGAAACGGTCTTTGGGACAACGAGTTTGTGTTACTGTATGAATTGAATGGATTGATAACTAAGTATATTGGAACAAAAGCATATGTTTTTGAAAGCAGTAAACTTGCGGCTTCAAGTGGTGCCAAAGATCCAGATGCTAAAGGTAATGCCTGTGGTCATCGAAGCATAATGATGACTCGTATGCTAACATTAGGTGCAGGCAGATATAAGTTTTCAGTGGCAGTCAATGCCAAGGTTGAGAAGGGGCAGATTAACTGTCAAACATTTACAATAGAAACATTTCATGTGTAGGTGAACTATGGCATTAGGAACATTAGGTACAGCGGCATTGTTAGCAGGTGGTGGTACGGCTATTGGGGCTTTACCAGACATTATACCAAGCAAGTTTGAGCGTGACCAAAAGAAGCGACTTCGTGAAATGCAGCGTAAGCAAGAAATGGGTGCACTTGGATTAACAGATCGTGAGCGTTCTGCCATTGAGTCTCAGATGCGTGGACCACGTCAACAAGCACAACAGTTTGCAGATGCTGAACGTGCAAGGCTCACACAGCCTTCAGCACAGCCACAAATGGCATTGTTGGGCCAACAAATGGCAGACGAGAGTAGGCAGCGTCTAGAAGCAGATTTAGCATCGCAGATACTGGGTATGGACTTGACACGTGAAGCACAGCAAGAACAAGAAATAAAAGACCTTGAAGCAGCACAAGCACAATACAGACGAGCAAGACTAGAAGGCTTAACAGCACCTTTCCAAGCCGGTGCAGAAGCAGCTGTTGGTCAGATGGGATTGTCAAGACTTTTGGGAGAAGAGCCACAATCTATGGACTTAGCCTTCTTACAAAGAGAAGGTCGTCCAATAGATAGATTGACAGCACAACGTGACCTTAGGCAAAGAGCACGTTCAGCAGGGTTTTCTACCATGCCAACTGTAAACGACATATTATCATTGCCACCAAAAGAGCAGTATGACTACATGTACAGTAAACTTAATATGTCTGATGAAGAAATAGGTCAATACTTTGCTAACATTGGACAACGTAAAACCTTAAAGAATTTAAACATCCCAGGCAACGCTTTGGATGGCTCTAAATTTGGCATCTATGGAGGTGAACGTGGCTATTGAACAAGTAGGTGGGCAAGGGGTATACGTCATTACAGGTAGTGGTCGTGACCCTAGAAGAACTAGCAATGGGCAGTCATGGGCAGACCTTGTTACCAAGCAAAAGTACATGCTGTACAAAGCTGCACAAGACCAGGCTATACGCGAAGCAGAAGCCGGTCGTATATCCAATCAAGAAGCACAGAAGCGAATCCGAGAAGCTCGTAAAGAGTTGAACCGACAACAGGCTGCATTGCAACGCGATGTATCTAGGTTTGAACTAGAGGAAGTAAAGGAAGAGGGCCGTAGAGAACGTCAAGAGCAAAAGCAATCAGACAGATTGTTGACACAGACCGTTTCTACACGAGAGGGCGGATATAGTGGTACACGTACCGGTAGAGGCGAGCGCACTCCTAGACGTGCAGAATACATTGCTGAACAACAAAAGGCACTTAAGGACATTACTGATGACAACAAAAAACTTGGTAATCAACAAGCAAATTTAAACACCGATGTATTAAATGAAAAGTTTAAGGCTGAAAGCGGTGAACCAAATACATTTAAGGAAAAGTTAGAGCAACAACGGTTGAACAAAAAGCGTTTAAAAGACAACAATGCCGATACTGATCGTATACAAAAAGACATTGCTAAATTAAAAGATTACGATGAAGCTTTATTCCAAGATTGGTACGAGGTAAATGTACTTAAAGGTGCAAAAATGCAACCTGGTTCAACCAGTACATTTGACACCGATGATACACCAACAACTACAACAAGAAAAGTACGCACAGGCGATGTGCCAGAACTTAGCGACGTAGACTACTCTCCTCAGATTGAAGAGCGTAGAGCACGTATTGCGGAACTCCAAGCAGAACTAGAAGCATTGGGCATGGAGCAGACAGACCCTGTAGACGTTATTCAGCGTACACGTGATATTTATGGAGAGAAGTTTGCACCACCACCACGTGAACCAAGGGAGCCACGTGAACGTCGCAGGCTGTTTGGTAGACGTGCTGAAATGGATGCCTTGGGTGTTGAGGAGACAGCAGAAGAGCCTGTTGCAGAAACTGTAACGGAAGCCACAGAAACAGTAGAGCCTTCCCTGCCACCACTTGAAGCCGCCATGCAAGAAGGTGGTGTGGACATGGTTATGTCTGGTCAAGGTGGTATGGGTGTGCAACAAGGTCCTAGTGGTGTTGTTGAAGGTGAAAGACCTAGAGAGTCCTTAGACATGTCTGCTATGGAAATGACAACACCTACACGGCAAATAGTTGAAGGTCGCGCTGATGTAGGTCAATACTTAGGCGATAGAGCAACACCACAAGAAACAACTTTAATAAACACGTTCTTAAACAATCCGGAAAAATATCGTGGTCCAAGGGATCAATTCAGTACATTAGACAGTTATTTAGAAAGTATACCAAGGCCTTCTGTACCACCAACACCAACACCAACACGACAACCAATACGTAAAATGGGTAGGTTGCCGATGTTTGAGGAAGTTGTAGCACAACAAACAGCTGACCCTATTAAGCAAAGATTCGATGCTGTAAAAAACTTAGGTGCTGCTGAAAAGCAACAGACTGCATTGGAAATGATAATGCAAGCCCAAGAAGCCTACGGAGTGTCTAGCAAAGAGTATCAGAAGGCAAAGAAACGCATACTTGACATGCTTGCCAAGACTATGGACCCTAAGCAAGCTCGCAATATGAAGCGTGTGAAAACACTGCAAGACAATCAGCCTGGTCAATACTTTAGATTGGGCGACGACATCCGTGGATTGCGTGAAGACACAAAGAATCTAGTTGTATCATTGTTTCCAGTAAACGATGATACCAAGACAGACGAGATTGAAGGTTTGTATAAGAATGCACAGCAACAACTTCGACTTGGAATCAACGATAAAAGTCAAAAGCGTAAAGCATTGGACATGTTAGACTTAATGTACTTAGCAGTGATTACAGACAAGCGGTGATGTATGGCAAGACCTTCCAAACAGCAATTAGAGATTATCCTTAATAGACCGGTAGGGGATACACCAGAAGAGATTGAGTTGGCTTTGCAAGAAGCACAACGCTTGCAAGAGTTGGGTATACAACAAACATTTGTTGGGGATGCTAGGAAGGGCAAAACAGGTTTTACAGAGCAATACAACCTTACTAAACAGTCCATACAAAACAACCCAACATACACCCCACAACAAAAGCAACAACGGTTACTTGAACTCGATACGCTAGTGGGTTCTGGTCAGTTGCCTATACATGGTGGGTATTACGAGCGTACTATAAACAAAGTCTCTCCACCCCTCGAAGCAACCAGTGCCGGTATGGGTATGTTTGATTTGTTGGGTACAGCAACTGGTAGGCAGCAAACCATAGGGGACGTTAGAGCACAAATAGAAAAGCCAACTACAATAGATGCTCGTAGTACATTTGAAGGGTTGGTTAAGTCAAGGGTGTTGGGGCAACCGGCAAACGAACAAGACGCATACATAGCCGCTACAATGGCATTGTACGACAATGCCAAATTGGAAAATCCAACATTGACAGATGGTCAAGTCTTTAACAAGGCTATTGAGACACTCAACAGAATAAATGAGGATGCTCCACAAATAAGTAAACAAGAAGCAGAGAAGTTAGACCCTAGAACAAGGGATAAGTTTGGTACGGGTACGTCGTTAGAACTTGCTGCATCAGCTGTAGATTACCAAACCACAACTGGTACAGAACTGCCAATGTACACCGATGAGCAGTTGTCATATTTCCAAAGCATAGAAGAAGCAAAGTATGCTCCTGTCATTGAAAAGTACAAATTAGAAATAGAAAGTCCAGAACTAGAATTTCAATCAATGCCAAAGACATATAAGTTTGTGCTAGGTAAAGGTGATGTGGAGTTTGTACCCATATCTGTATTAGAGTATCTACGTGACAACCCAACAGGTGGTGTTGTTTACAATGCTGAGCGTGATGGTCGTATTATTAAAATGATTCAAGATGGAGACTTTGAACAGACTGACCGTAAAAGCATTGCATCTGGAGTCAGACAAGAAGCGGTGGCTAGAGTACGTGCGTACAAAGAGTTGGGCAATCCAGACTGGAAAACATCGTTTGACAAGCGTAAAGCAATACTGAGTGACCTTCCACTTTATGATGACATTGGTGCGTTTGAGACTAAGACATCCATTGGTGGTACAACTGAGAGTACGACTGGTAAATTTTTTCGTAACGCTTTTGCTTTGTCCAACGCTGCACTTGCTGCGAGTGTAGATGCAGCAAACATTGCCGGTGGTGCGGCTATGGGTGCCATTGCTGAAGGTTTAGAGTACACCGGTATGTTACCCGAACTCCCACCAGACGAATCATACTTTGACCCTATGATGACAAGTCGATTAAGGGAAGCAGAACGACCAAACCTGTACAAAGGCTATGGGTACATGGGTGCCATTGCTGACAACATCGCTAGAAACAAGGGTGTGTACGGAGAAGGTCAGGCTATATCTGAACAACTTAATCTTGAAGGTTGGGCAAAGTTTGGTACTGAAGGAGCCTACTTTGCATTGGAGCTTGTAGAGCCTAGTTTTGACTTAGGGTCAGGTGCAATAAAGGGTGGTTCGGCATATTTAAAAACTGCAAAAGCAAGTAAGTTGGTACATGATGCTCCATCATACGCAACAGCAAAAAAGGCAGCAAAGAAAGCATTTGTTGAAGAAATGCCTTTGATACAAGGTGCACAAGAAATTTCCAAAAGACTTGGCAAAGGCAAGATGCCACCTGACATGCAGTCAGCAGATGTAATGTTGACCATGAGCAACAATGTGGCTAGAAACCTAGAAGCCGAACGTATGGTTACCAAAGAAATGGCTACACTAGATGACCTTACAAGAGTAGGGCTAGAAGATACGGAAATAGCTTTACAAATAAAAAATGGTACAGAGCCAGTAGATGCTTCAAGGCAGTTTCGTCAGAAGATGATGAACAATGAAGAAACAGCGAAGATACTTAAAGAATATGATGAGTCATTACAAGTATTAGATGCAACGAAACTTAGGTATGACCTTGAAGGTACACTAGGTGACATGCGGAAGTATCGGGAGTTTCCTAAAGCAAATCAAGATATGGTCCGTAGAGCATTTGACGACATAGACCCATCAGACCCAATGCGACTGCAAAAGGCACAGCAGAACCTGGCTACCATGTATGGTCGAGCCTTATTCTTTGAGATTGCCCCAAAGAATGTGGACCTAAATAACTTGCAGTGGATTACCAAAAATACAATGGTAGACAAAGGTAGAGTTGCAGAAATAATTGCCAAAGCCGCACAAAGCAAAGTAGGTCAAGCCATAAACAAGGTGATGAAGTTTACAGATGGTGAACTGATACAGGCACAAAGACCTAGTAGAGATCCATCGTACAATGTCTTGGGTCAGACAATGTCGGCTAGCCCAGTAGAAACCAAAGCAGCATTTGATTTGGAAGGTATGGATGCACAAGAAATCGACGAGCTATTACAGACTATAGACACTCTTGACATATCACCAACAATAAAACAAAGTATTAAAGACGATATACGAATAGACAATACACTGTTTGTTGATGATTACAATCGACTGTTATCTGCAAATCGAGACAAGGTGGCTAGAATGTCACCGGATGCAGCAACCATAGAGGACATTAACAGATTGGATGCAAAGTCTAGGCGTGATTTGTTAGAAGCAGAAGGCACGGTAGGAAGGTCACCAGACACGTTTATAGGTGACACTTATAGGTCTGCCAAAGACTACATAAGTCAAACTGCTGTTGGTAGAAAAATACGAGACTTGTTTGTTGATTCACCAGCTCAAACTGCACATAAAAAAATTAAAGGTTTGTATAAAAAGGTGGGAGAGCCAATAGCAAATACGACACCAGACCTTGCTATGCAGCAACGTCGTATATTGGCAGAGCACAATGCCCAAATGGGTACGCTACCAATTCGCACTCAAAAGTTGTTTGATGATCTGATAAACAATCGCAACAACATCGTAGAGAGTTACGCGCTTACCACAAGAGATAAGTTGGCACCAGAGGAAGCATTGGGCTTAATGATTCTTGGTGAACAACGTACAAAAAATGGTGAACGCATCTTAGGTGTAGGCTCTGTAGAGCAGCGAGTAAACCTTCAAGGTACTCTCAAGTGGTTGCTGAGCAATACATTTGTACAGAAGATTGACATCGAATCTCCACGTTTCTCACAAGCTGACAACACGAGCGGTATTGCCCAATACTTTGACAACTCTATTTGGAATGGTCATGGTAAATCCTACATTGATCAACAGTTAGAAAAGTTGTCTGTAAGGGTACAGGATGACCCGTTGTCGTACTGGTCTGAAGTAAAAAAAATAATGGACGACGTAAACAATGCTATACAAGGTACCGATGAAGCAAGTCGTATACGTCCACTTGAGGTTGTTACTGAAGATGGCATCGAGTTTATAAATAAACCCATTGTGGATGCTAAATACAACTCACGAACGGTGCCCTCTATAACTGAAATAGAAATGGATGAGCGATTTGGTTTGCTCAATCTGTCAGCGTACTACGTTTCAGAATCACAAAGGGAGATGGCAAGGCTGCTGTCCAATACTTTGCAGGCAGACTTTACAGAGCTTGCAATAAAGAATCTAGTAGAAGGTACGGATGTAGGACAGGAAACGTTTGAGCAATCTGTTAAGGCTGCTGCCAACATTTTGTACAAAGTAGATGGTGATGAAATAAACCAATTCAATCAAATCAAACAAGTTGTACAAGCAGCGCATATGGAAGATGTGTTGGACAGCCTAGATACATCTATCAATGTATATAAAATAGATGAAGAGATTGTACGTGAAATGCGAAGGGGTGCTGAAGAGTTTAACAAAAGTCAAGGCAGTGTATACAATGATTTGGTTAAGCAGCAAGCCAAAAGCAACGAAGAGAAGTTGGTGGCTAAGCGTGTTCAACTCACCCAATCCAAGAAAAATATGTTGGACAGATTTGATACACAACGAGACACAATATTGGCAAGTGAAAAACTGAAGATAGCGGATGATTTAAAGAAGCAGATAGATAAGTTACCAAAAGACAAGCAACGCAATCCAGACTTTGTACGCATAGAGAAGGAGCGCGAAGTTGCTAGGGCTAAGGTTATAGCTGATGCAGACAAGGCTAGGAAGAAGGTGACCAAACTGAAGTTGCCCAAAGCACAGGGTGACAAGCAACGAAAGGCCATAACAGCAGAATCAAAGCAAAAGATAAAAGACTTGGAAGCCAAAGCAACTGCTGAAAAGGACGCTATACGCAAACAGTTTAAAGAACAAAAAAAACCGTATGTCAACGATAGTCCAGCTGTGCGTAAACTTAAAGTAGATGCATCTAAACGACTGAGAGCAGAGGAAAAGAAGTTTGTCAAAGAACGTGCTAACTTAGACGAAGCATTAAGAAACAGAAAGAATCAACAGTTAAAAGAATTTAAAAGAGACTTGTTTGATTCAACTGATGATTTGCTACGTCAAGTGCAAGATGCCAAAGTGGGTGTGAAAGACGAGATGGAATCTGTACGTGCTCAGTTGCAGAACATGAACAGCATTGAAGAAAAGATAGCGTACTTAAAAAGAAATGTGACAGACTACAACGAAGACTTTGACACGCTTCTAGAGAAGATAGACGATGCCATGTTGGATGAACAACAGTTGGCAGATTTAGCGACTGTGGTTGAAAATCATGCAGAGATTGTATTGCGAAACAACAACTACTCATATGCACTGACCGGTGATAACTGGTCGGGTGTTAAAGATGGTTTGGATACATTGTTTGCCAATGAAGGATATGCAGCAGCAGTCTTGGGAGAAGCAAACTTTAGGCAACTTAAAAGCGAAGTTCTGACAAAGACTTTAAACAGTCAACAAAGAGTCATACTTGAAGTCTTACGTGCTGAGCCTGGTTCGCTAGATGCTATACATAAAATTGCAAACACCCTTAACGATGCATTGTACATATCGGTACTTGGACTTAGACCTTCATCACACGTAAGAAACATTGTAACAGCACCAACACTAATATATCAAACAACAGGTCAGTTGGTCGGTGTTGGATACACCAAACGCGGATTCAATGCTGTAGCAGACGGTTCAAGGGTAAACAGTAAAGGGTATGGCAAGATTGCTGTTACTACTCCAGATGGTATGGTGTACACCAACGCAGACATATATACAGCACTACAACGAGCAGGTGTAAAATCAAAGTTCCAGTTTATACGAAGTGAGTTTCAACCTAGTAGTCCATTTATGAAGCAAGTTGATGACATGTACAATAAGAACTTGTCTAACTTTGCATGGGAGTTTATTAAAGACATCCCAAACAAATCGGTAGCCTTACAAACATACGAGGATTTCACTTTTCGTGCTGCTGTTATGATTAAGGCTTTGGAAGAAGGTCGTAGCCTAGAAGAGTCTGTCTCCCTTGCAAGACGCTCATTGTTTGATTACTCAGACATATCGCAAGATTTAAACAAAGTATTTCGAGCCATATTTGTGTTTTCGTCATTCACATATCAAAACATAATGGAAGGTCTTAGAGCCTTTTCAGATGTGTCCAAACTAAAACGATATGCCAAAATGATACGCGCAATTAAAAGCACCAACACGTTGTTGCGTAGTTTCAATGAAAATAAACAGTTGCCATATCAAATGTATTATCCAGAATTTGCACAGAATCGAATTGTGTATGAACTAAATACATACGACAACAAAGTAGCTTTTGCAATGGCACCGGCAATACCAGCTGTAGACACTATGACACAACTTATTGGATTTGCTTCATTGCCTTTAACTTACACAGGGCTTGAAGCAAAAGACATAGAAGCGATGGAAGTAATTGTAAATCTGCTTATGCCAATCTACAAAGAGGTGTTGCCACTTGAGCGTAAATATGAGTCTGGTAAAGCTAAGCCCGAAGTCATAAAACTTATAAAACTTGCGTATGGAGCCAAAACTCCAAATGAAATAGCAATGGAATTAGAGAGATTGGCCGGTGGTCGAGTGTCCCCTAAACTTGCAAAGAAGGGCGACAAAAGTGCTATTGATGGATACATCTATAAACTTGATGCGTCCCAACGCAAAAAACTGTATCACGAAACAATGTATACAATGATACAAATGACAGGCGCAAGCTCACAAGTTTCGGATTACGTTCGTCAGTTCTTTCCCGAAGGAACAGGATATGAACGCTTAAATCCTGTTCAACGCTTTGGTAGATTTATAGGTTTGTACGCAATCTCAACAGCAACAGACCCAGACGTACAGCAGAAAATAAATCTACAACGTAAATTATCTGAAATGCGCAAGATAGAACGTGCTGAACAAGAAGCACGGATTGGTGCTACACTCAGAGACAGAAACTTAATTCAACCATCGGAGGAACGATGAACATTAGACACATAGACCACCCAAGTATCAACGATACAAACGTAGCAGCAGTAGCACAGAACTTTGACGCTGCCAAATTTCACAAACACACACTTGTCGTGCCAGAGCAGATTGACACATCCGGCGGTTCGTTTCTAGGACGGCCAGAGTCTATCATAGTGCGCTGTACTGGGTTGGGTGGTAGCAATACCAGTCTTACAGTGAAGGGTACTTGGGATGAAGCAGGTGACCATGTATGGTTTCCAGACACAGCAGGTACGATTGCCTTAGGTGTTACCACAACCACAACAGGTAGTGCGGTATTTGAGTTTAGATTACCAGTGCAGTCTAAATTTTCCAACTCAGATGTATACTTTTTCTTCAAAATAAATGGTTCTGGAAACATCACAATTGACTACTCGCAGATTGTTTGGAGTGAATAATGCCAGTTGCCAGTCCATTTGAAACGACTGGTGGTGGAGAAGTCAATCTGGAGTATGAAGACATTAGTGCGCAGACGGACGGTTCCACCCAAAGTTTCACAGTAAGCAGTGACTACAAATCCGGTTCATTACAGGTATATTGGAATGGACTACTCCAACTGTTTACGGACATTGGAGAGTTGTCTGTTACTAATTTCACAACTTCATTTACACCGGCAAATGATGACTCACTTGTCGTGATATACATACTTAAATAGGAGCCAACAATGGCAGTTCAAATTTCCAAAGAGCAGGTAAAAAACAATGCGATTGATTCAACCAAACTGGATGGG
>Ga0098042_1000577_pt1 | contig 14232 bp, 23 predicted proteins | sample 9_EtaG_FD_75066 | JGI IMG/M metagenome (GOLD analysis project Ga0098042, IMG submission 75066) | Marine viral communities from the Subarctic Pacific Ocean - 9_ETSP_OMZ_AT15188 metaG | ecosystem: Environmental > Aquatic > Marine > Oceanic | place: Pacific Ocean | collected 2015-01-10
AAAAATTTCCATTAGAGTTTGTATATTGGGATTCTGATAGAAGAGGACTATCTAATTGTTCATCTTCTAATGTATATGGAATTTTGTGAAATATTATATAATGTAAAATACCATCATGATTGTGAGGAGCTATATATTCATTCTTTTTTTGAAAATTAAACCATATATTTTCATCTACAACTACATCAGGTAGGTTTTTTTTAAATGTTCTATAGTAATCTTCTAAATAACCATTATTTAATAAATTATCCTGATAGTTAAAATTTGAAGATAAATCAAGAATAAATTGTTTAAATATTTTAGGAATAGGTTTAATCCATTGATTTTCAATATGAGCATAACTCCATATAGGTCCTTTACCATTTGTTTGAGGATTAATTTCTTCAAGTAAGTTATTAATTTCCTCTTGTACTTCCAAAGGAGTAATAAATGTTAAATAACCAAAGTCTCTACTTAAAGCTCTATATAAAGGTTCATTTATATTCATTAAGAAAGCTTACCACCTATAGCTATGAAATCATCATTTGATTTATTTCTTGTTATACTATAAGAAACCCAACTTGGAATTAATACTAAAATACCTGCTGATGATTGGAATGCTTGTACAGAAGGGCCATTAATACTTGAAAGATCTAAAATTAGGTTACCCTTATCTTTATCTGCTCTTAAAAAATATATAAAATCAAATCGGCTATTATTTGTTCTAGATACATTTATTGTAGATTCTTTAGGAAAATTCTTATAAAAATAAGCATGATTTATATTTAACCCCATATCAAATGCTATCTCTTTAATACCAGAAACAATATTATTTAATTCAGGGGTATTTTCATTTAAGTTTAATTTAAATTTTCCATCCTGGTCTAAAGGGGTTAAAGGGGTATTATGTGTTTCTGCAGTTGCTTTTTCATTATCATAATCAAGTTTATATTGTAAGGTATCTACCTTTATTCTAGTTACTGCTCCTAAAAAAGAATATTTCTTTTCAAAATTTTCAGGAGTGTTAACGTCAAAATTATTATTTTCTTCATCTGGGTTTTCGAGTTCAGTTGAAAAATTATCAAAATCATTTTCAGTTTCTAAATCTATTTCAGATGTATTATCTGTTCTCCAATCAGGGGCATTTACAGAATCTTCTGTGTTTAGAGTATTATTATTATCTGTTTCAGATATATTATCTGTTTCCCAATTAAGGGTATTTATAGAATCTTTTGGATTTGAAGTATCATTAGAAGTATCTTCTTCTTCAAATTTGTATTTTTCCCAAGGATTATTAATGTTTTCCATTACTTTTATTATTTTTATTATTATTTTCTTTTTTTATTAATTTTATAGCTAACACACATCTAGAATACGGGCAATGAATTTGAGGAGGTCTAGCAGAGTGAGGAATTGTTGAATCAAATATTATAACCCTACCTGGTTTGGGTATTATAGATTTAACAATTTCTTGTAAATTTGAATCATAAAATAAAGTTTCACCTCCCCAATCTATACTCCATTCAGGATTAATATAAGCTAATATAGTATAGTTATCATTATCAGTTGAATCTACATGAACAAGATCACTAGTTCCAAATGAGGATTTATTAAAAGATATTGATAAAACTTCATGAGTTTCAGAAAAAAAACTAAATTGTTTTGAATTTAAAATTTCACTTGCTACCAAATTATGAGCTATAGTATGGTGTACAGTTTGATTTAACTCTGAGGGTGGGTGTATAGTACATATTTGTTTAGGGGTTGCAAATTTTGTTGACCAAGGGTTATCAAAATTACTATCTATAAAACCTAGCCCCCTACTACAATGTAAATATAGTTCAGAGATATAATTATAACTGATAAAATTATCAAATACTCTTATTTGGAAATTATCTTTTGAATTAAACAAATCCATTATTATCTTTTTTGTCTATAATTACTTTTCTTTTTTTCTTGTTGTTTTCTAAAATTTGATACTGGTGAAGATTTATACCCTGATAACCAGGACATTAATTGTGTATATCTACTTTTTGCGCTTGTTTTACTCATAACTTTTTAAATAATTTAAATGATTAATTTCTTTAATTAAATGTTTACGGAGTGATTTAACATCAGTACCTTTATCTATCTCTTTTAATAGATCTTCATATACTTTTTTTCTATAATCTAAATAACTCATTATGATATAATGTAATAAATTAAAATAGGGTATCCAAATCTTTTAATATTTTTTCTACATCAAACATTTCGTTTATGTTTAGATAAGGGCATTCATATTCATTATCATTAAATGAATAATCAAATACATAAGAATTAATTAATTGATTTGCTTTAGTAGGTAATTTAGCAATAATATTTTTATGTAAATTATATCCAAATACTTTAGGAGACGTACCTACCCAAAACACAATTGAAGGTAAATTTATAGCTGCAGCTACATGTTGTAAACAAGAATCAATAAAAATTCTTTGTGAAGAGGAAGCAACTAAAGAAAATAAATCCATATTAGATAAAGAATTTTCAATACGTTCTATACCTTCTAGTAAATATCCTCCAGGTTTTGTAACATGAATTATATGATACAAAGAAGAATATTTATTTACTAAGGCTTGAGATATTTCTATAGGTAAATCTCGTGTCCATTCATATAGGGTAGGATTTTCCTGCATAAAAGGACCTCCTGTAGTCTGTAATAATAAAATAGGTTTTTCTCTAACCCATTTAGCAGGTGATTGACTTTGGGGATAATTAGTTAAAATTTGAGGTTGTTGATTTTGGTTTTTTATATTTAATAAATCACACCAATTTTCAATTAAGTGTTTTTTTCTAGTGATGTGCCCTGTTTGATCATATGGTTCATGTTTAAAAATAATAACATCTTTATTTTCAATATAATTTTCATAAAAATAAGGATGATTACCTATAGAATAAACCCTATCAATATTAGGATTGTTTAAAAATACTTCTGGGAAACTACAAACTAATATAAACTTCCTATCAGAATATTTATTTTTAATATCTTTAATAAGAGCAGTTGCTGCAATATTTTTACCAAGTCCACCCTGGACATGCCATATAACATATTTTTCCCCCATAACAATAATTTAATAACCTATCTTTTTCCACCAAAGTATGCAGTAGCGTGTCCTTCTTCTATTAATTGTTGATTAACATTTATATCATCAACTTTAATAACAGCAAGACATCTACCATATTTACCCACACCTTGAGATTCTAAAATAAACTTATTTTTACCTTCTTTAAGTATCTCCTTTAATCTAGCTTTAGCAGCTAAACCACGTTTTTTTTCCTCTAGATCTCTAGTTCTAGATTCAGGGGCATTCATCCCTACCATTCTAATTCTTATTTTTTTATGGATATCAAATCCAAGATCAATAAGGGCGTCAATAGTATCTCCATCAACTACCCTTACAACCTTTGCTTTATAAGTATACATACTACTTTTTTACTGATTTCTTTTTTCTACCAGCTCTTGGTTTACCTTTAACTGCTGCTCCTACATCACCTACTTGGTTAGCAAGATCTTTAGCTGCATCTCCAATATCACTAAGCTCTTCTTTTACTCTTTTAGCCCTTCTTTTGACTTCTTTAGTAGTTTTTTTAACTGCTTTAGTAACATCTTCTACTGTTTCTTCGACTTCGTCTGGAATTCCATCCTCGTCCGCGTCAGCAAATAGATTAAAGTACTTGGTTAATACCCAAGTAACCCCTGCTAATGCTGCTACAATTAAGATAATAATTAATAACGTATTCATAATTTGAATTTTAATTTAACATTGATAAGTTTGTATAAACAAACCTTTTATAATTCATACATAAATATTTAATAGCAGCTAATTTGCGCGGAAGTTTTTCCTCTTCAATTAACTGAAAAATATATTCATACATAAATTCTCTACAGTCAACGTGTGCAACTGTATCCTTCCCTTCCGGGATGTATTGTTCGATCATTTTAGTTACGAATCCTTCTAAGTAAGCCGTCATCTTCTTCTATTATTTCTAAACCTAAATCGTTGTCTAATGCTTCTCTAATTTCAAGTTCCATTGGTGGTGGAATCTCTAATTCTCTAAATCTGAATATGTTAAATGTAGGTTCACCCATACCACCATTCATTTTGATTAATGGGTTAGATATTTCTTCTAATTTAACACCAGTTCTACCTAAATTTGGGTAGTCAATTATTTCCCTAATAGTATAATAATCACCTTCCTTAGGAATTTTACTTAGTTTTTTTAGTTGTTCTGATGAAAATTTATCATCAATACATTCAACAAAAGAACCTGCTTTCATATTATAAATTTAAATTATAATCAGAAAATCTAATCATGTATGAAGTCATTTTAGTACCATTACCATCTTCAAATTCATGTCCTTTTCTAAAAAACTTTCTTACATTACCTGCTCCACCTAAATGTGCTGCAGCTAATATTCCTGATTCCGTAATATAAATACCATTTATTGTTTCTCCTACGTATTTTTTAATTTCTCTACGTAATGTATGTCTATTTTTTTGTAATAAAACTAACATTGCTTCCTCCTGTATTTCAGGGTTTGATAGGAATTCATAATTAGATATTTCTTCAAATCCAATTGCATTTAAAGTTTTTCTACCAAATTGATATTTGCCTAAATAACCAAATTGATTAACGGCTTTATAGTTATTAGATGATTCTCTAAATCCAATATCATCTAAAAATTTATTATGACTTTTAATTACAGGTATTTTTACTTTCACCTCTAATTTAGGTTCTATTATATCAAGTGATTTAATAATTGGTTGAACCTCAATAGCTTCAACTTTAGGAGTAATAAAAACCATTCTTGTAAATGCTGATAGAACGGATAATAAAAATATTAATCCTATTGCTGACGATAATTTTCTCATATAAATTATTTAGTTAAACTTGCTCTAATTTCCTTAATATGCTTACAGTTACCTCTTGATCTCCAGGCACCTGGACAGTTACATTTTAATGAACTAGAATCGACTTGTCTTACAGTGTAAACTGCATCACTGCTTGAGGACTTAAATGTCCATGTTTTTTGTTTTGGTTTTTCTTTTTTTATTTTGGGTTTTTTCCAAATAATATCATTTAGTTCAGTTTTAGGATGAACTTTTTGCCAAGTAGGGACAATATACTTATCTCCCTTCAGGTCAACAAATAAACTTGGAGCAAGAATTGGGTGTTCATACTCGTATTTGAAAACACTAACATGAATATAACTTCCAAAACCTGAGGGATTAATACCTAGTGATGTGGTATCTTTGTGAATTATTCTAGTACGTTTATTACCGTACTTATTTGTATTACTAAATTGTAATAATGCCATAACCTTTGATTACCCATAAATATACGAACTCTATTTGGGGAAACCAAATTTATCTTGGGTGACCTATACTTTCTCTACCATCAAAAATATAAGGTTGAAAATTAGGATCATCTCCATCTACCCAATGAAGAAAACAATGAGTACTAAATTTTACTTCTAAAGATTCTCTCCAATGTTCTACTTCCATTCCTTTATAAAAAATAATATCTGAAGTTTGTTGGAGATTTTTTACAATATTTGACTTTTTATCTTTTAAGAAAAAGGGCCAAACCCAATTTTGATCAGTATCTAAACAAATAGTAGCAGAATATTGACAAGAGGGTCTATCTTTATGTGGACGAAGAGTATATCCTTCATTATAAACTCTAAAATAAGAATAAGAAGGCATTAAATTTTTACCTGTTAAGTTTTTATAAAAAGGAGTTAAATATATAAGAAGAGATTCACTTATAGTAGAAGCATATAAAGCTTTATTTTTACCATCTCCTACAACAACACTATCTCCATCTCTATACTCTATATTTGCATTAAGTGATGTTAATGCAGAATTTGGTTTTAAAAAGTAAAGTAAGTCTTTTGTAAAATAATTTTCTATTTTACAGTAACCCAATTTTTCTAACTGGGATCTTTTTTTGTATAACATTTTCTAATAAATATTAACTTCCACAGAATCTCATATCAACAAAAGCAGTAGTACAGGTGTCACTATTTGCCCAATAACAAAGTTTACAGTTATTTGATTTAGATGAAATAAAATTCCAAACGGATGGCACACTATGGGTCATCGAACGGTTATATACACAACAACTAAAAGCTAAATTAGCACACGCCATTCCATAAGCAGAATTAGCTTTCATTATATTTCTTGCATTTTTAGTAGTATATTGATAAGAATCATATGAGTTAGATGGGTTTTGTGGCTGTGGAATACCTCCAACTGTATAAAGTTCAACACTTTGGCCTGTGTATGGATTTATATACCCCTGAAAACCAGTATTAACTAAATTTTGGGCTTGTACACACCATCTATATCTTGATGTTTGATATCTTTGTGGTGTAAAAGGAGGATATGGAGTTGTAGTTTGACATTGATTTGTTGCTACACACTCTCCTGCAGGTGTTGCAGCCCAAGCTCTTCCTTTATAATTGGTATTATGAGTTAAACTTCCAAATCCTTGTGAATAAGCACCAGGTCCACTACCAGGGGTAGTATATTTAGTATTTGAGGTATAAGAATTAGAAGTACCAAAATAAAAACCTCTTGTTACGGCAGGATCATTACCATCTTGTGTAACATTACCATTAGCTGTCATTGAACTATCACTAATGGAGGTAAATGCATTTGTTGTAACAGTAGGAACTTCAATATCACTCCAACCATAAAAATCACTCATTGCATCAGGTGTTGTAAATTCAGCATAAAGTGAGGCACTATGTAGTGAATTTTCACCTTTAGAACCTTGCAATTCACTATTCCATATAGTGTCCCATAATTTTAATGTACCAGTATTAGGTATTGCCATAATATTTTAATTTTTTAAATTTTTAAGCGTCTGTTAAACCACTATTATATGTTGTAGTTTTTATCCAATCATAAGCTGCCTCATAAGGGTTTGTGTCTGAGCTAAAATCCCATGAACCTATAATTTCACCTTCATATAAATGATTTGTCCAATCTGCTGATCTGGATTCCGCTGAACCATATACTCTATAATGTCCTTCTAACCCCATAAAAGTAGTGCTTCCACTTTGAGCTAATGTATATACATTAGCGTTTTTTACTCTAATATAAGATCCACTATACACAGTTCTGGTTTCTTGTGATTGTGAAACTGAAATATATCCTGAAGTGCCCCTTTTATCATAGTGTTCATGGTCTGAAGGTAAATCTGCTGGATATTCTACAAATACTGAAGAGGTTAAAGATGGATGTTCAGTGTATGTTGTTATTACTATATCTCCTGTTAATGCCATTGTTTAATATTTTTATTCGGATATAAATATTATATTTTTTAAAGAAAACCTAGTCTAATATTTCTTTTAAAGAAATAGTTTCGTTAACATTATCCCTATTATCAGCTGCAAAATTATCAAATTCACCTTCTACATCTAGCCCATCTAAATCTACTAAACCAGCTTCAGCATTATTCATTAATTGATCAGCAAATGATTGGTAAAAATCATCAGGATAAGCATTTGTATAAATACCTTTTAAATGTCTAATTATTAAATTTTCCACTGTATTTGATTGTTTTTCCTCTTGCTCTTCAAATCTTTGACCTGGAGCCTTTACTCTACCATATAAAATTTCTTCAATTGCTTGGATCATATCATCAACATTAATAGTTCCTTCTTTATAAGCATCTATATGGAATCCAATTTCATCTACAACAGCAGGTTGTATATAAAGTTGTCCTATTCCTTTAGGATTTTCCTTATCACTAGGTCTATCTTCCATCATACCTTTTGCTTTCCTAGCATCTTTTTCAATGGCATCTTTTTCTTTTGCCATCATTTGCATTATTGCTTTTAATTTAAGTTGATCATCTGAAGATAATTTACTCATTCTTATTTTTTCTTGTTGATCCATAATTTTTTATATATGTTATAAATATTAAAGTTTTTCAATTACTTCCATTATTTGTGCTTGAGCCATTATATGAGCTCTACTATATTTTAATTCTCCATCTTTATAAAAAAGTAATGTTGGAAATGCAAAAATATCATTTTTTTCTAACCATAAATGATGTTCTTTATTATTTTTTTCAATAAATTCTACATCTGTTCTACCTTCTTTATGGTACCAAGCAGCTGTTCTACCTATAATAGAACTACAAATTATAGATGGTCTCGATGTAGCTGCAAAATTAGTATTAATACATTTAATAACTGTAATCATTTAGTGAAATATAATAATATTTTATTCAGTATCCAAATTTAAAATGAAAATCTACCACCTAACATAAAGTTGGTTAAAGTAGGGAACTGTGGTATTGTTGATTCTATAACGGTAGTACCTAAAGTTAAGCCAAATCGTTTAGTAAACATATAATTAAAGTTTAAACCACCAATTGCCATAACATCTTTATTCCATATAGTACTATAATTACTCATACTCATTGAGAAAAATGGGCTTGATACTGCCAACATTGGGCTTATAGTTAATCGTTCATTCCATTTATAGGGTTTAGTTATAAACCCAGTTAATGAAGTACTAAGTAAAACATCATCAAAATATACAACACCTTCTCTTATATCTAATTCGAATGAAGAAAATGATGTACCAAATGCTAATCCCTTAACTGATCCTTTTTCACCTAACCATATAAAACTATTATTAATAGTACCCATATAAGTAGTAAACATTTTAGATCCACCTAAACCTAAGGAATATACTCTATTAGCTCTACCTTCATCATTTATATTAACTTTAGTATAACTTAAATTAAGTAAAAATTGTTCCATATTATCATAAACCATTGCATTAACACCAAATGTTTCAGTACCAAGTAATGTTGACTGGCTATAACCAACCATAGCGGCCATATTGTATTCACCTGTTGGGGCCTGTTGTGCTAAAACATTTGACATAATAACAGGTGGAGCAAACTGTCTTTTTTCTCGTTTCTTCTTTTCTTCCTCCTCTGTATCTTCGTTGTCGCTTTCCTCTTCATCGTTTTCTTCCTCATCATCTTCAGTTTCTTCTTCGTCAGATTCCTCTTCATCGCTCTCCTCTTCACTGTCTTCTTCTTGCTCCTCGTCATCTGATTCTGATTCTTCTTCTGATTCTTCTTCTGATTGTTCTTCTTCTGATTCTTCATCTTGTTTTTCTTCTTCTTTAGATTCTTCTTCGGTTTGTTCTTCCTCTTTTGATTCCTCTTCAGTACTTTCATCAGATTCACTTTCGCTTTCACTCTCTGATTCACTCTCGCTTTCAGATTCGCTTTCACTTTCACCTTCTGTACTGTCATCTGATTCACTTTCAGATTCTACTTCGGAATCGGATTCAGTCTCTTCAGTTTCCGTCTCAGAAGTTTCAGATTCACTTTCAGTACTCTCAGATTCAGTTGTTTCTGTTTCTGATTCTGTTGATTCTGTCTCGGTAGTATCATCTGTGGTTTCTGTTGTTTCGGATTCTGTAGTCTCTGTTTCAGTTGATTCATTAGTTTCAGTTGTTTCGGTTGTTTCTGTTTCTGTGGTTTCAGTTGATTCAGTACTACCTGTATCAGCTGTTTCTGTTTCTGTGGTTTCAGTTGAAGAAGTATCTACATCCGTATCTGTAGAAGTGTCAACGTCAGTATCTGTAGATGTATCTGGTGTACTTGTATCGGTTGAAGTATCGGGTACATCAGTATCAGTTGAAGTATCAGGTACATCTGTACTAGCTGTACTAGTATCAGGAGTAGTTGTATCAGGTACATCAGTATCAGGCACACTAGTGTCGGGTATGTCTGTGTCAGGTACTGATGTATCCGGTACACTTGTATCTGGGATGCTAGTATCCGGGACTGAAGTATCTGGAATAGAAGTGTCGGGGATGCTAGTATCTGGTATTGTAGTGTCAGGTATACTTGTGGTAACAGAAGTATCAGGTACATTAACTTGATTTGCTATATTAGTAGCATTTGTGGCTGCTTCTGTAGCTTGATTAACTGTTTCCTGTGTTTGGGTTGTTGTAGTAACTGTAGTTGTAGCTGTATTAGAACAAGGACTTAAAGCATTCCACCATAGCCAAGTTTCCTCTAACCATGCTTGTAATGTTCCGTTTTGAAATTCGGCAGCACTAAATACTCTTGATTTATTATAGAATGAAACTGCAGTTTGTCCATTCATTGGTACTGAAAATACCGTTACAGCACCAGTACACCTATCAACATAGGTTTGGATTAAGTTTTGGGAATATATAAAATTTCCCAAAAATAAAAATAATACAACTAATAGTTTTTTCATTAATGGTCAAAAATACCTTTACGTAACATTCGTTTAACAATTTTTGCTACAGCTGTTTCTAGAGCTTTTCTTGTACTTACACCTATTGATGATTGATTAAATGCAACTTCTTCTAAGTTGTCATCATTAAGAAAAGTTAATTCTCTAGTTGTTGTTGCTTTACCTAATCCAGAACCAGTCATATATAATCCTGTTTCAGCATCAACTGCTCTTACTTGCATTCCTAAACGTGTTACTAAAGTATTTTTTATACCATCTTTTAAATTGATAGTTTCATCTTCAGAGATAGAAAAATCATATATTTCAATATAAATGAAATATTTAGCTAAGGTAATTTTACCCATTATATTTACATCATTTGCTGTAAATCCTTTTTGGGATGCCTTATATTGGTTTACCATTCTATCTTTAATCTCATCTCTAGTTTCAACAAACTCAAATCTAAATGTTTCGTCTAAAAATGCAACAGTTATATTTGTTAATCCTAAACCAACTCTATAGTCTCTTAATTCAGGATACATACTTAAAACATCTTCAGTAACACCTATATTAAGTAATGCTACTGGTACTGGATCACCATTATACTCCGGTATTGAATATATTGATGCTCTTTTTTCAAATTCTGCTTGGTAATCTTCAGTTGTTGTTTTACCTATTGTTTGATTAAACAAAAATGGGGTGAAAAATAAAAATAAAAATGCTAAATATTTTTTAAACATTATAATTCTTTTTTAAATCTATTCCAATCAAATGCTGAACCTGGATCAGTTTTACCTTGTCCTTTACCTCTTACATCATCACCACTTACATCTGAATGGCGTACTACAGCATTAGCTGGTATGTTATATTGTTGCATCCAATACTGACAGACTTCTAATGATGTTTTAAATTGTTCTTCAGTATAAGTTCCTGGTGTTTGTATTGCCTTACTAAATGTTCCAAAATCATGTGTCCCAGGAACTAATAATTCAAATCCCAAAAAATGAGAATTTAAATTTTCTAAATTCCCAAATTTAGATTTACCAGCATGAAATGCTTTATTTGGTGTTTGAACCATTTTTTCATAAGTACCATCTGGTTTAATAAAACCATGTACTGATAGTTTTATTGATTTTAAAAAATCATGTGCAGGCATTGGTCCATCATCCATTTTTAGGTACTCAGCCATTGAATGGATTATTATTCCTTTAGGTATTATAGCCATTACATAAATCCTTTTGTACTGTCCTTAGCAGGTGGTGGTGTTGATTCTTTTTTACCACCAAATGTTTTACCTATCTCAGAAATACCAAATGAACCTAATACAACCCATACAAATGAATCATATATAAATTCATTAATAACTAGATCCTTTCCAAAGTATCCAGTAACTAAATCTAATACAGCAAACAATACCATTATTACAAATGATGCGAAACCAACTACTGATTTTTCGTTGATGTCATTAGTGTCTTTAAATAAATCTTTCATATTTTCCTTTTTATTTATTATAAATATTAACTACCAGTCAATACCTTCTTTTTTACGTTTTTCAGTTTCAGTTAATTTCTCTTTAGGTTTAACGTAAACCTTTTTAACTACAGTATCTTTTTGTTGTTCAGGAATTGTTATATTAATAGTAGGACCTTCAACATTAACTTCTTGTTTTTGTTCTACAGCTATAGCTGCATCGTCCTCTACTCCAAAAAATTCCTCAACTTTATCAGAAAATACAGTGCCAAGAGTTGCTAATACAATTCCTACACCTGCAGTTATTTGAGCTTTAACATTTTTAAGTAAATCTTTCATTTTTTTTATTTTTAATTATCTAATGGACATCCATTATTTGATTCGGGGCCTGCTAATGTAGGACATTTATCATTCATATGAATAATACCGTCCCCATCAACATCACTACCTTGAATTGATAGAACTAGGTCATTATGCATTCCCTGTAATTGTTGTGATATTGCTTCTACTTGTGCTGATGTAGCCATACTATCTACTGCTGTTTGAATTTCTGAAAATGACTGGCTTATTCTCATTATTTGTAAATATAGACCAGCCCACTGGTTGCCACTTTCTACTAATGCTTCTAATTCATATAAAGTTCCTGCTGAGGCTGCTGCTGCGGCATCCATTGCTTCAGTATATGCTACAGTTGCTACATGATATTCATCCATAGTTACTTGATATTCTATCATAGCATTCATATAAGCATCTAAATCTTGGGCTATATACTCTAAATCAGTTACAATAGATTCCATATCAGTTGTAATTTGATCAACATTAAGAGCTTGAAATGAAGCAGTTAATTGTTCAAGAGATTCAATTAATCTAGCAAAACCATTTTCCATAGATGGATTAATACAACTTATTGATAAAGTAAGAAAAAATAAAACTATAAATTTTTTCATAAAATAGTTTGGTTTGTTTCTGCTATTAATTGGCCTCTATGGTAAACTGATATTGTATAATGACCTGCTTTAAATGCATTAGTATAAAAAGCATATACATTATTACCTACCTTTGCTTCTAATGTGCTTTTTGTTATTAAATTATTAAAAACATCTTTTACTTCTAAAGTATAAGTTGTATTAATAGGACTTTTAATATTAAATAAATCAGTATCTGTTATAGTACTATTATAAAAACTTAGTCCAATATCACCTTCTACTTGAAGATCTGGTATGATCGATTCAGTATTATCAAGTGAATAATCTTTAGCACAACCTGTTAGTATTAATAAAGCAAGTAATATTCTTTTCATTATTGTAAGTTTAGTATTAATCTTTTTCCTTCTGTATTTACGGCATCAGTATTGAATATGGTAACTGTACCTACAGGTGATGTTACTTGACCTGTAAAGTAAATTTTTACTGTTGAACCATTTGCTATTGCATTAGCTTCTTGTTGTATACTACCTAAATTTATTCTACCATCGTCTGCTTGTTGAGCAAAATTAGTTACAGTTTGTCCTGTATTAAATTCTACTTTATCAAATGTTAATCTTGTAGTATCATAATTTAATTTTAATTGAAAACCAGCTACCTGTTCTGAGGTTAATTGTAATGTTGTTACTACTTCTCCATCTACAATAGCAGTATTTACATCTATAAATGCTTGATTTACTTCTTGTTTAGCTACTCCAACTCCAAATATTTCACTTCTATTTGAATTACCTATATATAATGGATTCATAGCCACTTTTTGTGTTGGTGATGATGAATTACTTATTGACATTACTCCTGATGCGTCTGATGGTGGGGTTGATGAATAAGATAAATTTACATCTCCTAATATTGCTGATGAATAATTAATAGTATTGCTAGCAGCCGACCAATTTATTTCATCTGATACTTCAGATGATTGAATAGTTTTTTCATGACCTTCATTTAAAGCAATACCACCTAAGAAATTTTGTTTAGTATATCCTTCACCTACCGAAGTTTTTACTATAGGAAAAGTAGTAGCAAAAGCATAAGATCCACCTGCATAATAAGTAAATGATCCAATTACATGACCTAATAAATTATAAGCATCCTGAGGGTTAATTGTGTTACTTTGATCTGTATCAGCAAGTGGGTATTGAATACCGTAATCAAATTCATGTACTGATCCCCCATGTCCAAACTTACCTACTTCTTTTAAAGTTAATACTGCATCTGATATTGTTACAGCATTTTCAGTAATTGTTTTCCATTCTGTTTCTGTATAAGTTGTATGAAATTGTAGTTTATATGTTTTTGTAGATGAAATAATATAGTCTGTTATATTGACTTCTCCACCTGTATCAAATGCTAAATCAGCTACTTCAGTTCCATCCTCTATTACTTTAACTTTTATTTTAGTTAAATCTATTTCTCCACCCGCATCTAATTTAACATAAATGTTTGAATCTAAATCTTCAAGTGGTATATGAGTAATAAATTGGGTATCATGTGCTCTTACTTTACCAGTGGGATAAA
>Ga0098042_1000580_pt1 | contig 14210 bp, 8 predicted proteins | sample 9_EtaG_FD_75066 | JGI IMG/M metagenome (GOLD analysis project Ga0098042, IMG submission 75066) | Marine viral communities from the Subarctic Pacific Ocean - 9_ETSP_OMZ_AT15188 metaG | ecosystem: Environmental > Aquatic > Marine > Oceanic | place: Pacific Ocean | collected 2015-01-10
CATCAAGAGCGGCTCCGGTGAGCCCAACACCAAGAAGGTGGGCACGGTGAACCGGGCGCAGCTGGAAGAGATCGCCAAGGCCAAGGAGCCTGATCTCACCGCCGCGGATCTGGACGCCGCAGTGCGCACTATCGCGGGCTCCGCCCGTTCCATGGGCCTGGACGTGGAGGACTAACCAATGGCTAAGCTGTCCAAGCGCGCCCGCGCCATCCGTGAAAAGATCGAGCCGGGCAAGTTGTACCCGGTGGAAGAGGCCGTGACTCTGCTGGCCGAGATGTCCACCGTGAAGTTCAAGGAATCCATCGACGTGTCCGTGAATCTGGGCGTCGACCCGCGTAAATCCGACCAGAACGTGCGTGGCGCCTCCGTGCTGCCCCACGGTACCGGTAAGACCGTGCGCGTCGCCGTATTCGCTCAGGGCGCCAAGGCGGAAGAAGCCAAGGAAGCCGGCGCGGACGTGGTCGGTTTCGACGACCTGGCCGAGCAGGTTCAGGGCGGCGAGATCAATTTCGACGTGGTGATCGCTTCTCCGGACGCCATGCGCGTGGTCGGTAAGCTGGGCACCATCCTGGGTCCCCGCGGTCTGATGCCCAACCCCAAGGTGGGCACCGTGACTCCGGACGTGGCCCAGGCGGTTAAGAACGCCAAAGGCGGTCAGGTGCGTTACCGCACCGACAAGGGCGGCATCATCCACTGCACCGTGGGTCAGGTGGGTTTTGACGCCAACGCCATCAAGGAAAACGTGGAAGCGCTGATCAACGACCTGAAGAAGGCCAAGCCTTCTTCCGCGAAAGGCGCGTATTTCAAGAAGGTCACGCTTTCCAGCACCATGGGCCCGGGCCTGGCGATCGATCCCGCCTCCCTGGCCATGTAAGAAAACGGGCCGGCTTAGGCCGGTCCAAAGGGCTTTGATCCCGGCGGCGGCCTCGCAAGAGGCGCGGCCGACGGGGCGTCAAAGACCGCAGGTCCGCTGACGTGAATGGAGTCTGGCTTTATGAGCCAAGTTTCCGTCCGCGATTAAAGGGTAACCGCCTGCGCAGGCGCGGTAGTTACAAATCCTGTGTCAAAGCAGGGGCTGGCTTCCGCGATACCGACCGGGCAACCGGTCATGGCAACCGCCGGGTACATCAGCAAGGCAGTCGATGAATCCGGTTAAGTTTGTGAATCCAGGAGGTAAATCGTGCCTTTGAATCTGGAGGACAAACGGGCGATTGTGGTTTCGGTGAATGCTGCGGCTTCCGAAGCGCTGTCCGCCGTGGTTGCCGACTATCGTGGTCTCTCTGTGGCGGAAATGACCAATCTCCGTCTCAAGGCCCGCGAAACCGGCGTGTATCTGAAAGTTGTTCGGAACACGTTGGCCAAGCGCGCCGTTGCAGGTACTGAGTATGAGTGCCTCACCGATGCGCTGGTCGGCCCCACGGTTCTGGCTTTTTCCCAAGAAGATCCGGGCGCAGCTGCCCGTCTCATCAAGGATTTCGCCAAGGACCACGACGCGCTCGAAGTTAAAGCATTGGCGATAGGCGGTGTGGCTTACGACGCTAAGGATATCGACATCCTGGCGAAGCTGCCCACCCGCGATGAAGCCATTGCTCAGCTTATGTCCGTCATGCAGGCCCCGGTGGCCAAGTTTGTCCGCACCCTCAACGAGGTACCGGGCAAGTTTGTTCGCACGATGGCCGCTGTGAAGGACAAGAAACAGCAGGAAGCTGCCTGAGCCTCAGGCCGGCAGCGTAACTACCCGATTCACTCGGGATCGCCCGTACGGTGATTTTAGGAGATTGAAAATGGCCGTTTCCAAAGAAGATATCCTCAGCGCAGTAGCTGATATGAGTGTTATGGACCTCGTTGAACTGATCGAGGCCATGGAAGAGAAGTTCGGCGTAACCGCCGCTGCCGCCGTTGCCGCTGCTCCCGCAGCCGCTGGTGGTGACGCTGGTGCCGCCGCCGAAGAACAGACTGAGTTCGACGTGGTTCTGACCGGTTTCGGCGACAAGAAAGTCGGCGTGATCAAGGCAGTGCGCGAAGTGACCGGTCTGGGTCTGAAAGAAGCGAAAGAACTGGTTGAGAGCGCACCCGCTCCGGTCAAGGAAGGCGCTTCCAAGGACGAAGCCGAAGAGATCAAGAAAAAGATCGAAGAGGCCGGCGGTACTGCTGAGCTCAAGTAAGCGCGAGAGCGTTATGTCTTTCCACATTATGACGGAAAGACGCCGGCTGGCAGCTTAAGGGCTGCCAGCCTTTTGTCGTTTCTGTATGAAGGGTTTCGTACAGAAGTATCACCCAGGGGTGATAGGTCAACAGCCGAGGAACGCAGATGGCATACTCATTCACTGAGAAAAAGCGGATCCGCAAAGATTTCGGCAAGCTTCCAAAGGTCATGGAGGTTCCGTACCTTCTGGCCATACAGCTCGATTCTTACCGCAAGTTCCTGCAACACGACAAAAGCGCCGATGAGCGCTTTGAAGAAGGCCTGGAAGCGGCCTTCCGGTCCGTATTCCCGATATCAAGCTACTCCGGGAACGCGGCACTCGAGTATGCCGGCTATGAGTTCGGCAAACCCGTTTTCGATGTCAAGGAATGCATCATTCGTGGCACCACCTATGCCGCGCCTTTGCGCGTGCGTATCCGGTTGGTGATCTACGACAAAGAGTCCAATGGCGCCATCAAGGACATCCGTGAGCAGCAGGTCTACATGGGTGAAATCCCCCTGATGACCGAAAACGGTACCTTCGTGATCAACGGTACCGAGCGGGTCATCGTGTCCCAGCTGCACCGTTCTCCCGGCGTGTTCTTCGACCACGACAAGGGCAAGACGCACTCCTCCGGGAAGCTGCTGTATTCCGCCCGGGTGATTCCCTACCGTGGTTCCTGGCTGGACTTCGAGTTCGATCCCAAGGACATGGTGTACGTGCGTATCGACCGCCGCCGCAAATTGCCGGCGACGATCCTGCTGCGCGCGCTGGGCTACACCTCCGATGAAATTCTCGACATCTTCTTCGAGACCAACGAGATTCTGGTCGAAGACGGTGTGTATCGCATGCGCCTGGTGCCGGAACGTCTGCGTGGTGAAACCGCGACGTTCGATATCCTGGCCGGCGATGAAGTGGTGGTGGAACGTGGCCGCCGGGTAACCGCGCGTCACATCCGCCAGCTCGAAAAAGCCAATATCGAATACCTGGAAATTCCCGCCGAATACCTCCAGGGCCGTTACCTCGCCAAGTCCATCATCGACGAGGAAACCGGCGAGGTATTGCTGGAGTGTAATACCGAGCTGGGCGCCGACGCGCTGGAGAAACTGGAGAAGGGCGGCATCAAGCGGTTCGAGACGTTGTACACCAACGATCTCGACAATGGGCCGTTCATGTCCGACACCCTGCGTGCCGATCCCACCCGCAGCCCCCTTGAGGCGCTGGTGGAAATCTATCGCATGATGCGCCCCGGCGAGCCGCCCACCAAGGAAGCGGCGGAGAACCTGTTCCGCAACCTGTTCTTCACCGACGAGCGCTATGACCTGTCCGGCGTGGGCCGGATGAAGTTCAACCGTCGTCTGGGCCGTGAGGACGTCACCGGCCCGGGTATCATCTATGACGGTCGCTACTTCAGTAACCGCACCGACGATGAAGGCAAGCAGTACTACGAGCAGATCGGCGGCGAGACCTCCGACATCATCGACGTACTGAAGACGCTGGTGGACATCCGCAACGGCAACGGCGTGACCGATGACATCGATCACCTGGGCAACCGCCGCATCCGTTCCGTCGGCGAGATGGCCGAGAACCAGTTCCGCGTCGGTCTGGTCCGTGTCGAGCGCGCCGTGAAAGAGCGCCTGAGCCTGGCCGAGTCCGAGGGCCTGATGCCCCAGGACCTGATCAACGCCAAGCCGGTGGCGGCGGCGGTGAAGGAGTTCTTCGGCTCCTCCCAGCTGTCCCAGTTCATGGACCAGAACAACCCGCTGTCCGAGATCACGCACAAGCGTCGTGTCTCCGCGTTGGGCCCGGGCGGCCTGACCCGTGAGCGCGCCGGCTTCGAAGTGCGCGACGTGCACCCGACCCACTACGGCCGGGTATGTCCGATCGAGACGCCGGAAGGCCCGAACATCGGCCTGATCAACTCGCTGGCCAGCTACGCGCGCACCAACGAGTACGGTTTCCTGGAGTCCCCCTACCGCAAGGTGATCGACGGCAAGGTGACCGACGAGATCGAGTATCTCTCCGCCATCGAGGAAGCCGAGTGCGTGATCGCCCAGGTGGACGCCAAGATGACCGACGACGGCGGCTTCGTTGAAGACTTCGTCACCGTGCGTCACCGCTACGAATTCACCGTCATGGAGCGGGACACCATTACCCATATGGATGTCTCCCCGCGCCAGGTGGTGTCAGTGGCCGCGTCCCTGATTCCGTTCCTGGAGCACGATGACGCCAACCGCGCCTTGATGGGCTCCAACATGCAGCGCCAGGCGGTACCGACCCTGCGTGCCGAGAAGCCCCTGGTGGGCACCGGTATGGAGCGTCACGTGGCCCGCGATTCCGGCGTCTGCGTGGTGGCCCAGCGTGGCGTCGTGGTGAACAAGGTGGATGCCTCCCGGATCATCGTTAAAGTGAACGACGATGAGGTGGTGGAAGGCGAAGCCGGTGTGGATATCTACAACCTCACCAAGTACACCCGCTCCAACCAGAACACCTGCATCAACCAGCGTCCGCTGGTGAAAGTGGGTGACCGGGTCTCCGCCCGCGACATCATGGCCGACGGCCCGTCCGTGGACATGGGTGAACTGGCCCTGGGCCAGAACATGCGCGTCGCGTTCATGCCCTGGAACGGTTACAACTTCGAGGATTCCATCCTCATCTCCGAGCGTGTGGTGAAAGAGGACCGCTTTACCTCCATCCACATTCAGGAACTGACCGCCATCGCCCGGGACACCAAGCTGGGCGCCGAGGAAATCACCGCCGACATCCCCAACGTGGGCGAGGCGGCGCTGGGCAAGCTGGACGAGTCCGGTATTGTCTACATCGGTGCGGAAGTGGAAGCCGGCGACATTCTGGTGGGCAAGGTGACGCCGAAGGGCGAAACCCAGCTGACGCCGGAAGAGAAGCTGCTGCGTGCCATCTTCGGCGAGAAGGCGTCCGACGTGAAGGACACCTCCCTGCGTGTGTCCTCCGGCGTGAAAGGCACGGTGATCGACGTTCAGGTGTTCACCCGTGACGGCGTCGAGAAAGACGAGCGCGCCAAGCAGATCGAGCAGGACGCGCTGGACAAGTTCCGCAAGGACCTGAAGGACGAGTACCGCATTCTCGAGCGGGACAGCCTGGACCGTCTGCGCACCGTGATGGTGGGCAAGAAGGTCAACGGCGGCGCCGGCCTCAAGCGTGGTACCGAGCTGACCGACGCGATCCTGGACGATCTGGACGCGGCCCAGTGGTTCGAACTGCGCCCCGCCGACGACGACGTGGCCGAGCAGCTCGAGCGTACCCATCAGTACCTGGAGCAGCACAAGAAAGAGCAGGACGAGCGCTACAAGGACAAGCAGTCCAAGATCTCCGGCGGCGACGACCTGTCCCACGGCGTGCTCAAGGTGGTCAAGGTCTATCTGGCGATCAAGCGTCGCATCCAGCCCGGTGACAAGATGGCCGGCCGTCACGGTAACAAAGGTGTGATCTCCGTGATCATGCCCGAGGAGGACATGCCGTACGACGAGCATGGCGTGCCGGTGGACGTGGTGCTCAACCCGCTGGGTGTGCCGTCGCGGATGAACGTGGGTCAGATTCTCGAGACCCACCTCGGTTGGGCGGCCAAAGGCCTTGGCGAGCGCATCGGCGAGATGCTGGATCAGGAAAAGAAAGCCACCGAGGTGCGCGATTTCCTGGACCAGATCTACAACCAGACCGGCGCCGGCGGCACCGACGAGGAGTGGGGCAGCTTCAGCGAAGCCGACATCATGGAGCTGGCCGAGAACCTGCGGGCCGGCGTGCCCATGGCCACCGCCGTATTCGACGGTGCCAAGGAGTTCGAGATCAAGGCGCTGCTGGAGCTGGCCGGTTACGACCGCTCCGGTCAGATCCAGCTGTGGGACGGCCGCAGTGGCGAACCGTTCGACCGCAAGGTGACCGTCGGCTACATGTACATGCTGAAGCTGAACCACCTGGTGGACGACAAGATGCACGCCCGCTCCACCGGTTCGTACAGCCTGGTGACCCAGCAGCCGCTGGGTGGTAAGGCACAGTTCGGTGGTCAGCGCTTCGGTGAGATGGAAGTCTGGGCGTTGGAGGCGTACGGCGCCGCCTACACCCTGCAGGAAATGCTCACCGTGAAGTCCGACGACGTAAATGGCCGTACCCGCATTTACAAGAACATCGTCGACGGCGACCACCGGATGGATCCGGGCATGCCGGAATCCTTCAACGTACTGCTGAAGGAAATCCGGTCTCTCGGTATCAATATCGAGCTGGAAAACGACTGAGTGCGTGACGCCGCCTTCGGGCGGCGCGCCACCCGGGCGGCGCTGCCGCCCGACCCGGATTTAGGAAAGAATCGCGAGCGAAAGCTCCATACGGAGGACTGGCCTTGAAAGACTTGCTGAATCTGCTCAAAAGTCAGGGACAAGTCACGGAATTCGACAAACTGAAGATCGGTCTGGCGCCGCCGGACCTGATCCGTTCCTGGTCTTTTGGCGAAGTGAAAAAGCCGGAGACCATCAACTACCGTACGTTCAAGCCGGAGCGTGATGGCCTGTTCTGCGCGCGTATTTTCGGTCCTATCAAGGACTACGAATGCCTGTGCGGTAAATACAAGCGGCTCAAGCACCGGGGCGTGATCTGTGAGAAGTGTGGCGTTGAAGTCACCCTCTCCAAGGTTCGCCGTGAGCGCATGGGCCACATCGAGCTGGCCAGTCCGGTAGCGCACATCTGGTTCCTCAAGTCGCTGCCCTCGCGCATCGGCCTGATGCTGGACATGACCCTGCGCGACATCGAGCGGGTGCTGTACTTCGAGTCCTTCGTGGTGACCGAGCCGGGTATGACCACTCTGGAGCGCGGTCAGCTGCTGACCGACGAAGAGTACTTCGACGCGCTCGAGCAGTTCGGTGATGAGTTCGAAGCCAAGATGGGCGCCGAGGCGGTCCAGCAGCTGCTGCTGGAGCTCGACCTGCAGGAAGAGATCAACACCCTGCGCGAGGACATCGAGGCGACCAACTCCGACACCAAGCTGAAGAAGCTGTCCAAGCGTCTCAAGCTGATGGAAGGCTTCCACGCCTCCGGCAACGCGCCGGAGTGGATGATCATGACGGTGCTGCCGGTGCTGCCGCCGGACCTGCGTCCGCTGGTGCCCCTGGACGGCGGCCGCTTCGCGACCTCCGACCTGAACGATCTCTACCGCCGGGTGATCAACCGTAACAACCGCCTCAAGCGGCTGCTGGACCTGAACGCCCCGGACATCATCGTGCGCAACGAAAAGCGCATGCTGCAGGAGTCCGTGGACGCGCTGCTGGACAACGGCCGCCGTGGCCGCGCCATCACCGGTTCCAACAAGCGCCCGCTGAAGTCCCTGGCCGACATGATCAAGGGCAAGCAGGGCCGTTTCCGTCAGAACCTGCTCGGTAAGCGGGTGGACTACTCCGGCCGTTCCGTGATCGTGGTGGGCCCGACCCTCAAGCTGCACGAAACCGGTCTGCCGAAGAAGATGGCTCTGGAACTGTTCAAGCCGTTCATCTTCGCCAAGCTGGAAGCCCGCGGCCTGGCCACCACCATCAAGGCGGCCAAGAAGATGGTCGAGCGCGAGACCGCCGAGGTGTGGGACATCCTCGCCGAGGTGATCCGCGAGCACCCGGTGATGCTGAACCGGGCGCCCACGCTCCACCGTCTGGGCATCCAGGCGTTCGAGCCGGTGCTGATTGAAGGTAAGGCGATCCAGCTGCACCCGCTGGTGTGCGCGGCGTTCAACGCCGACTTCGACGGTGACCAGATGGCGGTGCACGTGCCGCTGACCCTGGAAGCCCAGCTCGAAGCGCGCGCGCTGATGATGTCCACCAACAACATCCTCTCTCCCGCCAGCGGCGAGCCGATCATCGTACCCACCCAGGACGTGGTTCTGGGTCTGTACTACATCAGCCGTGAGAAGGTGAACGTCAAAGGCGAAGGCCGGGTGTTCGCCGACATCGCCGAAGTACTGCGCGCCCTGGGCACGCGGGAAGTGGCGCTGCACGCGCGGGTCAAGGTGCGCATCCACGAAGTGGTCAAGGATCAGGAAGGCCGCATCGAGGAAGCCACCCGTCTGGTGGAGACCACCCCGGGCCGCTGTAAGATCTGGGACATCGTCCCCGAAGGCATCGGCTTCGACATGGTCAACCAGAACATGACCAAGAAGGCGATCTCCAAGCTGCTGAACACCTGCTACCGGATTCTCGGTACCAAGGAAACCTGCATCTTCGCCGACCAGATCATGTACATGGGCTTCCGCGAAGCGACGCTGTCCGGCTCCTCCATCGGTGTCGAGGACATGGTGATCCCGGAAGCCAAGGTGAAACTGATCGCCGCCGCCGAGGAAGAAGTGCGCGAGATCGAGGAGCAGTTCGCTTCCGGTCTGGTGACCCGCGGTGAGCGCTACAACAAGGTGGTCGACATCTGGGCGCGCACCAACGACCAGATCGCCAAGGCGATGATGGACAACCTGAACAAGGAAATCGTCGTTAACCGTGACGGTGAAGACGAGACCCAGGCGTCCTTCAACTCCATCTACATGATGGCCGACTCCGGCGCCCGGGGCTCCCCGGCGCAGATCCGTCAGCTCGCCGGCATGCGCGGCCTGATGGCCAAGCCGGACGGCTCGATCATCGAGACGCCGATCACCAGCAACTTCCGTGAGGGTCTGAACGTACTTCAGTACTTCATCTCCACCCACGGCGCCCGTAAAGGTCTCGCGGACACGGCACTGAAAACCGCCAACTCCGGTTACCTGACCCGCCGTCTGGTGGACGTGGCCCAGGATCTGGTGGTCACCGAGGAAGACTGTGGCACCGAGGAAGGCCTGCTGATGACGCCGCTGATCGAAGGCGGTGACATCGTCGAGCCCCTGCGTGAGCGGGTGCTGGGCCGGACCGTGGCCCGTGACCTGGTGCGCCCGGGTACCGACGAGGTGGTCTTCACCGCCGGCACGGTGCTGGACGAAGTCTGGGTCGAGAAGCTCGAGGCGATGGGTATCGACGAGATGATCGTCCGCTCCCCGATCACCTGTAAGACCAAGTGGGGCATGTGCTCCCGCTGCTACGGCCGTGATCTGGCCCGCGGTCACCGGGTTAACATCGGCGAGGCGGTCGGCGTGATCGCCGCCCAGTCCATCGGTGAGCCGGGTACCCAGCTGACCATGCGGACCTTCCACATCGGTGGCGCGGCGAGCCGGGCTTCCGCGGTGTCCAGTATTCAGGTCAAGCACGGTGGCAGGATCCGCTTCCACAACGCCAAGCACGTGCAGCACAAAGACGGTCTGGTGATCGTTTCCCGCTCCGCGGAGCTGGCGGTGGTGGACGACCTGGGTCGTGAGCGCGAGCGCTACAAGATGCCCTACGGCGCCATGGTCACCGTGGGCGAGGACGACCAGGCCGAAGCCGGCCAGGTGGTCGCCACCTGGGACCCGCACACCCACCCGATCATCGCCGAGGTGGAAGGTAAGGTTCAGTTCGGGGACATGGAAGAAGGTATTTCGGTGAACTACCAGACCGATGAGCTCACCGGTCTGACCAACATCGAAGTGCTCTCCACCCAGGACCGGCCCTCCGCGGGTAAGGACCTGCGCCCGGTGGTTCGCGTGGTGGACGCCAAGGGGAACCCCGTGGCACTGCCCAACACCGACGCGCCGGCGGCGTACTTCCTGCCCGGCGGCGCGCTGTCCGGTCTCAAGAACGGCGCCAAGATCGGCATGGGTGACGTGATCGCGCGGATTCCGCAGGAATCCTCCAAGACCCGTGACATCACCGGTGGTCTGCCCCGCGTGGCCGACCTGTTCGAGGCGCGTAACCCGAAAGAGGCCGCGATCCTCGCCGAGAAGAGCGGTGTCGTTTCCTTCGGCAAGGAAACCAAGGGCAAGGTGCGCCTGGTGATCACCCCGGACGACGGCGGCACGCCGTACGAAGAGCTGATCCACAAATGGCGTCTGCTCAACGTGTTCGAAGGTGAGCACGTGGAGAAGGGCGAAGTGGTCTCCGACGGGCCGCTCAACCCCCACGACATCCTGCGTCTGATGGGTGAAGTGGAGCTGGCGCGCTATATCGTCAACGAGGTGCAGGAGGTCTACCGCCTGCAGGGTGTGAAGATCAACGACAAGCACATCGAGACGATCATCCGCCAGATGCTGCGCAAGGTGGAAATCACCGAGCTGGGCGATTCCTCCTTCATCAAGGGCGAGCAGATCGAATACGCCCGCCTGATGGAAGAGAACGAGCGCCTCAACGGGGACGACAAGATGCCGGCACGCGGCTCGCGCCTGCTGCTGGGTATCACCAAGGCGTCCCTGGCCACCGAATCGTTCATCTCCGCGGCGTCCTTCCAGGAAACCACGCGGGTGTTGACCGAGGCGGCGGTGACCGGCAAGGAAGACGACCTGCGCGGTCTGAAGGAAAACGTGGTGGTGGGTCGTCTGATCCCCGCCGGTACCGGTTACGCCTACCATATGGAACGGCGCCGCCAGCGCGAGGAAGCGCACGGCGACGGCCCGACCATGGACGAGGTGGAAGCGGCGCTTTCCGAAGCACTCAGCTCCTCCGACGAGGAGTAGTCGGCTCCGGGGGCGTCTTGACTTGGCGCCCCCGGATCCCTAGAATCCGTCGCCCCTGTCTATAGCCCGGAAAAGGCCGTGGACGGACCAAAGGGTGGCGAAACGAAGCAAGTTCGTCACAGAACTGTAAGCGTGGAGCAGTAGTTTCATGGCAACTGTAAACCAGCTTGTGCGCAACCCGCGCAAGAGGAAGGTTGAAAAAAGCGACTCGGTCGCCCTGCAGGGCTGCCCGCAGCGTCGCGGCGTTTGCACCCGGGTGTACACCACTACCCCGAAAAAGCCGAACTCCGCGTTGCGTAAAGTGTGCCGTGTGCGCCTGACCAACGGTTATGAAGTGTCTTCCTACATTCCCGGGGAAGGTCATAACCTGCAGGAGCACTCCGTGGTGCTGATCCGTGGCGGTCGTGTAAAAGACCTGCCCGGCGTGCGCTACCACACCGTGCGTGGCACGCTGGACACCGCCGGTGTTCAGGACCGTAAGCAGCGCCGTTCCAAGTACGGTGCCAAGCGGCCGAAGAAGTAAATCGAACCCCTTTTCTGACGGTCGGGCCGGTTGGCCCGATGGGATGAGTAAGGCCGGGCTCCGTCCCGGGTAACCCTGAAGCTTTCCCCGCCCCGGCGGGGTGAAAACGAGGAACACATCCGATGCCTAGAAGACGCGTCGTAGCCAAACGCGAGATCCTGCCGGATCCGAAGTTCGGGAGCCAGTTGCTGGCCAAGTTCATGAACCATGTGATGGTCGACGGCAAGAAGTCCGTGGCCGAGCACATCGTTTATGGCGCCCTGGACATCGTCGCGGATCGCAAGAACGGCGAGCCCCTGGAACTGTTCGAGAAAGCGCTCGACAACATCCGTCCGATGGTGGAAGTGAAAAGCCGTCGGGTCGGTGGCGCCACCTATCAGGTGCCGGTCGAAGTGCGTCCCAGTCGTCGTACCGCCCTGGCCATGCGCTGGCTGGTGGATTCCGCGCGTAAGCGTGGTGAGAAAAGCATGGCTCAGCGCCTCGCCGGTGAAGTGGCGGACGCCGCTGAAGGCAAGGGCGCAGCCATGAAGAAGCGGGAAGACGTGCACCGCATGGCCGAGGCCAACAAGGCCTTCTCCCACTTCCGCTTCTAAGCAAGAAGGTAGGATGAGTAAACCGGCCTGCTCAAGTTCAGGCCGGTTTTTGTATTGGATTCAGTGAATCGAGGTTAGCAGCGTGGCACGTAAGACTCCTCTCAACCGCTATCGCAACATTGGTATCTGCGCCCACGTGGACGCGGGCAAGACTACCACCACCGAGCGCGTCCTCTTTTACACCGGTGTGTCTCACAAAATCGGTGAGGTACACGACGGTGCCGCGGTCATGGACTGGATGGAGCAGGAGCAGGAGCGTGGTATTACCATTACCTCCGCTGCCACCACTACCTTCTGGCAGGGCATGGACCAGCAGTACGACCAGCACCGGATCAACATCATTGATACCCCGGGGCACGTGGACTTCACCATTGAGGTGGAACGTTCCCTGCGTGTACTCGACGGTGCCGTGGTGGTGTTCTGTGGTACTTCCGGTGTGGAGCCGCAGTCCGAGACCGTATGGCGTCAGGCCAATAAGTACGAAGTGCCCCGCGTGGTGTTCGTCAACAAGATGGACCGCGCCGGCGCCGACTTCGAGCGCGTGGTCGAGCAGATCCGCAAGCGTCTGGGTGCCAAGGTGGTTCCCATTCAGCTGAACATCGGTTCCGAAGATAACTTCAAGGGCGTGGTCGACCTGATCCGCATGAAGGCGATCTATTGGAACGAAGGCGACATGGGCATGACCTACGAGCAGAAGGACATCCCCGAAGAGCTCCAGGCCCGTTGCGACGAGCTGCGCGAGCAGATGGTCGAGTCCGCCGCCGAGGCCTCCGAAGAACTGATGGAGACCTACCTGGAGAATGGCGAGCTGACCAACGAGCAGATCAAGGCCGGTCTGCGTCAGCAGGTCATCGCCAACGAGATCGTTCTGGCTCTGTGCGGCTCCGCCTTTAAGAACAAGGGCGTGCAGGCGCTGCTGGACGCGGTGATCGAATACCTGCCGGCGCCGGACGAAGTGAAGGCGATCCAGGGTGTACTGGAAGACGGTGAAACCGTTGAGGCCCGTAAGTCCAGCGACGACGAGCCGTTCTCCGCCCTGGCGTTCAAGATCGCCACCGACCCGTTCGTGGGCTCGCTGACCTTCATCCGCGTTTACTCCGGCGTGCTGAACTCCGGTGACAGCGTGATGAACTCCGTTCGCGACAAGAAAGAGCGCGTCGGCCGTCTGCTGCAGATGCACTCCAACTCCCGCGAGGAGATCAAGGAAGTGCGCGCCGGCGACATCGCTGCCTGCGTGGGTCTCAAGGACGTCACCACCGGTGACACCCTCTGTGACCTGAACAAGGTGATCATCCTGGAGCGCATGGAATTCCCGGATCCGGTGATTTCCGTGGCGGTGGAGCCGAAGTCCAAGGCCGACCAGGAGAAGATGGGCATGGCGCTGGGTCGTCTGGCACAGGAGGATCCGTCCTTCCGTGTGAAGACCGACGAAGAGTCCGGCCAGACCATCATTTCCGGCATGGGCGAGCTGCACCTGGACATCCTTGTCGACCGCATGAAGCGGGAGTTCAAGGTGGAAGCGAACATCGGCGCGCCGCAGGTGGCTTACCGCGAAACCTTCACCAAGCCGGTGGACGTGGAAGGTAAGTTCGTCAAGCAGTCCGGTGGTCGTGGTCAGTACGGCCACGTCAAAATCAAGTTCGAGCCCATCGATCGCGATGCGGACTTCGAGTTTGAAGAGCAGATTCACGGCGGTGTGGTTCCGAAAGAGTACTTCGGTGCTGTTCAGAAAGGTATCGATGAGCAGCTGAAGTCCGGTGTACTGGCCGGCTACCCGGTGCTGGGCGTGAAAGCGATTCTCTACGATGGTTCCTACCATGAGGTGGATTCCAACGAGAACGCCTTCCGCATGGCCGGTGGCCTGGCGGTGAAGAACGCCGCGAAAGAGGGGGGTGCCGTTCTGCTCGAGCCGATCATGAAGGTCGAAGCGGTTACCCCCGAGGAGTACATGGGCGACGTCATGGGTGACCTGAGCCGTCGTCGTGGCACCGTGCAGGGCATGGAAGACACTCTGTCCGGCAAGGTGATTCGTGCCGAAGTGCCGCTCTCCGAGATGTTTGGCTACGCGACCGATCTGCGTTCCATGTCTCAGGGTCGCGCCAGCTACTCCATGGAGTTCCTGAAGTACTCCGAGGCACCGCGCAATATCGCCGATGACGTCATCAGCGGTAAGAAATCTTAAATTTACGGATAATTTGTTAAGGGTATTGAGCCGTGGCAAAGGAAAAGTTTGAACGTAACAAACCGCACGTAAACGTAGGCACCATCGGTCACGTTGACCATGGTAAAACCACGCTGACCGCCGCCCTGACGCGGGTCTGTTTCGAGACCTGGGG